>SL_8KL_010_SEDDRAFT_10000809_pt1 | contig 27275 bp, 26 predicted proteins | sample SodLakKL_010_SED_4_FD_11160 | JGI IMG/M metagenome (IMG submission 11160) | reverse complement strand
GAGCCGGTCGCGCCAGAACCCGGCGGGGTCGCGCTCGAACCGCGACCGGTGAAACGCCGCCGGATCGAACACCTCCCCCCAGACACCGTCCTCGCCGCGGAACGTCGGAATCCCCGAGGCGGCCGACAGCCCCGCACCGATGAGCGCGACTGCCGTGTCGGCGGCCCGAAGGTCCCCGGCAAGCCCGGTGAGGGATCCACACAGGTCGGTGTCAACCTCGGATCCGGATTCGTCCATATTCGATATAGCACGTTCTGGTGTATAAGTCCCGTAGCCGACTCGACTGCCGTCCGCGAAACACGTATCGAAGTCGTTCGACTAACCGATCGACTCCGCAACGATTAGGGAGCGGCCAGCGCAAGGGCCGATATGCACTCAGATTGGGGTGACTGGCTCCCGCGTGCGATCGCGGCCGCCGAACCCGACACCGTCGCGTGCTGGTATCTCGGTTGCAACGGATTCGCGATCAAAGGCTCCGATGGGACGGTTCTCTGGATCGATCCCTACGTCGGCCTCGGCGATCCGCCGCGGACGATCCGCATGATCCCGGTCCCGTTCGACCCGGAGGACGTCGATCGCGCCGACGCCGTGCTCGCCACCCACGAACACACCGACCACGTTCACGGAGCCTCACAGGCGCCGATCCTCGCGAACACGGGTGCCGAGTTCATTGCACCGGACGATTCGCTCGCCGTGGCCCGGGAGGAGGAAGCCTGGACGGAGGCGTACGACGTGACGGAGGAGCAGTTCCTGGAGGTGACCGAGGGCGACGAACTGCGGATCGGCGAGTTCACCGTTCACGTCGTCGAGACCTACGACCCGGACTCGACACACCCGGTCGGCTACGTTATCGAGCATGCGGACGGAACCCTGTTCCACGCGGGCGACAGCAAGCCCGCCCCCTCGTTCGCCGCGCTCGGGGATCGTTTCGACATCGACGTGGGTATCCTCGCGTTCGGATCGGTCGGAAACGTGGCCGATAAAGAGACCGGTGAACCCGTACGGACCAAGTGGTACAGCGACGAGAACGAAATCGTGGAGGCGGCGAGCGACCTCCAGCTCGACCGCCTCGTTCCGACACACTGGGACATGTGGAAGGGACTGACCGCGGACCCGACGGCGCTTCACGCACACGTGGGGAGCTTCGAGCATCCGCGAACCCTCGAAATCGTCGAGATAGGCGATCGGGTCGACCTCTGAGGTCGCATTCGACCCGACGACCGCGGACTCCACGCCGTTTTCACGCGGCAGGGAATGGTATCACTCATGAAACTTGGCCCGGGTAATTTAAGCCCTTGGTTGCGAAGGATGCGAACATGAGCGAACGGACGGCAGAGGCGGCCACCACCGTCGAGGAGGACGGTATTCGCGTCGATAAGTCCTTCAGCGACGACGAGTTCCCCGTACCGGCGATCCGATATGCCCTCGAATCGACCCGGGAGGACGCCGTACGGGTGCGTATCGTGGATACGATCCCGGAGTCGTTCCCGATGGATCGAGTCGGGTTTCACCCGGAATATGAAAGCGAGAACTGGACCGCATACAAAGACCACCGCGTGGAGTTCGAGCGCGTCTTGGATCCGGGCGAAACCGTCGAGACGGTCTTCGGGATCCGCTCCGACGATCCCGATCTCGACGGCTTCATGGCGACGCCGATAATCGAACACGTCCCCGTCGGCGAGGAGATAGAGGACGTCCTCGGGACCGGTGAGACCGACGCCGTCCGCGAGGTGCTCTCGGGTGACCGTGCCACGCTCCCGGGTATGGAGGAACCGGTTGACACACCCCCGGAAGAACCGGTTGACACACCCCCGGAAGAACCAGTGGAAGAGCCGCCCGAGGAGCCGGTGCCGGAGGCAGAAGGGTCCAGCCCGACGCCTCGATCGGTCGACGACGAGACCCATGCCGCGGTGACTCGCCGGGACGTCGAGCAGGAGGAACCGGCAGAGCACTCCATGGACGAGGAGCCGGTGGATGAGGATCCGGCGGACGACGAGGAACTCGACGAAGCAGAGGACGTCGAAGACGTCGAAGAGACGGACGAACCCGACGAAGCGGATACGGACGAACCCACCGGAGGGGAGACAGAGGAAGAACCCGTGGCCGAACCCGAACCGGAGGCCACCCCGCCCGAACCGGCCGCCGGCAGCATCTCCGCGGCGCTGGCTGCGGAGATCAGGGAGGGGAGCGTCGAAGAGGAGGACCTCCAGTTGTTGCGATCGGAGCTCGACCTCAACGTTCCACGGAGCGTCGACGTTAGGATCAGTCGACTTCAGTCGAGTGTCGCCGATATCGAGGCGTACGCCGACGCGCTCGCCGAGTTCATCGACGACGAGGGGACCGCCCGCGACGTCCTCGAAGGACTCACCTCCCGGGTGGAGGAGGTCGAATCCGAGCTGACGGCGGTTACGGAGGGCATGGAGACCGCAGCGAGCGAACGGGAAGATACGATCGCGGATGTCGAGGAACTACACACCTCGGTTGACGCGCTCGAAGCGTCAGTCGACTCGATCGGGGGGACGGTTGCATCGGTCGACTCGCGGGTCGAGACCGTCGAATCGGAGGTCCAAAGCGTCTCCGACGATGTCGAGGCGGCCTACGAGGACCTCACCGACGTGACCGATCGTGTCGCGGGCGTCGAGGACGGGGTCGAGACGGTCGAATCCCAGCTTGAGGGGGTCGAATCGACGGTCGGATCGATGCGGTCGGATGTCGACGAGATGGGGGCCGACCTCACGGCGGTCTCGGAGACGGTGGAGGACGTCGATGACGACATCGAAACCCTGTATGAGGGCGTCGATGACGTCGATGCGGCGGTCTCCGGAATGGAGGGCCGGCTCGACGGAATGAAAGAGCGAGTCAATCGGTTCGATGAGGAGTTCAACGACGTCTGGGACGATATGGCCGAGGTCGACACCCGCCTCACTGACGTGGAGGATCGACTCGGCGACGATGTCGCGGACGTCGAAGCGGAGATCCAAGAGATACACGATCACCTCGAACAGCTTGAGGCGTTCCGGAAACGGCTCAACGAAGCCTTCGGCCCCTAAGCGGGGGCCGGACGTACCGGTCGAAAGCGGAACCCGTTTTACCCGCCGTGTCCACCCGCCGATAATGACCGATCCCGTCCCGGTCGCCGTCCCACGAAAGGGCCGTCCACTGGAGGCAGTACTCGAACGCATCGCCGTGGCCGGCCAACATGAGGCGCTCGACCGGCTCGCAGATCGGGTGAGCAACACGCTTCGATACGAGAAGGCGGTGACGAAGGGCCGACTTACCGCCGACTCCGGGCCGTATCACCGACTTGCGGAGTACTCCGAGCCCGGGGAGCCGAACGAACCGGAGTTCACGTTGATGCGGGATGACCGGGACGGGAAGCCACGGCGGATCGTCTTCGACTCGGCGATGGTTGACCTCGGCGATGTGCAACTAAAACTTGTGGGACGTGAGGAGCCGTTTCGGGCGCTCCGAACCCACGAGTTCGCGCTCGGCTTCGACTCTGCGGACCTCGTGTTGGAGGAGGTAGTCGGTATCGAACCGACCGGGATCGACGACCTTGCGGCGGTCAACGAACGGATCGACCCGTTGGATACCGACGTCCGTGTCGTGAGCGGGCTCGGTGATACGGTGTATCATACGCTGATGGCCCGACCGGCAGTGTTGCCGACGGGAACCGCGCTCGACCGCTCGTTCGTCACTGAGTATCGCGGTGAGTTGTGTATCTCCCCGAGGTACGAGCGATTGGTCAATGCGGTCCTTGGAACCGACGCCCTGTCCGGGATCGAGTTCGTCTATCCGGAGCCGAGCGAACCTGAGGAGGCGGCCATCGCCCGCGCCGATCTGGGGGTATATCTCACGGTAACGGGCACGACCGCACGTGAGCACGGCTTGGTCCTCGGGGAGCACCTCTTTCCGAGCGAGACTGTGCTGATGTGTAACGTCGCGGAAGGGTCCCCCACCGTGGATCGGGCCCGTGAGCGGCTCGTCGAGAGCCATCCGGATTCGGCCATTGCGATATAGTCGTAAAAGCGCCGACCGCACTCAAGCGCGGAGTCGCTCCCGGTGGTGCTCGGTCACGAATCGTCTGAAGTTCTCGAAGACCGGATCACCGACGACGCTTTCGAAGTCGTAGCCCCGTTCATCCCAGTCGAAGTCGGCCGACAGCCGGTCCCGAAGATCCACCGTGATCTCCGGGTGGAATTGAACCGTCCACATCGGGGCCGTTCGGTGGCGGGTGCCGAATACCGGCGCATGGTCCGCTGCCGCGATAACCTCCAGCCCCGTCCCGACCTCGATCACCTGATCGCCATGGAGGGAGACGACGACCGGGTCGAGCCCCGCAAAGAGATCCGTATCCGTTAGCTGTACCTCGACGAGCGCAGCCTCCGTTCCCACGTGCTCGACGGTCCCACCGAGGGCCGTGTTGACGATCTGGTGGCCGAAACAGACCCCGAGCGTCGGTATTTCACGGGAGACGAGCTCGCGAACCAGCGCTTCCTGTTCTGGGATCCAGCCATGGGTGTCGGCTTCATAGACGCCTGCGGTGCTTCCGGAAAGAACGACCCCGTCAGCCCGTGAGAGGGGTACGCGTTCGCCTGCCGGGTAGTCGATGGATTCGGCTTCCGGAAAATACCCTGAAAGCGCCTCGCAGTGATAGTTGGAGCCCGGATCCACCTCGTTGTGGACGACGTAGATCTGAGGATCCGGTCGCTGAGACATTGATCAACCGTAATACGCTCTCCGAAATATAGACTCCGGCAGCTTTCGTTGAACATCCGGGAGGCCTCATTTTTGGTATAGCAACATGAGATACATACGATCCGAAACGAACGGCGTGCGGGTCGTTCTCACCCATTCTCTACGGCACAGATCACGAAAAGTGCGGGATGCAGGCAGACCTCGACCACCATATGCGTCGATACCAACGATGCAGAACCATTCTGTATAGTGAGTTCAGTCGACCGTGCCACCTACGAAGTCGTGGGATTCACCGAGATCCGAAATCGCGCGTTTCCTCGATGGTGGTGTACGGTTTTGTGTCCCTTCACAGCGGTCGTGGTCCAGTTGCGACCCTGGATGTGCGTTCCAGCGCGTATCGCCCGGTCAACGGGCCTTCCATCCGACCTGTGGTCGGCACTTCGACGCGACGAATGTCGACCGTCGCTCCATGGGGGTATCCTATCCGCACGGTGCCACGATTCGCGTCGGCCGAGCCGTTACCTTTTGGACGGGCACGGCCGATTGTTCCCACACGGGTCGAGGGATCGAAGCTCTGACACCGCCGAAGACGACCTTTCCAGTCATGGAAATGCCCGTACTGTTGAATACAGCACCACGCCGCAGAGGGCTTCCGTGTTCATCCCACCTAAGGCGTGGTCGTTTTCCTGTAATCCGTGTAACAACGAGGGTCCCCGAGGTCAGTAGGTAGACTGGAGAGACAAACAGTGGGGTTCTAACGCGCCTCCATCGCCGACCATCCCGGAGGACGGTTATATCACTCGAAACGGTTCTAGCGGTGCCACACGTGGTTCAGAGGCCCGCTTAACGGCCGGACATGCACGCCCTAGAGCTCCCGAATCGAAACGAGGCCCTCCGGAAGTACCTTCCAATACGGGAGGACGTGAACTTCATTAATGCATAGAGAAGAGACGGTCGGATCGTCTCCGCACACGATCTCGTTCAAACGGTTGCGGTCAATTCACAGATCGGTTCAATGTGACCACCCAGACCGTTGAGAGAATCACGTATCGCGTTGCCCGGGTCCCCCGTCGATTCGGGGTGGAATATGAGAGTGCGAACACGCGGTCGAGAAACCGACGGGAAGGATAAAATAATCCTAATATTTGGGACTGCAACGGGAGAGTAGTAATGATAATTTCCGGTCCGTTGTATGGTTTATTCTGAAATATAGTTCCCAACAGATCCCAAAATCGGTTCTAGAATCGAGCATAAAGTNACTTATCCTGAACAGTGGGATATGTTGAAGTGGGTGGCGCGCGATCGGTCCATATCGATGTCAGGGGACAGGCGATCGGTGAAGACGTACGTGCCGGAGTCACAAAAACGGGAGTGGGAGCGGCACGCCGAGGAACTCGGAATGTCACAGAGCGAGTTCGTTAAAACGATGGTACAGGCCGGGAGACGGGGATTTACGATTCAAGATCCGAGCACCCCCGCGGAGACCCCATCTGAAGGGTCGAACCCCACGGGTAACGTGCTCGAAGAGCAGGTCGAAGACGCCCTCTCGGACGGCCCGCGATCGTGGGAGGACCTGATCGAGACGGTTCGTGGCGACCTCGAGGAACGACTGGAGTCGGCGCTCGATTCGCTACAGGATCGGAATCGGATCCGGTACAGCGGACGGGACGGAGGATACGTGTTGATAGATGAGTAGCCGAATGACGACCGACGATCCTGATGACCCGATCGGCTACTTCCTTGAGGACCTGACGTACCACGGCAAGACTGAGCGAACGCGAACGTCCTACGAACGGGTCCTCCGGCGCTTTGAGGCGTATATTGGCGACACAACGCCCGCGGAGGCCACACACCGCGACTGTATGTCGTTCGTCCACTCCCTGCGGGGTGAACTCGCCGACAGCACCATAGCGACGTACGCCGCCTACCTCCACCGGTTTTACGCGTATATGACCCAAGTTGGGGTCTTCGAGGGCAACCCGATGACGCTCGTGATGGAGGAGATGGACGAGACCGTCGATAAAGACCCGACGCGGCGTGATATCTCCATCCCCGAGATGCGTACGTTCGTCGACGGCGTACAGCATCCCCTTCATCGGGCGTTGATCTGTACGCTGTTGAAAACCGGGGTGCGGGTCGGTGAGCTCTGTAACCTCGATCTACAGGACCTCTCGATAGAGGACGCCGAACTGTGTGAGGTCTACGACCTCGGTACACGGCCGGCGCTCGCGAACCGGCCGAATTCGCTGTATGTCACGCCTGATGCGTCCGTGGGAGCGGTGTTGAACGGCGAGGAGCGGACGGCCTCGAACAAGCGTAAACGGGAGACCGTGATACCGATAGACGACGAGTTGGCCCACGAGCTCAAGGCGTGGCTGGCTATCCGCCCGGATACCACCTCGCCTGCGGAACCGCTGTTTCTGCGGACCGCAGAGGGGTGGGGCGAGCGGTTGGACCCGGAAGCGGTCCGCCATATCGTCACCCAATACGCACAGGAGGCCGGTTGGTACCGATCCGGCGGTAGCGCGAGCGAAAACGTCACCCCACACTACTTCAGGCACTTCTTCACGACACATCTCCGCGACCGAACCGGCGATCGTGGCGTGGTGAAGTACCTCCGAGGCGACGTCGCCGACGACATCATCGATACCTACACCCACAACTGGGGTGATCAGGTACGCGAAATATATGAGGCCAATATCTATCGGCTGAAGTAGAAATTGTCGGTATAATTCGGACACAATTCGTTCGGCAGCGGGCGTGTAAATCTCATGCTGCTATATAGAATTTGGCGGCTGTGGCCGGTTCACGGTTGTGAGGAATATAGGGCTGAACCGATAGAAAACGGGGTCCAGCGGGACTGATGCGGCGTGGGTAGAGTAGCTCCAGGGCGAGGGATTATGCCCTCGGCGGTTGGATGGGCACCATGGTTCAGTCGATCCTCGTTGCGATGGACGATTCGCCCCTCGGGGAGGAAGCGCTACGATACGCCCTGGAGACGTTCCCGGATGCCGACATCGTCGTGGTCCACGCCGCATACCTCGACCTCGACATGCTGCCGACGGATACTCCCGAGGTGCACGAGGTCGGCGTGGACGAGCTCGATGGGGTAGGCGATGAGACCGCACAGGCGGTCTTCGAGACGGCTCGAAGGGTCGCCGATGGCCGGGAGATCGCGGTGTCGTTTCTCACCGGGGAGCCACAGGAGCGACTCGTCGAGTATATCAACGCCGGTGAGTTCGACGGTGTCGTCATGGGTACGCATGGTCGGGAAGGGGTCGCGCGGCTGCTCATCGGGAGCGTTGCGGAGGCCGTCGTGAGGAAAACATCGCTCCCGACGACGCTCGTCAAATAACCGAGAAAGTGGGGCCGTCCGGTTCAGCCCTTCTTGTACGAGACGCCGGCACCCCGTGTCGGGTAGCTCCACTCGACGTTACCATGGGGACACGCCCATCGACAGCTCCCGCACTCCAGACAGTTCTCGTAGGCGATATGGGGAACTCCGTCTTCACCCTTGCGCCACACGTCGGCCGGACAGACCGACGTACAGTCGTAGCTGTGACACTTCTCTGCACAGATACCCGGGACGGTTACGCCCAGGTGTGAATCACCGGCATCGTCGTACCTGACGGTATAGAGCCGGTCGGCCAGCGAGTCGTTTTCGGTGGTCGGTTCCTCCGGCGTCACGTTCGGGACGTTTGGGGCGGTAGTGCTCATCGAATCACCTCACGGTAACGGTAGGCGAGTTTCGCGGCTCCACGCCACCCACCGACCGCCTCAAGGACGCGGTCACGGGCCGCCTCGGCGTGCTCCTCTTTCGGCTCCCGGTCCATCCGGAAATACTCCGCGCCGGCGTCAGCCAGCGCGTGTGGCAGTTCCTCGAAGATGAAGTCGCGGTCGGCCTCGACGCGCTCCATCAGCCAGCCGTATCGTTCGAGGTTCTGAACGACGAACGACGATTCGAGCCGTTCCGGATAGGATCGCAAGGCCGCCTCGTCCGTCCGGCTGCGGCGGGTCGCCTCGACGACCGCCTCGCCCGCGAGATGCCCGCTCTCGATCGCCATGTTCGTGCCCTCGAGGTGGACACCGTTGTTCAACACGAGCCCGGCGGCATCCCCGACGACGACGGCGCCGTCGTGGATCAGCTTCGGGATCGATTCGTGTCCACCCTCGGGGATCGTCTTCGCCCCGTACTCGACGGTACGGGCCCCACGTACGAGGGGGGCGACCGCCGGATGCGACTTGAAGGCGTTCAGCGTCTGCTCCGGCTTCGGCTGTCGGCCGCGGGCATCCGCGAGGCGATAGGCTAACCCGACGCTTATCGTGTCCTCGTTCGTGTAGATGAATCCGCCGCCGACGGCGTCGCCGACGGCACCCTCCCCAAAGTAGTGATACGACGCCCCGGCGTCGTCCGAGAGCCGGAAGCGGTCGGGGATGGCGGTATCGTTCCCGGGAAACTCCAAGACCTCCTTGACGCCAACCGCGATGTTTTCGGCGCGCTCGACGGATTTGAGGTCGGCTCCCTCGCTCACGAGCGAGTTCCCACCCTCCGCGAGGACGACGTAGTCGGCGGTGATCGCGCCGTCGGGCCGGTCGGTTTCGACGCCGAGGATTCGTTTGCCGCGGTCATCACGGAGCAGCCCGGTGACCGTCGTCTCGGTGACGAGAACGGCACCGGCCTCGACGGCCTGCTCGGCGAACCAGCGGTCGAACTCCCCGCGTAAGACGGTATAGGAGTCGTTGTGTGGCGGGTCGTGCCACTCGCCGGGACGCAGTGAGACTGCCGTCTCGTCGCGCTCCGACAGCATACTGAAGCGTTTCTCCGCGACGTAGCGCTCGACGGGCGCGGAGGTCACGTCGACCAACTCCCGTAGCGTCGGCGTATAGAGGACGCCGCCGAAGACGTTCTTCGCGCCCGGGTAGCGTCCGCGCTCGATCACGAGCACGTCGAGCCCCTCGTTGGCCATGGTGACGGCCGCGGCGCTCCCGGCGAGTCCGGCCCCGACGACGATCGCGTCGAACGCGTTGTCGTAGTCGGGGGATCCGCCCTCACCGGTGGTCGGTTCCTCGCCGTTCACGCGAACATCGTCGCTCATTGGAGTACCTCCTCGGGATCGGTGGCATCCGATACGGGGCCACCTTCGCCCTCCTCAAGTCGCGCCGTCAGTTGGGGCACGATCTCGAAGAGGTCACCGACGATCCCGTAGTCGGCGTGGTCGAATATCGGTGCGTTCGGGTCGTCGTTGATCGCGATCACCGTGCCGGCGTCGTTCATCCCCTCGACGTGTTGGATCGCCCCGGAGATGCCAAGCGCAATGTAGAGGTCGGGCCGGACAGTCTTGCCGGTCTGACCGACCTGTCTCGCACCCTCTATCCAGCCCTCATCGACGGCCTTTCGGCTCGCCGCGAGGTCGGCGTCCAACGCCTCCGCGAGCTCGATCGCCGGACCGAGGTCGCCTTCGACCCCGCCGCCGACGGCGACGAGCCGCTCGGCGTCAGTGACGTCGGCCCGCTCGGTCACGTCACGTTCGAGGACTTCGGAGATGGTGTCCACCTCGTCGATGAACACCTCGACGGGTTCGATCCGGTCGTCCTCATCGAGGGGGCTCCCCTCACGCAGGGTCGCGAGCTCCTCTGGATCGGGGTCGGCCGCCTCGAAGACGCCCGCCCGCACCGTCGCCATCTGTGGGCGGTGTTCCGGACAGACGATGGTCGCGAGGACGTTCCCGCCGAAGGCGGGCCGGCGTGCGAGCAGCTGGCCGTCCTCGTCAACGTCGAGTTCGGTGACGTCCGCGGTGAGACCCGCGTGTGCGGGAACGGCGACACGGCCGGCGAAGTCGCGGCCGGTGTGGGTGCCGCCGATGAGGACGATGGCGGGGTGTCGCCGCTCGACCATCTCCCGGAACTGCGTCCCGTAGGGGTCAGCACGGTACGGCTCGAAGACTGGATCGTCGGCGACGAGGACGCGGTCCGCGCCGCGTGCAAGCGCTTCGGTGGCGACCTCTTCCAGATCTTCGCCGATGGCGAGCGCGACGAGGTCCTCTCCGAGGTCGTCGGCGAGCCGACGTCCCTCGTTCAAGAGCTCCCATGCGACCGGCATGACGTTGCCGTCGTGTTCCTCTATGAACACCCAAACGTCGCTGGCGCGTGCGACCTCGTCGATATCGGCTGCCTCATCCGCCATGTCATCGTCGTGCTGGGTCATCCGTCCACCTCCGCGGCCGCGGCTATCGGTTCGAGGAGGTCCGCGACGTCCTCGACCCGCTCGTTTTTCCGTTCGACAGGCTCGACCGTATCCATCCCGCCGACCTGGGTCGGCGAGGCGTCCATGCCCACGTCGCCGGGATCGATAGAGAGGTCCTCGGCGGTGAGTTGATCGGGCTCGAAGTCGTTCTCGGCGAAGATCTTCCGATGCAGTCCCGCGGGTCGCGCGTCGAACTCCCCGTAGGCGACGGCGACCACGACGGGCAGGTCCGCGGCGACCCGCTCGTGGCCACCCTCGACGTCCCGGCGGGCTGCCAGCCGTCCTTCATCCGGGAGCGGCTCGACCTCCTCGACGTAGGTGAGCTGTGCCCAGCCGTTGTGGGCGGCGATCCCCGGCGGGACTTGCCCGGTCGAGGAGTCGGTCGTCTCCTCGCCGCAGACGACGACGTCGGCGTCGAGGTGTTTCGCGGCCATCGCCAGCGCGTAGCTCGTCGGCCAGGTGTCGCTGCCGGCGAACGCGCGGTCAGTGACCAACGCGGCGTCGTCACAGCCCATCGCGACGGCCTCTTCGAGCACCGCGGTCGCCGTCGGCGGCCCCATCGTGATGGCCGTGACGGTTCCCCCGACGACATCGCGGATCGACAGGGCGGCCTCCAGCGCGTCCCGGTCGGGACCGTTGAGCACGGCCGGGGCGTTCGCCCGGTCGAGCCGCCCCGAGTCGGGATCGATCCGGACCTCGTCGGAGTCGGGCACCTGTTTGACCCCGACGACGATCGTCCAGCCGTCCGTTTTCGAGGACGTCATCCCGACACCTCCGGACGTCGGTCGGCCGTGACGGACGCCGGCCTCGCGGTCAGCCGTGCCTCTGGGACCGGCTGACAGGTGAGCGAAAACGTGTCGACGCGCTCGGCCAGCCGGTCGACGAGGCTCCGTCGCAGCGACGACGTGCGACAGTCCTCAGGGCTGCCCGACAGCTCGACGATGACCCGATTCGGGGCCGGACCGTCCACCTGTTCGGTGTCGATCCACCGAACCTCCGGGTCGGCGAGCCACGAGAGGCTCCAGTCGAGGACCCACGGTTCCTCGTCGCCGGTGCGTGTATGATACGTAATCACGTACCGGCAACAGTCACCACCCGATACGTTCGATCCGTTGGTTCCGCCGACCGGCGGCGGTTCGCGTCGGTCTCCCTCCATACACAATGGATTGGCCGTATCCTGCCTAATTGTATACTCGGAATATACAGTCTTTTATATACAGGCGGGTGCGAGTAGAGCAATTATTTATGAACTGATGGGTGGGGAGGCGGTTGAGCGACGGAGGTGGAATCGGCTCGACGATCAAAAACCCGAGGAACCCGGCGTAGGGGCCGTCTCCACGTCGTTCTTATCGAATGAAAACGTGCCGACCGTACTAAGTCCGGTGGACGTCGAGATGAGGGTATGAGATCGACGTACTCCGACGGGGAAGCGAAGCCAGGGTCCGCGGGCCCGTCACGGAGGAGTGCGAAGGGGTCGACCGAAACACGTCCAGGGTCCTCGGCCGACGCTCGAACGGCATCGTCGGCTGACCCGCGGGACGGATCGACCGAAGCACGGATCGATTCGCCAGAGGCCCGTAGCGGTTCGTTCGGTGCATCGAGCAGCGACAGCGCCCTCCGTGCCGAGTTTCGCGTCCGACGGAGACGGCCCTCGGCCTGCCCGCTCGTCGGCGACGGAAAGCGGACCGTCGAATCACAGGAATTGTCGTGTGCCGATGCCGACTGCGGTGAAGCGGCATCGGGTGGACCCGATGGCGACGAACGAGGGTTCAAGTGTCGAACGGCGATCGAGACGGATCGGGGCGTGGAGATCCTCGGCCGATACACCGACGGGGACTGTGTCTGTCCGGCGTTGCTGCCGCACGACTGTGTCTCCTCGGTGGTCGCCGTCGAGGGCGACGAGTTCATCATCTCGGTGACGGTGGCTCGACGGGAGGAGCTGCCGGCCATCGTGGAATCGCTCCGGTCGCGGGGTGCGACAGTCGATCTTCGACGGGTCGCACGGACCGACGGGAGCACCCCCGGCGGTCGGATCAGCGTCGATGTGAACGGGGTAACCGACAAACAGCGGGAGGCGCTCCACGCCGCCTTCGAGGAGGGCTACTACGAGCGACCCCGACGCGCCGATCTCGGCGATCTCGCCGAGCGGCTCGATATCTCCCGGTCGGCGGTCTCACAACGGCTGACCGCCGTCGAGTCGACGCTGGTGGAGGCCCTGTATATGCGGGAGTCATGGATCGAGTCAACGAACCGCTGAGAGGGCGCACAGATCGTCGAGGTTGTCACGAACCGCTGAGAGGGCACACGGATTGTCCGGAGGCCATACGAATGCGCGGGAGTGGTGACCTGAAAGCCTACTGTTCAGGGTCCCTTCGGGGCAATGGCCCGTGTTCCCATACTGCGGGAGCGCGGTTCCGGCATTAAGTCCCCGCCGATACGATGTCCAGGTATGAGCGCCCCGAGCGATCAACGCGACCGCATGGACGGTGTCGGTGAGGAACCGGTCGATCCGTCCGGTGTCGCTTGCGGTGGGTGGGACAACAGTGACTGTACGGGGACGCCGCTTTGTCCGCCACGCTGCCCGCGATTCGTCGATAAGGAGGGTAACCGGTTCCTCATCCGGCCGATCGTCGAGGGCGACCGAGAGCGCCTCGCGGAGACCTACTCGGCCTTCGGAACCGCCGATCGAGCACAGGGGATCCCACCCGCCGACGAGCGACGACGGCACGAGTGGATCGATCAGCTCTGCACGGAGGGACGAAACGTCGTCGCTGAAGCCGAGGACGGCCGCCTGCTTGGACACGCCGTCTACACGCCGTCCGACGCCCCAGTCCCCGAGTTGGCGGTGTTCGTCCACCCGGACCACCATGGCCGTGGCCTCGGGACGGAGCTGTGCAGGCATGTGATCGCCGAGGCCGCAGAGTCCGGGCGCGAACAGCTGAGCCTGTACGTCGAGGCCACAAACCGCGCGGCGATCACGGTGTACCGCCGCCTCGGGTTCGAGGTCGTCGACCGCGGTATCGAGATCCGAATGGAGCTCCCGCTGGACGAGCCCATCGCCATGGAGGTCAGGGAGCCGCCAGCACGCCAACACGCGTGACATCCTCCCCACGCTGAAGCGCGAGGCTTTCTCCTCGACCCTCCGTAAGGCGAACGGTCAGCGCGTCGGGACCGTCGAGAGTTACGGGTTTCAAGTACCGTCCCGAAGAAGGGAGGCTATGCGATTCGACCGATCAAGCGGCGTCTTCTGTCACGTCACGTCGCTGCCGGGCCCGCACGGGATCGGCGACCTCGGCGATGGGGCACATGCGTTCATCGAGTTTCTCGGCCGCGCCGATGTAGATCACTGGCAGATCTGTCCGCTCGGCCCGACGACGGACGCCGCGGGCAACTCGCCGTATCAGTCGCCTTCCGCGTTCGCTGGCAATCCGCTCCTGATCGACCTCACGCGGCTCGTCGAGGAGGGACTATTGACGGAGGCGGACCTCGAACCGACCCCGGATTTCTCCCCCGATCGGGTCGACTATTCGGCCGTCAGAGAGTATAAACGACCCCGGCTACGGGCCGCCTTCGAGCGTTTCGACGCCGACGCGGGGGAGTCGCCCGCGGCGTTCGAGGCGTTCCGGGAACGGGAGCCGTGGCTGGCCGACTATGCGCTTTTTCAAGCGATCTCCGCGGCCCGACCGGAGGACACCTGGGCGGACTGGCCCGAACCACTGCGGGCACGTGACCCGGAGGCGCTCACGGCCGCACGCGAGGAGCACGCCGAGGCGGTCCGATATCACGAATTCCTCCAGTGGATCTTCGATCGGCAATGGCGGGCGCTCCGCGAGACGGCGGCCGAACATGACGTCTCCATCGTCGGCGACGTCCCGATCTACGTCTCGTTGGATTCAGCGGACGTCTGGGCGAACCCGAACGCGTTCCAACTCGACGATGAGGACCGCCCGACCGCCGTCGCCGGGGTCCCCCCGAACCCGGGCGACGACGGGCAGCGCTGGGGCAACCCCGTCTACGATTGGGAGGCGCTCGCCGACCGTGGATACGACTGGTGGCTCGCCCGATTCCGGCGGCTCTTCGATCTCGCGGACGTCGCACGGCTCGATCACTTCCTCGGGTTCATCCGCTACTGGGCGATCCCGGCGTCCGCGGACTCGGCCGCGGCCGGCGAGTGGCGAGAGGGCCCCGGTCGCGAGCTGTTCGAGCTCGTCGAAGTCGAGTTCGGCGACGCGCCGTTTATCGTCGAGGACCTCGGATTCGACGACCCGCGGATGGACGAGATCGCCTTCGAGTTCGGGTTCCCCGGGATGCGTGTCCCACAGTACGCGGACTGGTGTGCCTCCGGGGACGAGTACCAGCCGATGCACTACCCCGAGCGCGTCGTCGGATACACCTCCACGCACGATACGAACACGTGGGTCGGCTATTACGAGGGGCTCGAGGATCGGCAGCGCGACTGCCTCCACTACAACCTCGGGGCGGACGGTGAGCGGGCTATCGAGTGGGAGATAATCGAGGCCGTCTGGGCCTCGGAGGCGATCATCGCGATGACGACCATGCAGGACCTTCTCGGGCTCGACGGGGGTGCCCGGTTCAACGAGCCCGGGACACTCGCGGGCAACTGGGAGTGGCGCGTCCGTCGTGAGGCGTTCTCGCCGGAGTTAGCGGACCGCCTCGGCGACCTCGCGATCCACCATATCCGGTAACGGGGGGCGAGGCTCAAGAACCGTCTCACGCCTGCGTCCGGCCGAGTAGCCAGTACAGCACGAGGCCGAGGAAGGGCGCGAAGAAGACGACGAGCGCCCAGAGGAAGGGCGGGTGCGGGCTGTTGGTCTTGGCGTCGGTGTACACCCAGACGATGATCCCGAGATAGAGGACCAACATTGCGAGTCCGAAGAGGACACCGATGCCACCGGCGGCGAGTGGAACGAGGGCCATACGCCGATGATTTTCCAACACCAGTATAGGCTTTGGGGTGTCCGGATAGTCAGGAAACCAACCCACTCGGATGGGGATCGGTGGCGAAACATACAGTACGAATGGGTGCTATTAACACACATGGCCCCGGACAGCCGGGTCGCATCCACCACGAACGAGCCGTCAGCGGGCGTCGTCGGGACGACGATCGGCGGGCTGCTGCTCCTTGTGGCAGGGCGTGTGAAGGGGGGTGATCGCGTCGTGGGGTTCGTCGTCGGCGTCGCCGTCGGGATCGTTCATCGACAGCTCATACGCGCAGCCGCCGATGTCGAGGACGCCGACCGGGCGGGAAGCGCCGCACCACTCGTCCCCACGCTCGCGTTGACGCCGATCGTCGTTGCCGTCGATCGGGCCGTCGATGGGCTGGCGGGTCGGGCGTCGTTCTGTTCGGGGGTCGCCGTCGGGTCGGCGATCCGCGGGCGGATCGAATGAGCCCGTCCAGTGCTGGCAACTCATCCCGCGATCCCACCGCCGAACGTTTTTGCCCTCCCGTACCGGGGGGTCAGTATGAAACTGCCCGTGGACGAGGACCGACTGCGCGCGGACATCGAAGCGAACGCCGCCTTCGGCGCGGTCGAGTACGACGAACCGGACAAACGCGGTCGGACGAACCGCACCGGCACGCCCGCGAACCGTCGCGCACGCGATCACCTCGTCGATCGATTGGAGGCGGCGAACCTCGACGTCAGCGTCGATGCCGTCGGCAACATTACGGGGACGTGGACCCCGCCATCCGCCGACCAGACGAACGCACCCGTCGCGAGCGGGAGCCATCTGGACAGCGTCCCCGAGGGCGGCATTTTCGACGGTCCGCTGGGAGTGTATGCGGCGTTGGAGGCCGTCCGAGCGATGCAGGACGCGGGTGTCGAACCGGTGCGGCCAGTGACGGTCGTGAGCTTCACCGAGGAGGAGGGCGGGACCTACGGGGATGGGCTCCTCGGCTCGTCGGTCGCGACCGGCGAACTGCCGACGGAGGAGGCGCTCTCACGCACCGACGCCGACGGCGACACCCTTGAGGAGGCCCTGTCACGGATCGGCTACCGGGGCGAAGGACGCCTCGATCCGGCCACATGGGACGGCTTCTATGAGCTACATATCGAACAGGACACGACGTTAGAGCGGGCCGGTGCGAGCGTCGGCATCGTCACCACCATCACGGGGATCACCCACTATGCGGTGACCATCGAGGGCGAGGCGAACCACGCCGGAGCGACCGCGATGGGCGAACGCACCGACGCGCTCGCGGCCGCGAGCGAGTTCGTCCTCGACGTCGAGCGGGCGGCGACCGAGATCGTTGAGACCGAGAGCGAGACCGCCGTCGCGACCGTCGGATCGCTTTCGGTCTCGCCGAACGCGACGAACGTCGTTCCCGGCCGGGTGGAAGCGGGCGTCGACATCAGGGACATCCACCGGGAGCCGATGGAGGCCCTCGTTTCGGCCGTTCGGGAGTCGTTGGATCGCGTGGTGACGACCCGCGGCGTCACGACGGAGGCCCAGCGACCGTTCGACGTCGCGCCCGAGCCGATGAGCGACCGCCTCCGAGGGGACGCACACGTCGCCGCCGAGGCTGCCGGGATCGAGGCGATCGACCTCCACTCGGGGGCCGCCCACGACACAATGCGTGTCGCCCGGGTGACCGACGCATCCCTCCTTTTCGCGCCGTCACGCGACGGGATCTCACACAACCCGCGGGAGTGGACCGACTGGGCCGATTGTGCGACGGCGACGACGGTACTGGCGGGGGCGATCGCCCGGACAGCAGGGGTCAAAACGTCCGAAGGACCCACCACGGACTGACCGACGGGATGTGACACCTATCAACAATGAGAACCTATCCAGTAGGCGTATATGTAACCGGGTGATTGGGTACCTATGAGCGTCCCTATCCGGCTCCTCCACGTCGATGACGACGCCGACATGGCGGAGCTCACCGGTATCTACCTCCAACGGGAGAACGATGCCTTTCGCATCGAAACGGAAACGGACCCGACGACCGCGCTCGACCGTGTAGACGACGATCTCGATGCGATCGTCTGTGATTACGACATGCCGAAAATGACCGGGCTGGAGTTTTTACAGGAGGTCCGACGGGAGTATCCGGACCTTCCATTCGTGTTGTTCACCGGGCAGGGAAGCGAGGAGATCGCCAGCGAGGCTATCGCCGCGGGTGTCACGGACTATCTACAGAAGGGATACGGGTCGGACGTCTATACCGTCCTCGCAAACCGCATCGCGAACGCGGTCGAACAACATCGATCGAAGCGGGCGCTCGCGGAGAGCCGCGAGCGGCTCTCGATGTTCATCGAACACTCGCCGTTGGGCGTGATCGAGTGGGACGAAAGCTTTCGCGTTCGGCGGCTGAACGACGCCGCTGAGGACATTCTCGGCTACGACAGCGGTGAGCTCGAAGGGGAGTCCTGGCGACGGGTCGTCCCGGAATCGGCCGCAGAGACCGTCGAGGAAATCGTCTCCGACCTGCTCAACGTCCAGGGGGGATACTACAGCATCAACGAGACGGTGCGTGCCGACGGTACGGAGATCATCTGTGAGTGGCACAATCGCGTGATCACCGACGACGATGGGGACGTGGTGACCATCTTCTCGCAGTTTCAAGACGTAACCGAACGGCAGACCAATCGCGAGCGACTGGAGCGACTCGTCGACAACGTTCCCGGGGTGATCTATCGAACCGGTCCCGGGCCCGAGTGGCCCTTCGAACTCATTCGCGGATCCTGTGAGGAGCTGACCGGCTACTCCGAAACGGAGATGGTAAACGACGTCGTGACCGCGAGCAGCCTCGTGCACGAGAAGGATCGGGACCGGATCGAGCGGGAGATCGCGGCGGGCGTCGACGAGGACGGGACCTACGACGTCGTCTATCGGTTACGCCGCGAGGACGGGGACGTTCGATGGGTCTGGGAGCGTGGGCAGACTATCGGATCCGAGTCGAACACGGTTTATGAGGGGCTACTGATCGACGTCGACAGCCTCAAACGAAGCGAGCTGGAGCTGGATCGGACGAACCGTGTCCTGGCGACCTTGTTGGAAAACCTCCCGTTCGGGGTCCTCGTCGAGGACGAAGCGAGGGAGGTCGTCGTCACGAACCAGCGGCTGGTCGAACTGCTCGACATCGGTGCCGACCCAGAGACGCTCGTCGGTGCCGACTGTGCGCAGGCGGCCGATGACCTGAAAGATCGGTTCGCGGAACCGGAGACGTTCATCGAGGGCATAGACGACCGGCTCGCCGACCGCGAACCGGTGCAAGCGGAGGAGTTGGTGCTGAGCGACGGGCGGATCCTCGAACGCGATTATATCCCGTACAGCCTCAATGATGGGGAGGCGAACCTCTGGATCTATCGGGACGTCAGCGAGGAGCGTGAACAACAGACGCTGCTCAACGGGCTCTTCGAGGAGTCGCTCGACGGGATCGGGATCAAAGAGATCATCACCGATGAGGAGGGGAATCCCGTCGATTACACGTATGAGCGGGTCAACGAACGCTTCGAGGAGCTCACCGGGCTCAACGCCGACGACGTCGTCGGCCGACGGGCGACCGAGGCGATCCCCGGGATCGAGGAGACCCCGTTCATCGATATCTTCGGCGAGGTCGGCCTCGGCGGCGAACCGCGGATCTTCGAGCAGTACTCCGCGCCGCTCGATCGGTACTACGAGATCGCGGCGTTTTCCCCGAGACACGGCCAGTGTATCACGATATTCTCGAACATTACGGCGCGAAAGAAGCACCAACAGGAGCTCGAACGGCTCACGGAGTTCCTTCGGGAGACGGAGCGGCTCGGCGACCTCGGCGCGTGGGAGTTCGACGCCGAGGGAAACATTCACTGGACGGAGGGTACGAGACGGATCTACGAGGTCGACGAGGAATACGAGCCCACCGTCGGGACGGCCGTCCAGTATTTCCACCCCGACGACAGGGATCGCATCGAGAGCGTTGTCGAACGGGCGCTTGCATCGGGGGAGACGTTCGACGAGGAGACCCGCCTTATCACCGCGAAGGGGAACGAACGCTGGGTTCGGATCCGGGGCATGCCGATCGCGGACGACGGAGTCGTTCGGGGGTACACACAGGACATCACCGAGCGAAGACGCGATCAGCAGCGGTTGGAGCGACAGAAGGACCGATTGGAGGAGTTCGCGAGCGTCGTCTCACACGACCTCCGGAACCCCCTCAACGTCGCCCAAGGGCGGGTCGCATTGGCGATTGAGGACGTCGACAACGACCACCTCGGCGCGGCGTCGAACGCGTTAGCGCGAATGGACGACCTGATCGATGACCTGCTCCTGCTCTCACAGCGGGGGGCGGTGATCGGCGACCTCGAGTGGATCACGCTCTCGACCGTCGCGACCGGGTGTTCGGAGAGCGTCGACACGGGGGAAGCGACGATCGATATCGAGTCGAGTGCCGAGATCCGTGCCGACGAAAGTCGGCTTCGGCAGCTCCTCGAAAACCTCATTCGGAACAGCATCGAACACGGGGGCGGCTCCGAGTCGGCGACGGAAGCTGAAGGAACCGACCGCTTACGGGTCCGGATCGGTGACCTCCCGGACGGATTTCACGTCGAGGACAACGGTGTCGGGATCCCGGAATCCGAGCGGGAACGGATCTTCGAACACGGCGTAACGACGGCGACCGGCGGGACCGGGTTCGGGCTGAGCATCGTGCAACGGATCGCCGAGGCACACGGCTGGGAGGTTGCCGTCGTCGACGCCGAGGAGGCCGGCGATGGCCGTCTCGGCGAGGGCGTGCGGTTCGAGATAACCGGCGTGGAAGTACGAGAGTAAGCGGGTGGCAAGGTGGTGGGACCGACGGCCGGAACGGTTTTTAAATCGGGAACCGACACCAGCTCCGCTACCTCACCCATCCGCGTCGCGGACAGCGGGTAAAAAACGACCTTTACGGAGAATCGAGGAGAAAGCCTCGCGCTTCAGCGCGGGGAGGATATCAAGAGCGAATCCTCCGCCGGTTCAACGACGCTCCCGACCGCGTGGCGTTTCCGGTGAGTCGCAATCGGTAGGGTGCTCCTCGCTATCCGTGGGGCGGGCCGATGTGATCGGAGGGAACGATCTCACGGTATCAGCGCGGCTGACACCCGTAGTAGAAGCGAGAGGTATAAGTAGGTACGTGAATCCATACCGTGACTGTTTCGTCCACTATTGATCGATGATATTAACNCATCTAACGCGCGTTATAGGCCCTATACAGGCGATANTCGGGTGAAGTCGGATCAAGAGATTACACATATATTTATATAGTTGGAGCGATAACTGTTAGTTAACGGATCGGGCGTCACCGACCTCATATTTTTCGTCGGGCGCCGACCGGAGACCACCCATGACAGAAACACGCATTAGGAGTTACGACGGAAGCACGGAACGGCATACGTCGGTCGAATCGAGCGAGGAGACGTCGAAGGTCGCGGTCACGACCTGCCCGGAATGTGACGGCCGGCTCGCGACGGACACCGAACACGGCGAGACGGTCTGTACGGAGTGCGGACTCGTCGTCGACGAAAACGGGATCGATCGCGGACCGGAGTGGCGCGCGTTCGACTCCGCCGAGCGGGACTCGAAGAGCCGCGTCGGTGCGCCGACGACGAACATGATGCACGACAAGGGCCTCTCGACGAACATCGGCTGGCAGAACAAGGACGGCTACGGGAAGTCGCTCTCGACGCGCCAACGCCGGCAGATGCAGCGGCTCCGCACGTGGAACGAGCGGTTCCGCACGCGCGACTCGAAGGAGCGCAACCTCAAGCAGGCACTCGGCGAGATCGACCGCATGGCGAGCGCGCTCGGGCTCCCGGAGACGGTCAGAGAGACCGCCTCCGTGATCTATCGCCGGGCGCTGAGCGATAACCTCCTCCCCGGCCGCTCGATCGAGGGGGTCGCGACCGCCGCGCTGTATGCGGCAGCCCGACAGGCCGGTAATCCACGGAGCCTCGATGAGTTCACGGCGGTCTCGCGGGTGGACAAGATGGAGCTCACCCGGACGTACCGCTACATCATCCGGGAGCTCAAACTGGAGGTCCAACCCGCCGACCCCGAGAGCTACGTCTCGCGGTTCGTCTCTCGGCTCGAACTCAACGAGGAGGTCGACCGGCTCGCCCGCGAACTCCTCTCGACGGCGAAAGACGAGGGGATCACGAGCGGGAAATCACCCGTCGGGCTCGCCGCGTCAGCGGTGTACGCCGCGGCGTTGCTGTCGAATCAGAAGGTGACACAGAGCCAGGTGTCGGCGGTCGCCGACGTCTCGGAGGTCACGATCCGCAATCGGTACAAGGAGCTGCTCGAAGCGGCCGATCACCTCACGGCCTGAACGGCGTGGTCTTCGGTCGGCGGCACGGATCTGTCGCCTCGGCTGGGTGTCACACACCCACATACGTTTTTACGTCCCCGGCGTGTACGCGGTGCTATGGTTGAGGCGTTTATTAGGCTGGTCTGTCCGGAATGTCGTAAGGAGTGGCAGGATAATCCCGCGGATCTGCAATCGTTGCGCACGAACTTCAGCTGCCCCGCATGTCACGCGACCCGTCGACTATCGGAGTTCATGCGAACCGAACGCGACCTCGAGGCGGTAAAACAGTTCCAGTGAGCGCGCCCGAACCCCACACGTAGCGACTCCGGGAAGGAGGGGACGGTCTCACACCCCCGGCCACATTGATCCCGATCGTTAACGCAAAAATGGCCTCTAGACGCACTCAAACCCGTTTTGAGCCAGTCGTGTGTTAACGCGACTCAGGATAGTAATATAAGCCCTCGGTAGCAAAGAGAGGTTACACATGAAGAAGCAGGAGCTCATCCACCTTCACGGCCTCCTCGCTGAAGTACGAAAACAGTGCGAATTCTGGGACGAGGACCTCGACCTCGATGCGTACGAGGAACTCGGCGTCAAACCCACATCGATCCACAAATCGAAGACCGACCACAAGGCCGCTGTTTTTAAACTGACCGAGGGGATCACCGCGCCGATGGACGAATCGGAAGCAGAACCGCTGGCCCCAACCGCCGACTGAGACTTCGATCGCGTTGTCATCGAACGCTACCCGCTCAAGTGGCTACACTCGCGGTCGTTCACCGAACGGGATGGCCTTTCCGATCGCGTCGGCCGGTCATTCCTCGTCGGTGGCCGTTTCATCCCGTCCGTCATCCCCCTCGGACTCTTCGGACTCTTCTGGCTCCTCGGGCAGGTCCTCAACCTCAAGCACTTTTAAGGGGATGTTCCGAAGCCGCTGGCCGATCTCCTTGCGCGCGATCCGGCTCGCGTGTTCCGGCCGGTCAACGTTGAAGACGTCCATTTCGAGTTCCAGCGCGACGAGCGCCTCGTCGGCCGCGATGAAAGCCGGCGGCAGCTCCTCTCCGCTCGGGGACTGGCGGCTCCCCATCTCGATCTCGACGTAGTTGAGGTCCGGGTTCAACATCCCTCCCGTCTTCGAGATGGCGATCCGTACCGCCTCGTCGGTTGTTTCGACGTCATATACCGGGACGGCGGCCTCCACGACGACTCGACAGTTCATTGTGTCGTCATCTACCGCATGGGTGGGTATGAAGCTTCGCCCGAGCCCACGGGTGAATCGGTAACTCGGGAGTCGAGTGTGGGTCACGTAGGCCGGCTACTCGCCGCCGGCTCGAAGGTAGTAGAAGACGTACGTCTGCGCGTAGCCCGCATACTCCCCACCGAATCGCTCGCGGATCGCCCGGGAGGTCTCGGCGTAGTTCCCCCGCTCACAGTCGGGGTAGTACTCCTCGATCGTCGTCCGTATCCACGTGTCGAGCGGCACCGCTTGCAGGAATCCGAGCGAGAAGAGGAGGACGCAGTCGGCGACCTTGTCGCCGACCCCAACGAAGCGCGTGAGCGACGTACGAGCCTCCTCATAGGGGAGGCCGGCGGCCTCGGAGGGGTGCGCCTCGCCGTCAGCGACCATCTCGGCTGTTCGCCGGACGTAGGGTGCCCGATAGCCGAGCGAGAGCTCCCGGAGCTCGCCCTCCGTCCGCGCAGCGAGTTGCTCCGGGCTCGGGAACGCGTGATACGACTCACCATCGAGTTCGAGCACATCACCGTAGGACTCCCGCAGCCGCCGTTGCATCCCGTGGATACGCGCGACACGCATCTGGGCCGAACAGATAAACGAGACGAGGCAGGGAAAGACGGGGTCGCGGGTGAGCCGCATTCCCTCGTACGCCTCGTACGCGCGGGACAAGAGCGGGAGGTCGGGGGTCGAGGCGAGGATCGCCTCGAGGTCGTCATCGAGCCGGAAGAGATGCCTCAACAGGGGGACGGCATCCGTCGAGGCCTCCCATTCGAGCGTGCCGTCGTGGACGCCACCGAGCTGTCTGGCACGCAACACGACCCGTTCATCGGAGAGGCCGGGGATCGGATCGACGACCGTCTCGTACCACTGATCGCCGCCATGGGCGTGAAGTTCCCCGTAGGTGTCGCCGTCCGCCCGGTTCCACAGGTAGCTTTGACCGCTCTCGGCGGTCGCTTGCAGGTCGAACGGACCGGCCAGATCGGCGATGTCGATCGCTCCTTTCTCCATTGGATCAACGATCGTGGTCGGCGCGTATTCGGGTTTCGGTGCGTCACTTGCGCTGTCCGCGTCGGATTTCGGTGCGTCACTTGTCCTGTCCGCGTCGGATTTCGGTGCGTCACTTGCCCCGTTCGCGTCGGGGTCGTCGGCACGCATCCGTTTCCGTCCTGAAGGGTTTTTGAACGATGCAGCCGTAGGATTGGTATGCCAACGTACCGTCGGGAGACGCGGGTGAACGCACCCATCGAGGAGGTCTGGGACTTTCACTCGACCATCGAGGGGCTCCGCGCGCTCACGCCGGCGTGGATGAACCTACGGATCGAATCTATCGAGGGGCCCGACGGCACTCCCGATCCCGAAACCTTGGTCGAAGGGTCGCGTATCCGGATGTCGATGCGACCGTTCGGCGTCGGTCCACGCCAGCGCTGGGAGTCGCGTATCACCGAGCGCGATCCCGACACCGGACCAGTCGAGGGGAGCGCGTACTTCGTCGACGACATGGTTGGAGGTCCCTTCCGTCGTTGGGTCCATACTCACTCGTTTTACGCCGATGGCGACGAGACGATCCTCGTCGACACCGTCGAATATCGTCTGCCGTTCGGGCCGCTGGGCGATGCGGCTGGACCCTTCGCCAAGGTCGGCTTCGAGGGCATGTTCCGTGATCGCCACAGCCGAACCCGGGATCGGTTTACCCATTCTTGACATCCTCCCCGCGCTGAAGCGCGAGGCTTTCTCCTCGATTCTCCGTAACCCGGAACGCCGACCGGGGCAAGCTTCAGGATGAACGCCCACGGATACCGAAGTATGTCACCAGACGTCGTGGACGTGGATCACGTCTCGCTCCGCGTGACCGACATAGAGGAAGCGCTCGAATTCTATCACGAACTCCTCGGCCTCCCGATCCGCGACCGGGAACGGTACGAAGCCGGGGACGTCCCCTTCGTCGCGCTCGTCGCCGGCGGTCGCCACCTACATCTCGTCCCGATCGATGCGGGGACGATCGACGACACGGCATCGGAAACCCAGGCCCCCCTCGGCGGTGAGCACCTCTGTCTGTTAATACGCTCGGAGGGGATGGACACCCGCGAACAGCTCGATGACCTGCTCACGGCCATCGAGGCCGCCGGCTACGAGGTGGACCCCGAGGAACCAAAGAAACGGTACGGTGCCTACGGACGCGACTGGGCGGCCTATGTCCGGGATCCGGACGGCCGACGCGTCGAACTGAAGATACACTGATCGACGGGGGAGATCGAGGGAACTGATCGGTCGGAACGGGACCGGACTGACGAGGAAGTGCATGACCGGCGAAACACACGACCGAGGAAGTGCATGACCGGCGAAGCGCCCGATCGAAACGCGCGATGGACCCCGACCACTCCAGCGGATTCCGGGTGTGCCGTGGTCACGCCTCCTAACCGTGTTTACGCCTTCCGACCGTGTTTACGCCTCCCGAAGGGGATGATCGGGCTGGATGGTCGCCGTCGGCTGCTCGGCGTCGAAGGTGAATTCGAAGACCGCGCCGTCACGCGTATCGACGTCAACGGTCCAACCGTGGCCCTCCGCGACGCGGGCGACGATCGCGAGTCCGATCCCCGAACTCCCAGCCGTCGAGAAGCCGGATTCGAAGATCGAATCACGTACCTCGGGGGGGATCCCGGGTCCATCGTCGGCGACGTACATCCCGGTGACCCGCTCGTCGACGGTTCGCGGACCGACTTCGACCGTCACGTCGGGGCCGCCGTGGTCGATCGCGTTTCGAAAGAGGTTCTCGAAGGCCTGCCTGAGACGACCCGGATCCGCGTCGACGTGGCCGATCCCGTCGACGACGGTGAGGGTCGCCCGCGGCGTGCGAACTGACTCCCACGCGTCCTCGGCGATGGCCGCCGCCGGGACCGGCTCCGTCTCACCGATGGTATCGCCCCGCCGAGCGAGCATGAGGAGGTCATCGATGAGCGTCTCCATCCGACGTATCGCGTTCTCCATCGCGCGGTAATGGGGGGCGTCGATGTCGTCCGAGGCGAGGTCGAGATAGCCGGACATTACGTTGAGGGGGTTCCTGAGGTCGTGTGAGACGACCGCGCTGAACTGTTCGAGCCGCTCGGTTTGGCGTCCGAGTTCGCGCCGGTGATCGTTTCGCACGAGCATGTGCGCGATGAGGTCAGCGAGGGTCCGATAGAGGTCGACTTCCTCATCGACCCACGGACGCGGCGAGTCGACCTCGAAGACGACCACCCCGATCAGCTCCCACTCGGAGACAAGAGGAACGTGTACGGTTGCGTTCATTGTCGTCTCTCCGCCTTCGTGCATTCCCGTGGTCGTACCCTCGGAAGCGACGTTCTCGAACCCGGCGAGTCGAGCCGGGGCGGGGAACGAGTCGAACGACCGTCCTTCGGGCTCGAAGGGATCCTCCGCCCAGACGAACGCCGGAGTGAACGGGGTACCTGCATCACGATAGACGATGATTCGATCCAGCGACGAGTGCTCGCCGATGTTCGCGAGGGTCCACTCGACTTTCGTCCGTACCTCGTCGACCTCCGCACCCATCAATGTCGTTGCCGCATCCAAAACCACGCTCCGAAGCGTATCGATATCGACGGATGAAAGCCCCGGGTTCGGGTCGGTCGCCGCTTTAACAAGCGGCCCTGAAAGGGGGTCGGTATCCGCGGGGCCCGCGTGTGGGCCGAACACGTCATCGGCACCGGCGAGGAAGGCTCGCCGATATCGCTCGGGGTCGCGCTCGGACACAACGACAAACACCGATGCCTCACCATGACTCCTATGTTGGCCATCAGCGGTCGAATCGCGGT
>SL_8KL_010_SEDDRAFT_10000808_pt1 | contig 27293 bp, 23 predicted proteins | sample SodLakKL_010_SED_4_FD_11160 | JGI IMG/M metagenome (IMG submission 11160) | reverse complement strand
AATAAAAAGACAATGCCCGAAATCAAAACGAGTGTCATCAATCGTTTCATCCTTCATCCTCCTTTTTGTTAATAAATTTGAGGTCTTCGTAAACAGTCCAATATCTGCGCTGCGCGCAATCGCTGAAGTATTCCATGTATGGTAAGGGTCGCTCAATTCTTCGGAGATTGCCCGCGCCTTGATCTTAAATTTTTTACGAAATTGTCTGAACCCGGCTTTTTATTTAAAAATGTCATTTAAAAATACTATAGTTTATTTTTGAAAAAAAGAAATCAAAAAACAAGAAGGTTCCCACCGAAACCTTCCACTGGGAGATAGTGATAAAGTGCCATGCGGCTTGACAAGCAGAATGGGTGTCTGTAGAATTCATAAAAATTTTCTTCCCGAAAAGCTTTTTTATTTATCTGGACTGCTTTTTTCCTCGTGAACAGGAAGTATATTAAATGAAACAAGCAATTGAGAGCGAAAGGCGCGTACTCGCCATCGACGGTTCAAATATTTCGTTGCAGCAAATTGTAAGTGCGGCAAGGACAGAAATGGAAATTGAAGTCGCTGCAGACCCCGGTTTCAAAGAGCGTATTGAGGGATCCCAAGCCGTTCTATCAGGTGTTCTGGCTGGTGGACGCCCTGTATATGGCGTGACCACAGGTTTTGGCAAGTGTTGCGGAAAACAGATGATTGCTGACGTAGCTATTAAAAATGGTGTGAACCTCATACGCTTTCATGGATGCGGCAGCGGGGCGCCTTTCGGCGTTGAAGAAACCCGGGCGGCCATGATATGCCGGCTTATCTGTTTTTCCAAAGGCTATTCCGGTGTATCGCTGGCCTTGATACGCCAAATGGCAGCGCTGCTGAACGCGCACATTACGCCGGTGGTTCCTTCAGAAGGGTCAGTTGGCGCATCCGGGGATTTGACCCCCATGTCTTATATTGCCGCCGTACTTATGGGAGAAAGGGAGGTGGTGTATCAGGGGCAGCGGATGGCGGCGGCGGATGCTTTTGCCATAACCGGCATTACACCACACCGCTTTTTTCCTAAAGAACCGCTGGCTATCATGAACGGTACCGCAATGATGACAGGGATTGCCGCCCTGGTTGCCGATCGTTCCGAAAAAATATTGAACGCGGCAATTTGCGCCACCGCGTTATGCATTCATGCCGTTGGCGGCAATGCACACCATTATCACCCGGTCATTTCTGAGGCAAAGCCGCATCCGGGCCAAGCGGCGGTTGCTGCCCGGATTGCCGCCCTGATTGCTTCAGATCATCCGCAAGCAGGTTTTGCTCCAGAATCACCGGAGACCCTTCAGGATCCGTATTCCATTCGATGCGCGCCCCAGATATTGGGCGTGCTGGCCGACGCCCTGCACTGGGTGCGCAAGTGGGTAAAAACAGAGGCGAACAGTGCAAATGACAACCCGTTGTTCGATCCGCAAACCGGCCGGGTGCTTTTGGGGGGCAATTTTTACGGGGGACACATTGCATTTGCCATGGACGGGCTTAAAAGCGCCCTGGCATCGGTTGCCGATGCGGCCGACAGGCAGGTGGCGTTGATGGTTGACGCCAATACCAACAGGGGACTTCCTGCTGATCTGGTGCGGGCAGAAGAAGCTGAAAAAGCGTTTCACCACGGCTTTAAGGCAATGTCTATAAGCGCTTCCGCCCTTGCCGCAGCGGCATTGAAAGAGACCATGCCCGCGGCTTCCTTTTCCCGTTCCACTGAATCCCATAATCAGGACAAGGTCTCTATGGGTACTATTGCGGCTCGTGATGCCCAAAGGATTTGCACCCTGGCTGAAAAAACATTGGCCATCGCGCTGCTTACAGCTGCACAAGCGTCTGAAATTCGTGGAAATATTGATAAGCGGCCGCGAATTGCAATGCTTGTAAAAAAAATCCGGGATATTGCGCCGCCAACGATTGAAGACAGGCCCATGGATGCCGATATCCACAATATTGCATCAGCGATCACTGCTTCAGAAATATTTGTATGTCATCCGGATTGATGCAGAAACCTTACGGGCAAAGGATCGGGACATAAAATGACAAGCGCAAGCAAGGATGCCGGCAGAGACTGTGCGAAAAGTTTTGTGGTGCCGTTTCACGACCTGGACCCCATGGCGGTAATGTGGCATGGCAACTATTTTAAATACTTCGATATTACCCGGGACGCCTTGTTTCAGAAAATGGGGGTGGATCTTTACCGGGTATATGAGGATTCGCAATACATATTTCCCATTATCCGCACCAGCATCAAGCATGTCTTCCCCCTGCGGTTCAGGGATGAGTTTGTCTGCAAAGCGTTTTTAAAGGAAGTCAACTATAAGATCACGATTGCATTTGAAATCCGACTGGCAGAAAACAACCGGGTAAGTGCTAAGGGTAAAAGTGAGCAGGCTGCAATAAAAATCCCGGAAATGGAAACCATGCTTAGAATACCGGAGCCTATTCGGCAGTCATTGGGATTTTAATAATGCATATGGACGCAAGTTATTCGTTTGTCAAAGGATATGAGCGACTGGTTGCCTGGGCGGATGTGCTTGATCAAATCAATGTGTTTCCTGTTGCAGATGGCGATACGGGACGGAATTTAATGATCAGTCTGGCGCCGTTGAGGGAATTGCAAAACCGGGATGCGCAGGCGGTTATTCAGGAGCTTCTTTTTGTTGGCAGGGGCAACTCTGGCAATATTGCCACCCGGTTTGTTGCCGAATTGCTAACAACCAGCTCTCTTGATTCGCTTTATCCGGCAGCATCGGCGGGAGCTAAAAACGCCCGCCAGGCCGTTAACACCCCCCAGCCCGGAACCATGCTCACTGTGCTGGATCGATTCGTAGAGGCACTTGAACGTTTTCAGGATGCCAGTGATCTCGAAAACAGGCTTGAAACGGTTATTGATCAAATTCAGGACGCCGTGCTCGAAACAACGGAGATGCTGCCCGAGCTCAGGGCAGCGGGTGTTGTCGATGCCGGTGCTTTGGGCATATTTCTGTTTTTGGAGGGTTTTCTGAGCAATCTTTGCTATCGTAGCGATCATTTTCGCTCAATATTGGATATTTTCAGCGGCAGGCTGAAAATATCCAAGGACTATGACAGTTCTGGGGAAGAAGGGTTTTGTGTTGATTTCGTGGTTCGCATGGGAAAAGATGCCGACCTGCCCCTGCAGAAAATTATCGAAACAGACGATAGCGTAACGGTTTACCAGTTTCAGGATTATGCCAAAATTCATCTTCATACCGGCGATGTCCGTGCATTGAAGGAAAAAGCGGAAAGCATGGGGGCTGTTGTTCAATGGAGTGAAGACGACCTTTCCGAACAGGTAGAAAATTTTCGCCGAGCGTCGGTGAAAAGTCCTGTCCACATTGTCACCGACGCCGCGGGGTCGGTGAGCCGCGAGTTGGCCAGGCAATTAGGGGTTACGCTCCTGGAAAGTTATATTACACTCGGGACGACCTGCGCACCGGAAACATGTCTGGATCCGGAAGTGCTTTACCGTGCCATGCGCAGCGGAATAAAGGCTTCAACTTCCCAGGCATCATTATTTGAGCGGCACCAGCATTATGACCGGCTTTTGAAACAGCACGAAAACGTGCTTTATCTTTGTGTTGGCTCTGTATATACCGGCAACTACCAAGTGGCCTTGGAGTGGAAGGCGCATAATGATCCCGAAGGACGCTTTGTTGTAATCGATACCGGCGCGGCCTCCGGGCGTCTTGCCGCAGCAGTGATTGCCACGGCTGGTTATGCCGGTCAGGATCCGCAGCCAAAGCCGAGGCAGGTAATTGAATTTGCGCAACAAGCTGTCGGCCAAAGCGGGGAGTACATATTTTTGAATGAACTCAAGTATCTGGCAGCAGGCGGACGAATGTCGAAAACCGGGGCGTTTTTTGGCGACATCTTGAATATGAAGCCGGTGGTTACCCCGACATCCAGGGGTGCAGAGAAGGTGGGTATTGTTCGAAACGCTGAAGCGCAGATCCGTTTTGCAATAGAAAATCTTGAAAAAAAACTGGGGGATGAATCAGGGGCCGTGATCCTGCTGGAGTATTCAGACAACCGGCAATGGGTAGTGGACCGGTGCATGAGTGAAATAAAGCGGCTTTTTAAATCCCCTGAATTCTTTGTGCAGCCCCTTTCGTTGACTTCAGGTGTTCATATCGGCCCCGGCTCATGGGCCGTGGCCTATTACGGCGATCCGCCGCATTAAATTTCAGTGGCGTCGTTTCCCCGTTCAGGGCAGGCAGAGCCTTCTTCAACTTTAGTTGTTTCTCATGTGCAGCTTTGATTCGTACAATAAAGGGGAAATTCCGATCAGAAAGAAAAATCGTTTCGCGGTAATCATTCCAGTATACAATCATGGCCCGGCAGTGGAAAATGTGATTGCCAAAACCTTGGGGCTCGGTTTGCCGTTATTTGTCGTGGATGACGGCTCGACCGATGACACGCATGAACGCATCCGCCGGTTTAAAGATATCCATATCCTGCGTCACAGCCAGAATACGGGAAAAGGTGCGGCCATCATGACCGGTTTTCTGGAGGCCAGCCGTATCGCAAACTGGGCCATCACGCTTGACGCCGACGGCCAGCATAACCCCCAGGACGCAAAGCGCTTGGTCCAGGCGGCTGAAAAAGGCCGGAGAGCGATCATTGTTGGACGCCGCATTGGAATGGAGGGCGCCAATGTCCATTGGACCAGCCGGTTCGGCCGGAAATTTTCCAATTTTTGGGTAAGGGTATCCGGCGGCCCCTGGATGTCGGATTCACAAAGTGGGTTCAGAATTTACCCCTTGCCCGAAGCCATTCAATGGGGGGTGAAATCCAGGCGATTCGAATTCGAAGTGGAGGTTTTGGTGCGGGCTCACTGGGAAAAAACGCCAGTGATCGAGGTGCCGGTGAATGTAAGTTACTTGCCGCCCCGTGAACGGATCTCCCATTTTCGGCCATGGATGGATTTTTTAAGAAATGCAAAAACATTTACCCGGTTGATAGTGCTGAGATTTTTCATTAAACTGGGCAGTCTGCCATCCGTTTACAAAAGTAAAGAGTAAAGCGTTGCAGCGTATTAATAAATACCCGCCGTTAAGAGGCCTTTTTTTCCTTGTGGTCTTTGTGCTGGCCACGCTGGCCGTCATTTCACTATTTAGCATTCGTCTTGAAACCAATATCGTCAACACCCTGCCCAAGGGCAATGCGGTATTGGATGAAGGGACGCGTGTGTTGTTGAATCATCCCTATCAAAACCAAGTCTTTATAGATTTGGGGCTTGAGGAAAAAAATCCGGACAAGCTGGTGGAAGCTTCTGACGTTGTCGAGGCCGAACTTCGAAAAAGCGGCCTGTTTAAATCCGTCGGCATGGAAGGAATGGGAAAGTTATTTCCGGAGCTCCTTAAGCACGTGGCATATAACCTCCCCGTGTTGTTTACAGCTGAAGACCTGAAAGACGAGGTCGCCCCCTTATTGGAAGAGAGTGTCCTTGAACAGCGGGTAACTGATAATATTTCCAGTCTTTACACAATGGAAGGCACTGGAAGATCAGAACTTGTGATTAAAGATCCCCTGGGGCTCAGAAACCTGATTCTGAAAAAACTCAAACATCTCGTACCGGCTCGAGATGCCAGTTTCTATAAAGGCAGGCTTTTGTCCGAAGATGGCCGGCACATGTTTGTCATTGCCACCCCGGAGGCTACCGGCACCGGCACGATGCTTTCCCGCCGGGTCCACGAAAGCGTAGAACATGCAGCGGAGGTACTTGAAAGGAAATACGAAGATACCGGCCTTGATTTCACGCTGACCCCGGTAGGGGCCTACCGGGCTGTACTCGACAATGAAACCACGGCACGGCAGGATACAAAAAGAGCGCTTTTTTTCGTTACCTTGGGTATCGCATGCCTGCTGATTTTGTCTTTTCCCAGGCCCTACATCGGGCTGCTTGCTTTTTTGCCGGCTGTATTCGGAACCCTTTGCGCACTTGCTTTTTACTCGATCTGGCATGAATCGATATCGGTAATGACCCTTGGGTTCGGCGGCGCCATCATATCCATTACCGTGGACCACGGTATCGCCTACCTGTTATTTCTTGACCGGCCATATGAAACAAGAGGAAAAACCGTCTCCCGGGAAGTACGCGCCGTGGCGCTGCTGGCAGTGCTTACCACGGCGGGTGCATTTTTTGCGCTGAGTTTCAGCGGATTTCCAATTCTTATGGAGCTCGGGCAATTTGCAGCTTTGGGTATTGTTTTTTCGTTTTTTTTCGTACATACTTTTTTCCCGCTTCTTTTTCCTTCATTAAAACCGGCAAAACGTGCTGGACGCCTTCCACTACAGCTTCTGGTGGACAAACTTGGAGGGTCAGTCGGAAAGCCCCAGGTTGTGGTTGCTGCCATCCTGTTTTTTGTCATGGTTTTTTTCGCGTATCCCGAATTTGAGGTCGACCTCGCTGCCATGAACACGGTCAGCGAGGAAACCATTGCCGCCGAAAACAGGGTTTCAAAAGTCTGGGGGCAGCGTCTTTTTGATAATATTTATCTAATGGCTGTCGCTCCGGACAAGGCCACTCTGCAGCAGTACAGCGATGGTCTCGCCGCCCGTATGAAATTGGAAATTAATGATAATGTTCTTTCCGAAGCCTTTGTGCCGTCCGTCATTTTCCCTGGAGAAACGCGCTGCGCCGAAAACCTGAAAGCGTGGCGGCAGTTCTGGCACGAGAAAGACCATGCGATTTTGCAAAAACGGATCCGGCAGGTCGCAGCAGAGTTGGGTATGCCCGCCAAAGCGTTTTCAGATGTCTATAGCGCCAGAACTGTCCAGTGTGACGGTGGTTTATCTGTCAAGCCCCGATTTTATGACATGCTGGGAATTCATCATTCGCCCGAAGACGGCTCCTGGATGCTGTTTACGGCCTTGGCGCCCGGTGCAAACTATGATCCGGAATCCTTCTTTCAGAAGTATTCCGTAGACCAATGGCTGTATATACTTGACCCGGATTATTATTCCCAAACGATCAGTTCATTTCTTTCGGACACATTTATCCGGATGCTGATTTTAATCGGCTTAAGCGTGACCGTCTTGCTCCTGCTGTTTTTCATGGAGCCTGTATTGACTGCTATTGCGCTTCTGCCGATTGGTTTTTCAATGGCATGCACCCTGGGCGTGCTGGGCCTGTTTAATGTGCCGCTCAGTATACCCGGCCTGATGTTATCGGTGGTTGTAATAGGAATGGGGCTGGATTATTCATTATATTTTGTTCGTGGCTATCAACGCTATCAGGAAGAAACACATCCCTACCAGGGCCATATCCGTATGACGATATTCCTTGCGGGTCTTTCAACGCTGATCGGTTTCGGCACCCTGGCTTCCGGTGAGCATAATTTTATGAAGGATATGGGACAGGTGTTGGTATTGGGGATTGCTTTTGTCCTCGCCGGCACGTTTGTCTTTTTCCCGACCATTTTAAAATATCTGTTCAAGCCGGTTGAGTTGTCAGGCACGTTTGCAGAACCGGGGTCAAGAGTGCATAAAAAGCGGATTTCTAGTCTTTATAAATATTTGGAAGCATATCCGCGTTTATTTGCCCGATTTAAAATTTTGGCCGATCCCATGTTTAAAGAATTGCCCAAGTTGATTGGGAAGCCCTCTGTTGTCGTGGATATTGGCTGCGGATACGGTGTTACCGCGGCCTGGATTCTCGCAATGAATCCGAAGTCGCGGATTTACGCCATGGATCCGGATTTCGAAAGAGCCAGAATCGCCAAAAGAATTATAAGTGGACGGGGGGAGGTTTTTCAGACTGGTGCCCCGGGACTGCCGAATTTGAAAGTTGCTTCAGATCTGGTCCTCATGCTTGACATGATCCACTATCTCTCGGATTGTCAGTTTGTGGAAACACTAAACCTTCTTCGGCCAACGCTTGCACCGAACGCCAGACTGCTCATCCGCGTTACGATTCCGTCGGCTAATCGTGTCCCTTTTTTTCGCAGAGTTGAAACATTGCGGCTGAAATGGCTGCGAATGCCATACTATTACCGCTCAGCCGAACGGGTAGAGAATTTATTGACTCAAAATGGTTTTGCACTTATCGAATCCCTGCCTTCGGGCAGAGACCGTGAAGAACGATGGTTCATAGCAACCGGGGGATCCTGCTTGGGTCAAAATCAATAGGAGCCGGAATGGCCAATCTTTTTTATCAAATATTGGTTTATTTTTCCAGAATATGCGGCGCATGGGTTTTTTACGCAGCATGCTGGATCATTGCAACCGTATATTTTCTGTTCTTTCCCCGTCGGGTAGCTGTCAGCGTCCGGTTTTACCGGGCGGTATTTCCCAATCGGCCGGCATGGTATCCGCTATGGTGCGCCTGGAAGCAATTTCACAACTTTACGACCATTTATATTGACAGGTTTTATCTTATATTCAAGGGCGATATTCATTATACAGCGCAAGGGTGGCATTATATTGAAAAAGCAGCAGAAAACGGCACCGGCGGTATCCTTTTAATGTCACATTTAGGAAATTGGGAAATTGCCGCACATTTGCTCAAGAAAAAGGGAATTCCGCTGCTTCTGTTTATGGGCGAAAAGACCGGCGAGCAGATTGAAAAAACACAGAAAAATACCCTGCAGTCAACCGGGGTGGAAATCATTGCCAGTCCGCTGGGACAGAGCTCGCCAATGGATATTCTGGAAGGCCTTAGGCATTTGCGTAAAGGCTGGATGCTGTCAATCGCCGGCGATCGTTTCGGGAGTGCGAATCGTTCGTATGTGGAAGCGGAATTTCTGGGGCACATTGTAAGGCTGCCTGAAACACCCTACGCGATGGCGATTGCTACAGGCGCGCCTGTTTTTATATTTTTCGCGGTTCGCACGGGCAGGCAACGTTATCATTTTATCATCCATCCACCAATATTTTTACGTTCAGGCGCCCGCAAGACGCGCAGAAAGAGTGTGAGGGATGCAGCTCAGCTTTATGCCCGGCACCTGGAGCAAACGGTTTGTCAACATCCGTTTGAGTGGCACCATTTTGAACCGTTTCTCGGTTCAAAAAAAGTGCCGGAAAGCAACTATTCCCAAGGAGGCTGAAGATCCATGGGCATTTATGTGACCGGAATTGGCATTATATCCGCCCTCGGCCGCGGATGGCGGCAGACGGCGGCTTCTTTGCGGGAGAATCGCAGCGGCATCGCTTCCTTGACGCTGTTTCCGAACGTTCAACCCTTTGCTGTGGGGGAAGTCAGACAGGCCTTTGACGATTCTGAAATTCCGAGAACCCACCAGCTTGCCCTCTCTGCGTCAGAGGATGCTTTAGCGGCATGCGGCGGAAAATCCCCGGAGGCTGTCATTGTCGGCATAACCACCGGCGGCATGCCTAAAACGGAATTTCTGTTAAAATCCGGCGCAGAAGATCCGGATTTGTACCGATATCACGCATCCGGTTCCGTAGCCCAACACATCGCGGAATTTTGTAAATGCAACGGTCCTGTGTTTACCGTATCCACGGCCTGTTCCTCCGGGGCTGTAGCGGTGGCCCTCGGTAAAAAGCTTTTGCAAAGCGGCGCGGTCGGATCTGTATTGGCCGGCGGCGCAGACGCTCTTTGCCGATTGACATACCACGGCTTTAATGCCCTGCAGCTTCTTTCCCCGGAAGGTGCGAAGCCTTTCGACCGCGACAGAAACGGAATGAGTCTGGCCGAGGGTGCGGCCATGCTTTTTATGGAGTCGGCGGAACACATGCCCGAAAACGGTGTCGCTGAAATATTAGGCGCCGGCCTTTCATGCGATGCATATCATGCCGCCTCACCGCATCCCGAGGGACTTGGCGCGCTGAAGGCCATGGAAGCGGCAATCCGTGATTCCGGCTTGGAGCCAAGGGATATCGATTATATCAATCTGCACGGCACCGGAACCGCCAGCAATGATGCTTCTGAGGCTAAAGCGGTAAACCGTCTTTTCGACAAAAACAAGCCTCGGCTTTCATCAATCAAGGGGGCAACCGGCCATAGCCTGGCAGCGGCAGGCGCCATGGAAATGGCGGTTTCCATAATCTCGATGTTCGAGAACCAAGTCCCTGCAAATTATGGACTGCAACATCCCGATCCGGCCCTTGAGATCAATCCCCAGATGGCACCCGAAGTCTGTCAGATCCGGACGGTATTGTCCAACTCCTTTGGCTTCGGCGGCAATAATGCCGCACTCGTGGCGGGTATTCCTCGAAGGGCAGTGGCAAGAACCTACCTGAAGCCCTTGTCAATGACTGTCATGGGGCATGCATGTGTAACAGGGAAGGGAAGGATGCGCGATACCGCTGCTTTTTTTCTGTCTGCAAATCCTTTCAACGGAATATTATCGCTATCCGAAATGTCTGCTGATCTTCCGGCCAGGGCTATACGAAGGTTAAAACGATTGCCGAGACTGGCCCTATGCCTCGCCGATGATGCAATCAAGGATTCGGCCATCAAAAAACCCCCTTCGGGCGTGTTTTTTTCCACTGGCTGGGGGGCGCTCACAGAAACAAACGACTTCCTCTCCCGGCTGTTTAAAAATCAGGAGCGGTTTTCCAGTCCCATGGATTTTGTAGGCTCGGTTCATAATGCGCCTGCCGGCGAGATTGCCATGATGTTTAATGCCACCGGCCCTAATGTCACAATGACCGGTGGTGATTATTCGTTTGAACAAGCATTGATGGCCGCCTGTCTGATGGGTAATGAGACAGATTCCCCGTTCCTTGTTATCGGGGCAGATGAGGGGCATCCTATGCTTTCCCCCTTGTTTGACCCGTCGGTTTCATGCAGCAGCACCCTTGCCGACGGCGGCGGCGGTCTTTGCCTTGTGCAGGCGAAAAACGGTGTGCAGATACGGCCGGTATTTTATCGGAAAGCCGACGGCGGAGATCGGACGGTCAGGGCGCTGGTTGACTGCCTTGGGGGCAAAAACAAAGTCCAAAATCGATACGGTGCCTTGTTTGTCGGCATTCCGGCATTTTTTCGGGCAGCTGCCGAAAAGCAGCTCAAAAGCTTCCAAGCTGTTTCCGGCAGCCGGGCGCCGGTGATCGATTATCGGAAGTTTACCGGTGAATTTGCATCTGCTTCCGCTGTAGCGATAAGCCTTGCCGTACATTGCCTGCAGCACGACAGCATTCCGCCGTATTCATCCCAAAACGAAGCCGTTTCTTTAAACAGCGGTGCTATACTCGTTATTGGTACCGGACAATATTTGACAGCAGTGGAGGTGTTTCGGACATGAAAGTCCTACTGGTTTCAGCGAATTCGGAAACAAGCCCCTACCCCGTCTACCCTCTGGGGATTGACCATGTGGCCGAAGCGATCAGTGAAGATCATGATGTATTTGTCTTGGATATAAATGAAGCGGGGGGCAACGCGGCTCTGCAGGAGCGCATCAAAGCCATATTACCGGATGTTGTTGGGCTTTCCATTCGAAACATTGACAACACGGAGGAAAAAGCATCAAGAAGCTACATTGATGGATATAAATTATTGATCCGTGACATCCGTGATGCAACGTCGGCCCCAGTGGTATTGGGGGGCAGCGGGTATACCTTGTTCCCGGTGGAGTTGATTGAAACGCTTCAGGCCGACTACGGCATTATAGGTGAAGGAGAGCGGTTTAAGATTTTTCTGGACGCATACGAGCGAAAAGCCGACGTCTCCACCCTCGATGGTGTCTTAATGCCCGGCGTATCATGCTCCACGGCTATTCCGCCACCGTGGGAAGGCCGATTGGGAAGGCTTTTTGAACCGGAAAGCCCCCATGTCGATTATTATATTCAAAAAGGGGGGGGGATGCTTAATCTCCAGACCAAAAGGGGATGTCCGTTTAGTTGCATCTACTGTACCTATCCACACATTGAAGGCAGTCAGTTGCGGTTTGTGGATCCGCAGGTAGCTGCGGACACCGCTTTCAAGCTCCAGGAAGCGGGGGCAAAGTATCTTTTTATAACAGACTCGGTTTTTAACTCGGATTATGATCACAGCCTGGAGGTAGCCCGCAGGTTTCGGGAAGTCGGGGTTGTCATTCCATGGGGCGCTTACATTGCACCCACCAAGCCGCCGGGTGATTATTTCAACACCCTTGCAGGTGCCGGAATGACGCATGTTGAATTCGGTACTGAAGCATGCTCAGATGCAATCCTGGAAAATTACCGGAAACCGTTTCGGACCCATGATATTTTTTTTGCGCACCGGGCGGCGCTTGAGGCCGGACTGAATACGGCGCATTTTTTCCTTCTGGGAGCGCCGGGTGAGACGCTGCAGACCTTGCAAGAAACCTTGGAAAACGCCGGGGTTCTGAAAAAAGCAGTCTGCTTTTTCTTCCCCGGCATCCGCATTTATCCAAATACGCGGCTTTATGAGATTGCCTTGGCATCAGGACAAATAGCAAAAGATCAGGACCTTTTGAGCCCATGCTTCTACCACCCGGAAGGTATCAGGCTTCAGGAAATCAACGAAACAGTGCAAAGCAGTGCTCAAAACCGTCCTAATTGGGTCTTTGGCGCAGGCGGGGAAAAAACGACTCAAATAATTTCAAGGCTCCATGCCAGGGGACACACGGGACCACTCTGGGAGTACCTGATTCGATGAAAAGGTGGCCAGCAGCACCAGCTTTTTTTATCGGGCTGGTATCATACATCTTCGCAATCATGTTCTTTTTTGTCAAACCAATCATTTCGGTTATTGTGCTTTCAGGGTTTGTCGGGATTTGCCTGGCAGCTCCCTTTTTCCCAGGCTTCACAATATTTTTGCCAGTAATCCGGCGGGGTTCCCGGGAGACCAATGCCGTTGCAATAACTTTTGATGACGGTCCGGATCCTCGTACTACCCCTTTTTTGCTTGATTTGCTTGCTGAAAGCGGCTTAAAAGCCACCTTTTTTGTTGTCGGCCGCAATGCTCAAAAATATCCCGGGCTCACAAGAGACATTTTGCGTGCGGGCCATTGCATCGGAAATCACACATATCACCATGATGTGGTGATCATGGCAAAATCGGAGGAAAAACTTGCCCGGGAAATAGATTCTGCACAGGATGCACTTAAACAATTCGGTATACGGCCGATGGCTTTCCGCCCGCCTGCAGGCGTCGTCAATCCCAAACTCGGCCCCTTGTTACGGGACAGGGAAATGATCTGCATTCATTACAGCTGTCGGGGGTTTGATATGGGAAATCGGCGCATTCATGGGCTTTCCGGAAGAATTTTAGCAAAGATCCGCCCCGGCGATATTCTTCTTCTTCATGACTCATTTCCAAATTCGGCACAATTCAGGGTTGATCAGTGGCTTGATGAAATCGAGAAAATAATAGGGGGTATTTCCCGGAAAGGGCTTCGCGTGACATCTCTCCCGGAGCTTATCCACCGCCCGGTCATGCAGGGCCAAATGAAAAACGGAGACGGTCTCAGTCATTAATCGGTATCTGCCCTTTGGGCCCTGATCAACTCCAGTTCAAGTTGGTATTGTATAAAACCGTGATTGTGAATGGAGATTTTGGCCGGAATATCTTCCACCGCCTCTGAAATATGCCGGCTGCAATGTGGCTCGTAGCATGCGGCGATGGTTTTAAGGTGTTTTTTACGCCCACTATAGTGTCGGATTTCCCGCTGTCCATCTTTTTTGAAAAGCACCTCGACGAAGCCGTCATCATCTTGCTTATACCTGCAGATAGGCTCACCAGCCGAGGTTTTTCCGGTTTCAACAGGCAAGGCGTTCGGGGGAAAAAAGATCAGCCGAATCTCCTCAAACAGGGTGCTTGCGAACATTTCATCGTCAAAAGGCGGAACAGCTTTTAGAATTTCAATTTTCCGGCCATATTTCGCTTTAAACAGCGTGATCCCTTCGAGACTCATAATTATGAATTTAATCCGTCCCTCTTCCGGATGAATACGGGTAACACCGATTGCGTTTTGAACTGCGCCGTCCGGTGTATATGCGGTGACAAGCTGGACAAACTGCCAAGAGGCTGTTAAAAAATGCGCCTGGCAGCGCTGTTCAATTTTATCGTGGACATCCGGCGTAACCGGCTCAAGGGGAGCGAGGCTCCTACAGCCCGGCAAAAAAAATAGGAACAGGGCGGAAAGAATCACGGGCCAGGCTTTTGTACGAAGGCGAAAAACCCTCCTTGACCCAACTTCTTCTCTAAGAATTCGTGATCGCCGGCAGATATGTTTCTTCGCTTGCACGCTGGTATCCTCAATATGCGATGATCTTGAAACCGAGGCTATCATATATTCATGGCCGTGCTTGATTGTATTTTAAATAACTTTAGAATGTTATAGTCGTCGCGGCTTTAGGGCGTTTTTCATTGCGCGATAAGCGATAGGCAAAAATCAGTTGCCTTGATTTTAGGGGCTTTTACTGGTTACCGCGAATTGCTAATGCCACTCCAGTAAATGATCCCTGAATCATAGTCATAAACCCCATTCCCGCTTGTATCTGCCCTGACTCTAAATGTTTCATTATCTAAAAAAAACACCCTGGCTTCGGTTCCATTAGCCCCTTCTATCACATATTCTCCCTCAGATGGGTACATGTCGCCTGCATAAAGTCTGAGCCTTTCTTTGGTATATATATCGACATATCCGTATTCATGGTGATAGAATCGTCCTTCAGCTTCTGTAGCAATACCATTAGTGTCGTCTTGATAAACTCTCCCAACCATATCATACATCTTGTAGGTTTTTTTTGTGTTATCGTCTTTCACTAACATATCTTTGGTCGTGATCATCACTATTCGATCATCATCAGGTTTATCTGCCATTTCAAAGGTGCCAGTTACTGTTTCGGACCGCTCGCCGTCGTCGGTCGTTATTTCTATGAACTCCATTTTCATATTCATTGAATAATGCGTACACATCTCCCATTGTGGGTCGTATTCAAGGCATCTTAAGATAATCTCGGCTCGTGCTTCCCCGTCTATAGTAGTTACATTATCTTGGTTGCAATTCACAAAATCAACATAGGCAGTGCTGATAATATCTTCTCCTTCTTTTCTCGTAGTTTCTTCAGCGAAAATTTTTCCGCCATAGGAGCAAGTCTTTGTTTCTTTACTTGAATCTTCCTCTATATCGCCTGGGGACAATTCGCTCGCCAATGGGATTTCGCTTGTCTTCTGAGAGCCCATTGGAGGGGTATAAGCATCCGAGATACTCTCAGCACTTTGTTGCTTGTCAAAGAAGGCGGTGGGTATATTTTCAGCGTTCGATTCGGAAATTCTTGCCTGACTTGTTTCACCCGTATATCCAGTTGGTAAAACAACGCCATTATCAGCGTCTTTACCGTTACCGTCACTTCCACCTGTACCAACAATAGTGGCCAAGCCAGCAATAACTACTAATATCAGTCCCGTATAACGAAAAAACCTGAATAGCTTTTGATAATATTTCATTGTGCCTCCCGATTGTTATGAGTGTATATTAAAAACGTGTAAGCCGAAACGCTGCCCGCAATAATTGCTGCCATATCTATGTGGCAGTATGTGCCATATAAAAAATAGTTTCTGGTATTCTCCAAGAAAATGAAACCATCGAACCAATTTGGAACCAGAGCTACGGCTATAGTGCTGTATTTCTGGCCCAGTTCAAATCCAGCATCGATAACCAGCCAGAACAGGCAAATTGCCAGGTAACTTCTTTTCCCAAAGTCCATCAAGCCGGCTGTGATCAATATAAAAGCGGACACATGCAGAAAATGCGGCAGGAAGTTGCCGAGAGGGCCAAACAAAGATGGCGTTACATCGTAAAAACTAAGCTGAAAAGGCAGGGTGAAGATAAAATAAGTCTGGCTTGAAGGGCGGTCTATAAGGTATATCAATGCCCCAATTGATAAAAGGGAGATTCCGATCAGAATATATCGGAAATTTATCGTCATAAGTGCAGACCGTTTTCTTTCGGTCAGTGTTGACGAAATACTACAACTTTGTCGGTTGCGACAAAAAGACGAATTTTTATTGCTTATGTAATCAACTGTCTGGAAATATTGTTTCTAATTATAAAACTATCAGAGGGAGAAATAGGTGTCAATCGTAAAACGGATTTTTTTGTTTTCGATAGTCGACGAGATTGTTTGAAACAAAAATTCGACTTCGAATGCCGTAAATCGCTTTGCCTGAAAATCGTGGGAAAATCCACAATAACTTGCCCAGGAAGCATTCCAGAGCCTACTGCTTTTTTGTACCTTGATTATGGCATTCCGCAGAAGTCCAAAATTCGCACTTCTGAATTTCCATAGCCGGAATGTGCAGCCACTCACGATCCGGATACATATTTTCGAGAGCTGGGCATTTGGTGGCATTCATCATCACCGCATCGAAAGCTCTCCGACCACATATCCCGTTCTGAAAACCGGAACTGTTTTTCTATGGGCCTCAATCCGCCGGGATTGCTGTTTCCAAATTTTCTGATACGGAACCCGACGGGATCAACAACAGTCAATTAAATGAATCATTACCTGCTTTTTCTGCTTTAATCAGCACTCAAAGCCTATTCTTTTCGATTCAAAAGGCTAATAAACTGAATAGATTTAATAACCCCTCTTCCCCAATCGAAGACGTTGTCTCTATGTACATCCTCCCATCGGTCTCCAATTTTTCCATCCCCTTGATTTGATTGTTTTAATCTTCCAGATTGAGCCTTTGGAAAATTTCCTTTTCGATGTTCTGATTGATTTTTGTATCATGAAACCGAATGGTCGTGTAAGCGTTTGGATCCTCGTAAATTCTCACTGATTCGATAACGCCGGGGCTGTCCGTGAGCCTGAGTTCAATTCGCTGTATCATTTGCGCTATGATATTGTCTTTGGCGGGTTTCAGGAGAATTTTTCTGCCGGCCTGCAATTCGGCGTTCAGGTCCGGATTGGCATCAAATTCTCCCTGCATCCACATAGCGATATCCTGGAGAAAAATTCGTATTTCTTTCAAGTGCCGGCCTTTTTGCTCCACCATGTCGGCGCCTGCCTGGGCGTATTGGCGGATATTTCTGTCTTCCATCAGCAAAACGCTTCGTACTGGCGAGGTATATTCCCACCGGAGCGAAGAAGGAGTTTCGAAAAACAATAAGCCTTTTGAATACAGGGGCTCATCCAGCATTTCGAGGTGTCTTTCCTGGGTAAATGCGGCTTCTATAGTATTGACGGATTCCGCTTTTTTTTTGATGTCTCCAAGGTCATCGGCCCATCCCAAAAGGAAAAAACTGAAAACCAGCAAAACGCCAAAAAACAACGTCTGCTGAATTTTTGGCTTAATTCGGTTCATTGCCATCATGCCATACCTCCATTAACCGAAATGACCTCCCCGGTTACATAAGAGGCGTCCCCGGAGCAGAGGAACCGGACGACGCGGGCGACTTCTTCGGGCTTGCCAATGCGGGCCATTGGAATCATCTGCTTGATTTCATCAACCGGGGCATCCTGAAGCATTTCTGTTTCGATCAATCCCGGCGCTACCACGTTAACGCGGATCCCCAGCCGGGCGACCTCTTTGGCCAGCGCCTTGCTCGCTCCGATTATACCAGCCTTGGCAGCGGAATAATTGACTTGGCCGCGGTTGCCCATAATCCCGGAAACAGAAGATATGGAGACGATATTTCCCCTTTTTTTTCGCATCATCAGCTTGAGTACCGGCTTCACCACATTGTAAAATCCGGTCAGTGACGTATCGATTACCGACTGCCAGTCTTTTTCCGGCATCATGGCAAACAGTCCATCCGCAGTAATGCCGGCATTGTTGACGAGGATCTCGATATTGCATTCGATAGCGATATCGGCAATCGCTTTCTGGCTTGCTTCCGGATCCGTGACATCAAAGGCAACCGTACGACCATCCCCCCCGTTTTGTCGGATTTTTTCAAGCGTTTTTAAAGCAGCCTCCCGGTCGGATCTATAATTGATGGCTACATAATACCCGTGGTCCGCCAATTCTATTGATATTGCCCGTCCGATACCGCGACTGCCGCCGGTGACCATGGCTGTTTTAATTTTCATTTATGAAATCCTTTTCAGATCCGGTTTAGTCCGTTCTTAAAACCTGCAAGGTCACTTCGCCCAGTTTGTTATCCTCTATTGTTGAGACCCCTGTATATTCGGCATAGTTCATCTGAGAGCGATGTTTTCTCGAACAAGTGATAATCCTTGCATCCACTGGAATGCTGGAGACAAAAAAAACAGCTTCTTTAATACCCACGATCAAACCGCCCCCCTTATTTTTTTTGCTGCCGTGCTTTTGGTTTTCTTCCCATCGGATGCTGACCCCGGCTGACTGTGCCACCAATTCAACAATCACTATCGGGCTGATGGAACCGTTTTCATAAAGGGGCCATTGTCGGGTTGTTCGTGCCCGGGTAGTCGAACTTTGCTCATCCACGGCAACAATGGCATCGATGAGCATCATCCGCCCGCGTTGAATAAGGTAGTCTTCAACCGGGAATAATGATTCATTCATTTCTTTTTTCATGATTTAGACACGAGAGCGGGGATAAAGAATTGTTGCAAGGATATTGACTTGCATACCCCTGCATGATATTAATTACAAATTTAATGATAATATAAATATCTCGGGTTGACAAGGTAATTTCTATGAAGGAGCTTATAGAAGCGCTTAAGGTTAAGATTATCGATACACTCTATCTTGAAGATATCGTAACGGAAGACATTGACGAGAAAGCCCCGCTTGTCGGTGGGGATCTGGGGGTTGATTCCATTGATATTCTCGAACTCGTAATGATGCTCGAACAGGATTACGGCATTGTCATAGAAAGCAAGGAGCTGGGCGAAAAAGTGTTTGCCTCTGTAGAGGCACTTGCCGCACATATTCAGGAAAATCAGCCTGCATCAGCCATTCCGACTAATTAAAGCTATATTTTTAAGGCCTGTCATGAAGTTCAAACTCATTTACCCCAAGTGGCCCAAGCTGTCCCGCCAGACGGAATTCCATCTGCCGCCCCATGGCCCGGTCGTATTAGCCGCTTCCCTCCCGCCGGATGTTGACGTTGAATTTGTGGATGAAAATCTTGAGAAAATCGACTTTAGTCAGCCCGTTGATTTTGTAGGTATATCCGTGATGCTGACAAGCCAGATAAAGCGGGGCTGGGAAATAGCCGATATCTATCGGCAAAAGGGTATTAAAGTGATTTTCGGTGGTATTGGCACCATGCTTCATGCGGAAGAAACCGCCTTTCACGCGGATGCCGTGTTTTTGGGAGAATCGGAAGGGCGCATGGAGGCTGTTTTTGATGATTTCAAAAACAATCGCCTCAAAAAAATCTATGATTACTTAACCGAGCACCCTCCCATAGAGCTTGTCGGAACGGCGCGCAGAGACATTCTTAAAAAGGAGTTTTACAATTATAAGGGCATCCAGATGGTGGATCTAGTGCACGCTTCCCGGGGATGCCGTTTCAGCTGCTACCCGTGTTCCGTTGCGTACCTTGGCGGTCGCAAATTCCGTCCCCGTCCCATTGACAAAGTAATCGAAGAAATGACTGCCATCGAGAACAACCGCCTGTTTATCGTTGACAACTCCCTTGCCCAGGACGCCAAATGGGAAAAAAATCTTTTTCGGGAAATGATCCCTTTGAAAAAAAAATGGTGCTGCCATCCCATTGAAGACGAGCCGGAAGTGTTGGATCTGGCTGCCCAGGCGGGTGCCTGGTATGTTTACCAGGCCGTTTTTGACACTTCAGATTATATAAAGGAGCGTATACGCCGATATCATGACCATGGCATCGCAGTGGAAGGCACTGTTCTGCTTGGCCTGGATGATCATACCGAGGATTTTATAAAAAGACTGATTGATTTTTTACTTGAAATCGAATTGGACCTTGCCGAGTTTACTGTTTTGACTCCCTTCCCCCATACTCCTGCATTTAAGACGCTTCAAGCGGAAAAGAGAATTTTTTCATATAACTGGGATAACTATAACGCAGACAAGGTCGTATTCCAGCCCAAGCAGATGACGCCGGAGCGGCTGCAGGAAATGCTGGTTTATGCTTGGGACACTTTTTACCAGGAAACCTCCCAGCAACTCCGCATGTCGAAACTTTTTCAACAGGTTATTCGAAAGGAAAGATCAGATAATACCCACCAGCCCAGAAGAAGAGATATGGCCCACCAAGCTTTTGGCAGGCCGTTGAAAAAGTAGTGCAGTTCATGTTTTTCTTTTTATGCGAGCAGGGCCATGCCTGCATGCAGGGTGGCGCTGATAACCAGCGCAATACCGGTTTTTCGGTGCACCCCCGGGGACACGCCTATGATATGCAGCCCCGTGAGAAGTTGCCATATCAGCAGAATCATATTTATTACGCCGAACCCAAGAATCATGGTTTGTTCTCCTGCAAATATTTGAAGTTTTTGGCCTTATTGGCTGCTTGATTGATCAGCTGTTACAGCTATGGTTTTTATGGCGGCACCTTCACTGCCATGTATATTGCAGAAAGCTTCTGCCTTGATTTTAAGATTTTCCATCGCGGTATGGGAAAAGGAAACAGAAAAATTTTCCTTTTCCGGCCTGTCGAACCGGGAATGCTTCCATTGCTTGGCCGGCTTGTCGTTGATGAAAAGATTTACCTGCCTTGTGTAATGGATGAAATTGTTGCCTTCGTGGAATATATGCAGGACGATGACAACCTCTTCTCCCATAACAGCCCCCGATGGGGCTTCTATTTTCACTTTGGACTTGTCAGCAAGGGTCTCCGGGGTTAATATAAAGCCCGTCCCGGCTAGAATAATTAAACAATATAAGACGGTTTTAAAATGTTTCATTGTTTATTTCCTGTCCTTTCAGTTTGTCTTCAAGGCGTTTTGGTTACCATGTTTTTTGGAGACGAGGTAATGTTGATGGCGTCGTAAAAAGTCCCATCTACTGCGTTGTAGCAATTTTTCATCCCCTTAAAATACTGCATGTATACCTTCGTGTATGAAAAATCACTACGCCTTGTATATGGAAGTTTTAACTTCGCCATCTGCTACTTGTTTTGTGACTTTTACGAGTGCATCAATGCTGTTATCGGACTGGCAGGCGGAAATGCAAGATCTTTTTTTACACATTCATGTTGCATGCTTTAGATTTAGATGATAATTTTGTGACAAAATAGCAGTTTTGAATGAAGCTACTGGATAGCACATTTGTCAAAAAAGGAGGCGTTAGAAATGGAAAAGTCAGGATTGGTTCAAGTTTTTTTATTAATGCTGGCCCTGTCATTTATGGTCGCCGGTTGTGCCGGTAGCGCCAATTATGAAATGCCTGATAAATATACGGGCATTGAACGAATTGACGGCGCTACCACAGATATTGTCAGAAATGAAAAACCGATCAAAAACGCCGGTGCTTTTAAGAATATCATTATTGAGTCCTTTAATGTTTCTTCTGAGCTCCGTACAGATTATCCTTCTGAAATCTATCAGTTTGAAAGCACATTGATTACCCATTTGAGGGGGAGAGATATATTCGATTCGGTTGAAAAAAGTGAAATAGGAGACCGTGGACGTCACAAGGATGACAGCATACGGGTTGAGGGGGAAGTCCTGGATATGCGAATAACCGGTACTGCTGCTCGCGCTTGGGGCGGTGCTTTGGCAGGTTCTTCCTATATGGATATCTATTTAAGGTTTGTGGATGAGAAGAATGGTGATGTCATTAACGAAAAAATAATCGCAACCCATAATAACGCACTTGCCGCTGCTTGGTCTGGGGGGCATAGTGATCAGTCTCTTCCAACGGATATGGCTGAAATTATTTCTGAATATATTTTGACGGTCGTTCCTTCGGAATAAAAGGGGTTTTTTTTAGAGAATTTCCAGGGATGTAAGGCAGGTCGTTGAGTGATGCTTTTGACATGCCGGTTTTTCGGTGGAGGATCAAGCAATGCAAAAAAATTGCAGTGCTTGGAATATTGATATGTATAAGCCTGCTCGAAGCCGGTTGTGTTAAGAGGATGGTATATTACCCTAAGGTGGAGGTGAAAAATACACCGGCTGATATCGGCCTTGAGTATACGTCCTTGCGTATGGAAACTTCCGATGGGATCGAAATTGCAGGATGGTGGATTCCATCATCGGACGCAGACAAAACGGTGTTGTATTTCCATGGCAACTCAGGCAACATAGGAGACCGCCTTGATAGAATCCGCCTAATGAACAGTATTGAGCTCAACCTGCTCATTATTGACTACCGGGGATTCGGAAAGAGTGAGGGGTCACCGACAAAAAAGGGGTTGTACCGGGATGCGGATGCGGCAATGCTGTATCTTTCTGGAAAAAAAAGCCTCGATCCGGAATCCATTATTTTGTGGGGCAGGTCCCTGGGCGGGGCTGTTGCCGCAAGAACAGCCGCCGCGCATGATGTGAAAATGCTTATCCTTGAGTCTACGTTTATATCGATAAAGGAAGTGGCTAAAGACCTTTGCCCCATAATTCCCGGCTGGTTGCTTAAAAATCATTCATATCAAACGATTTCATATCTTACGGAAATTGACATTCCGATTTTGGTCATTCATAGCGTGGATGACGAAGTAGTTGCCTTGTATCACGCGGAGCGCCTCTATGAGTCTATTTCTGCACCAAAACAGTTTGTTGAATTGCGAGGTTCCCATAACGACGGGTTTGTTGATTCAATGGATGTCTACATCGCTGGAATCAGGGCGTTTATCGGCAATTCGGAAAAACGGTTGCTGGAAAAGAACGAGCTGGAGGAGCCCTTGAATTGATTTTGTGGGATCCGTCAATTCTTTTAACGCCATTGAATAGAGATGCTGCAGAAATCTTCCGGCAACTGGATTGAAGTCATGTTTAACAATCATTCTAAATTTTTGCTTTTTCTGGTTTGCACGGTCGTCTTGTACGGCGGTTGCCAGTCATCCCTTACCAATGTATCATCCGTCTCTCCGGGAACTATGAAAGGGAATCTCAAGGTAGACAACAAAAACCGTAGCTATCGTCTTCATATTCCCGAGGGATACGCCAGTGAAAAGCCCCTGCCGCTGGTTATTGCTCTGCACGGCGCCTTCAGTTCCGCCCGGGAGATGGAGCGTCTTTCGGGGTTTTCGGCATTGGCCGACGAAGAGGGATTTGTCGTGGTCTACCCCAACGGCATCGGTCTTTTCGGGTTTTTGCGACATTGGAATGCCGGGTTTTGCTGTGGTCGGGCAATGGACGTTGAATGGAATGATACCGGCTTTTTGCTCGGATTGATCGATCTCCTGACGGAACATTTGGTAATTGACAAGCAGCGGATTTATCTCGTGGGCATGTCCAATGGCGGTATGCTTGCCCATCGATTCGCCGCTGAATACCCAGATCGGATAGCTGCCGTAACACTGGTTTCTGCAGCCGTGGGCGCACGTTGGGAAGGGGGGGAGATGAAGCGATTCCCTCCCCCCCTTTTGCCGGTTCCGGCTTTGATCATTCATACCAAAGACGATCCAGTCATTCCGTTTGAGGGTGGCCGGGGCAGTCGCAGGGATGTAGAATATCTCGGGGCATTGGATGCCGTTGCCTTTTGGCGAGGGGTCAACCGCTGTGAATCCATACCCGTAGAAACCTTACGGGTGCAGGGAGGTAATTGGACCCTTTGGAAGGACTATTCGAGCGGGGCCGAGGTGGCCCTTCTGGCTGTGGATCAGGGTGGCCATGTATGGCCAGGGGAACGTAGAGGGGCCGATCAATGCAAAGATGGCGCAGATGCCACTAAAACAGCATGGCGTTTCATGTCCCGATTTTTTCGAGATTGAACGGTTATGCCAGCAGGAGAGCACTGTTTGAAACGCCCTGTTTTTTTTGTATTTTTGAATATATTGCTTGTTTTCCATGATCCAGCGTTGGCATTGATGCCGACCGACGACAAATTGCGCAGGGCTGAAAGCGATCATTTTATTTATATTTATCAAGCTGCGCTTGAAGGGCAGCTCGCAAAACTTATTGGTGACTGTGAAGACGCCTACGACTTGTTAACACCGATTTTTCAATGGGTGCCGCGCGAAAAAGTGATCGTGCTGTTTTCCGATGGCTACGATCTCCATAACGGGTGGGCGAAGGTCCATCCCCGGCCGACCATGATGATTTTTGCGGCGGATGCGCTGCCGGGCTCAACGATTTATGAACCGGGAAATTATCTTCGGCGCACGGTGTTTCATGAATTTACACATCTCCTCTCGATGGATCCTCAATACGGTTTTGACGGTGTGTTGAACCGTATTTTTGGTCGTGTTCTATCCGAACCCGGCGACCCGCTTTCCTGGCTTATCACTTTTTTCGCCATGCCGCCGGGCGCTGTTGCGCCCACCTGGTTTATAGAAGGTTTGGCAATGTGGTCTGAAACAGAGATGGCAGGGCCAGGCCGAGGGCGAAACACGCTTGTCGATATGATTTTTCGCGTGGCCACGGCGGAAGAAAAATTGCTGCCGCCGACCCGATGGAACTTGAATCAGCCTGAATGGCCGTTCGGCATCTCTGCGTATGTTTACGGTATGAAAATGAACCAGTACGTGCATGAAAAATACGGGCATGGCAAAGAAGAACAGAATGTGATCGGTGAGTTGTCGATTTCCGCAGCAGATTCCTTCCCTTTCATTTTTAACAGGCGTGCGTATCCCGTCACCGAGCAAACCTTTTCCGAGCTCGCCTGGAAAACCATTGATTACGAAGAAGACCGCCAGAAAGATCGCATCCGTCGTTTAGCTGAGCAACCGTTTACCGAACTGGAAAGGCTGACGCCGCCGGAAATTCAGGCATATCACCCCCGTTTCGATCATGCGGGTCAGCGGATTATTTTCAGCGGCGCCCGGGAAGAACAGCGCGACACCCTTTATCTTTTCAATGTTGAAAAAGAAGTCGAATTCCCCCAGCGCTTGTATCGGGCGCGGGCAGACGGATCTTTTTCAAATCTTGCGCCCGGTCCAGACCGCTCCTCGTTTTATTATATGCGGCTCGACTCACCGCGGCGCGAAAAATGGGTTTCTCAACTTTACCGCTATGATGTGTCCCTCCATTACGGCCGTAAAATAACCGGCGCGGGCCGTTACCGATTTCCCGCCGTCAGTCCGGATGGCATGAAACTCGCTGCCGTGCGCGTCGAAGCGGGCCGACAGGTTCTCCTCGAAGTTCCGCTGGCAAAGGCCGGTGACCGCGAAAGTGAACGGATCCTTGTCAAGGCCCCCTTCGGAAGCGCTTTGGTCGATCCTGTCTACGCGCCGGATCGAAGTACGCTTGTCTATATCCTTTCAGACGAAACGTCGTCGCAGATACGCCGTATAAATCTTGAATCGGGCGAGGACGTGGTGCTTGTTGAATGGTCGGCTATCATTACGTCACCGGCTTTTCATCCAGAAGGCCGTGAACTTGTTTTTGTCTCGGACAAAAACGGCGTATACAACCTCTACGGAATAAACTATCGGTCGCATGCAAGTCCTGCCGCACTCACGCATGTTCTTGGCGGCGTCTTTCAGCCGGATTTTTCGCCGGATGGCCGCCAATTAGCTGTGAGTGCTTATGATTCCAAGGGATATTACCTTTCCATCCTTGATTATGATACAGGTGCGTTGGATATCGAGATTGATACACTGCCAGTGATTGAGCCCGCCTGGACGACACTGGAGCTTAACCGGAAACGGAAGAATGCTGTTGTTGAACAGAAGAAAAAAAAAGTTGAAATTACAGATAGTTGGCCTTATCAGCCGTATCGAAATGTGCGGCGGAATTACTGGTCGCCTTGGCTGAATGCCAGTCCCGATGGCGCAGAGGGTGGTTTTTTTTCCAATTTTTCCGATCCGGTTAATCGGCACGAACTGATGATTCTGGGCGGTGTTGAATCGGAGCATTGGACGCCTCTGGCCTCTGTCGTATACGATTATGCGCGTTTTGAACCCATCCTCACACTTTACGGATTTCACAACCAAGCCAAGTATTACAACCTTCTGTACGAAGAGATTAACGACAACACAGAAGAAAGTGTGGATGCATTATTCCATGATTATGATGAAGAAATCGGAGGCGTTGGCGCGACACTGACTTTTCCTTTCGAGCGAGCGGATCGCAGTGTTTATCTCTCTCTTGGCTATCAATGGGCTCGATCTCGTGCCATAACGGAAATAATGAATGACAGCATTCAACCGATCATCGCTGCGGATCTTTTTGAAGGTGAAGAATCAACCGCTTGGATGGCACTTGAATATTTCAGCGGAACCGCTTTTCGGCGCAGTCATTCTGTCGAGGCGGGGAGACACCTGTCCATGGCCGTGGAACGTATGGATGAGGATCTTGGCGGAGAACTGAACCGGACGCGCGCTCTTGGAGGCTGGAGCGAATATGTAACATTTTCGTGGAACCATGTCTTGAAACTCGAAGGTCATTACGGCGTCAGTTCCGGTGACCGAAAGGCGCAAAGTGCTTTCGGGCTTGGTGGGTTCTCCGATACCGTGGCTGCATCCACTCCCGGTATGCCTCGGACGCTGATGCTTCGCGGCTATGAGCAAAACACACAGGTGGGAACGGACATTGTAAAGGCAGGTGCAGCGTATCGTTTTCCAATTTTTCGGTTCTTTCAAAATGTAAACGCCACTTCCCCGCTTTACCTGCACCAGATTTTCGGGGAGGTTTTCTACGAAGGCGGGCGAGCCACCGGTGCAGAACTTCCCGGGGAGGATGGAAATGGATGGATTAACGCCTGCGGGGTCGAAGTCAATATCGCTTTTAAGGCCCTTCGTTGGCTCGATATCGCCCCTGGCTTGGGCATAGTATACGCTGCGGATCGGACCGTCTATGAACATGCGGATAATAAAGATGCCAACGATACCTCCGACATCCTCAATGAAAAGTGGCAAATTTACATCAGCTTGAAATCCGTTGTTAATTTTTAATCCTTTTTTCCAAAAATAACGACTTGTAAAAGTCCAATATCTGCGTTACGCGCAATCCCTCAGAATTTCACGTACACTTAAGTACTCTCCATTCTTCTGGATTGCGCAAGTCTTGATCTTGTCACGCCATGGCGTGATTGCTTTGCCGTCCCAAAGCGATTTTTACGAGACTGTCAAAAATTATTTGGGACAGAAAAATTAACTGTATCAATATTCCAGAAATGAGATGCTTTGGTCAAGTTCAAGGGCTGCGAAAATTGTAACTGAAGGAATGTTATACGTATTTTGAGGATTACAACTTGAGCCGGACGCAGACACGAAGTGAAGCATAGCGCACAATTGGGCACATATTTTAGTATTGTTGTTCAACCCTGTCACCTATACAAGGAGATAAACCGTAAATGAACGATCCTGTCCTGTTTCGTGTTGAAAATCACGTTGCGGTCATTACCC
>SL_8KL_010_SEDDRAFT_10000806_pt1 | contig 27331 bp, 27 predicted proteins | sample SodLakKL_010_SED_4_FD_11160 | JGI IMG/M metagenome (IMG submission 11160) | reverse complement strand
TAGGAAAAACTGCGGCTGAAAAAGTCGATTCTTTGAGAGAAGCTTCAGAACTTCCGGAAGGGAAAGTTCCAGTGGTGATAAATCCAGACGCATTTGGGATGTTGATGTGGTTCGGTATAGTACCTGCGATAAACGGTGAAAACATCAGAAAAGGAAAATCCGTCTACGAAGGAAAGAAAGGAGAAAAGGTGGCTTCTAAAGAATTGATGATGAAAGATGATCCTACTATGGACTGGGGTATTGGGAGCGGCCCCTTTGACGACGAAGGTGTGCCGAGCAGGGAAGTATCGATAATCGAAAACGGAACTCTCAGTAATTTTATTTATGATCTCAAAGAAGCTATAAAAAGCGATACCGAAAGCACCGGGAACGGGCTGAGAGGAGGATTTAAAAATCCACCAGAGATATCTGATAGGAATATTGTACTGCGTGGTGAAGGCACGAAAAAAGAAAGCCTACTGCCGGACAAGGGTATTCTTGTCGACGGAGTGATGGGCGCACACACTCTAAATCCAGCTAGCGGAGATTTCAGCGTTGTAGGAACTCCTGCCTGGTTAGTCGTTGACGGAGAGATAAGAGGCAAAGTTGAAGGCGCGATGATCTCAGGTAACTTGCCGCAGACACTAGAATCGATAGAACTTGCTGATGACTACAAAAAGTCCTACGAATCGATAGGAAGTAGGGAGATAAAGATGGACCTTCCCTCAGCTCGATTCAATGACGTGACTGTGTCAGGGAAGTAGAAACCTTTTCTTATTTTCTTTATATTTCTGTTTCTTCATCGATGGTCTTCTCTTTCCATTTTCCGGTTCTGAAGTATCCGTAGGAGAAAAATGCTATGATGATATTGCTCAAAGACATGCCGATCCAAACGCCTAAAATTCCGAGATCGGCACCGATATGAAGCGTCGTGAAACCAAGAGGAACTGAAGAAAATGCAAGTAGATAAGAGAGGCCTATTCTCAAGCCCATTATCCTAGTCAGAGATAAGACCATAGCCGGTTTAGTGTGTCCTGTACCTCTATATGTTGAATCGAATATCCTGAACAATCCATAGAACGGTATTGCAAACACGAATATCGCAACGAAACGAGCGGATTCATCTATCACAGCAGTATAATTTTCCAGTGCACCTTCATCTGCAAATATACTCACGAGTCCAGTCCTGAAGACGAAAATAGCTACGGAGATAGTCACCATCAGGATAACTGAAACCATGATCGTCTTTTTAACTATATCCTCGGCCCTCTTTGTATTTCCCGCACCGACATTTTGACCGACCATGGTCATGGTCGCGCTAGCAAAACCCCAGATACCTAGGTTTACCAACTGAATAACTCTTCTACCTATGCTATAAGCGCTCAAAGGTATAGTACCGAAAACAGAAACTATAGCTATGAGACCAACAAAACCTAGTGAACTTCCGCCTCGAGCAGCAGAAGCTGGGAGACCGATATCGAATATCTTCTTTATCCATCTCATCTTCAATTTCAAATGCTTTAGTTTGAGTTTTATTCCCACTTTTCCAGTAAATAGTAGATATACTCCTACAGAAGAGGCTACACCTCTAGTCGTTACGGTTGCTATCGCTGCCCCCGCTACGCCCAAAGTAGGAAATGGACCTATACCCAATATCAAAAAAGGATCCAATATTATATTCAAAACAACGCCGATAGCTCTTAGATACATCGACGTTTTCATATCCCCGATACCTCTCAGTATGAACCTAAATGAAGTAAAAGCATAGGTTATAGGAGCACCGATGAATATGATCCTCGTATAGTCCAAAGCCAAAGGATAAACATCTTCAGGGACCCCAATTATATTTCTCAGTAACCAACCTGCAGAGAAGAAACCTATTGTTCCCATAATTATACTTATTATTAGCAACAGCCCGAATACTTGTCCAGCTGATTCATTCGCTTTTTCGCTCCCTCCTTCGCCTGTATGCTGAGAGACTAGAGAGATTCCAGCTGTAGCTAGGCCCATACCTAAGGCAAGGAGGACCATAACCAAAGGAAACGCGACACTTGGAGCTGCTAATGCTTCTTCACTAACTCTTCCGAGCCAAAAAGTATCTGCAATATTGTACCCTGTCTGAAGCATGCTCCCGATCACTATGGGCCATGCTAAGACGAGCAGCGTCTTCACAATAGGTCCTTCAAGTATCTCTTCTCTCCTTTCTTCAACAGAACCCTTCATAGTTAGCGCTCCTTCAATAGTATACTCTCTATCAGTTGATCCAGGGCCTTCCTAGATTTCTCTGCTACATCTCTTTCCGTAGAGATCTGTCTCGCTCGCCCACCGTCTATAATGGAAAGGATTATCGTAGATATTTGATCCGGGTCTACTTCTTTAAATCTGCCATTTTCGATGCCCTCTTCTATGATATCTGTGACTTTATCATGGATGAAAACATCGTTCTCCGTTATCTTTTTTCGATACCTTTCATTGTAAGGAGCCTGAGACCTCAGTTCAATTAGAACAGTATGAAATCTCTCAGGTATCTCCCCATCTCTAGTTCCCAACAGCATCCTGTCTATAAGACCGTCTAGTCTTTTCACTGGGTCTTCAGCATCTGGAACTATCTTCTCTTTGAATCCTTCAAGTAGATAACCAATAAAATCAACTATCAAGTTCTCTTTGGTGCCGTAATGATAATGTAAGTTAGATTTACATTTATCATATTCTTCGGCAATTTTGTCCATGGTCAGTTCAGCATACCCGTGTCTGCGGATGGCTCTAGAAGTGGCTTTCATGATATTATTTCTTGTCTCAGGAGGAACATCTTTTTCCTCTGACATTGTTACTGACTAACTAATCAGTCAGATTTAAAAAATTTATGGATTTCTTTTAAGGATCAAAATAAGCTTATTTAAAAAACTATATCTGAAATCAATAATAGTTATATATCATAACTGAAATCATGCTATAGATGAGTTCGCCGACTTGCCCCAATTGTGGAAAAGAGATGGAAGAAGTCGTTGGATTTTCCGGATACGTTTGGTGCAGGGAATGTCACATAACCGAAAAAGTCGAAGATGAATGTAATGAAGACATACATGATGAAGAAAAAATTCAATCATCCTCGAAAGAATTGAAAATTTGATTGATTTTTTGTACTGACCGTATTTTTATTAGATAAGGTCAGTGATGTTATGATAGTTACCCTGCGAAAGAAGAGTAAGTTTATTAAACTTAAAAGGTGATTTAACATCCGTGATGATAATGAGTGAGATAAGAAGACTTGCTCATTCCTCGGTTCTTTTGAAAGGCGATGAGAAAAACATCTATATCGATCCATATCGACCCGACTCTCTGTCCGAGAAGATAAGTAAGCTTTACGAAGAACCAGAGAAGGCAGACCTCCTCTTGATTACACATCCCCACCATGATCACTGCGATCCAACAACATTTCAAAGATTGTTGAGTGAAAAAACCAAGATAATAGCGCCGGATAGCTGTGAGAAAAAAATAGACGATGATTTCATAAGTCTTCAACCTGCTCAGACTTTTTCTTATGATAGCGTCAAAATCGAAGCTACGCATGCTTACAATATGAAGAGAAAAAGAGATTCTGGTGAGCCTTTTCATCCTAAAGGAGAAGGAGTAGGATATTTGGTAACTGTACATGATAAAACGATCTATCATCCAGGAGACACCGAAAATATACCAGAGATGGCTGATATAGAAAACGTTGATATCGCTTTCCTCCCTATTGATGGAACCTATACCATGGATATAGATGAAGCTGTAGAGGCCGCTATTGTAATAGGACCTAAACAGGTTATACCGTTCCATGAAAGAGATGCAGAACCAGAAAATTTCAAAAAAAGATTGGAAAGTAAGAGCGAGATAAAAGTGAATATTGTAAAAGAAGGAGAGATATTTCGGTTTTGAAAGCCAATCATCCTAAAAAAGCGATATCAAACTATCGAATCATCTTGTCAGATATACCGTAATACTAATTACTGATATTGAATATGAAGGAATAAGAGAATGGGTGTTAAAATGAAAGCTATAGTTGTGTATTTTTCACAGACGGGGAACACTGAAAAAGTAGCTAAAGAAATAGCTAGAACACTTGATAGAAATGGGATAGATGTGAAAACACTATCAATCGAAAGAAGTCGAAAAAGAACATACGAGGAAAATGTAGAAGATGCAAAGAAAGAGGAGAAAGCAAAGATAGAAGAGGTAAATACAGATCTGAGTGACTTCGATATGTTGTTCATTGGAACTCCGGTTTGGTGTGGAAAACCCGCCACTCCTATAAACGCTTATATGGACCAGTGTGAAGGATTAGAAGGAATCGAGATTATTCCTTTCCTAACTCACGGCGGAGGAGGTCCTGCGATGACTTTTGATATAATAGAGGATGAACTGATACCAAAAGGAGGAACGGTGATAGAAAAATTGTCTTTGAGTTCAGAAGAAGTTGGTTCTGAGGACGAAAAAGAAAAAGTAGAAGAACTCATCTCTCGGTTGGTATGATCGATGACGGATGAAGTCCAGAAGGATATCCAAATTTTCAAAAAACACGATATAGAAAAAGTCGTCTCAGGCAAAAAGGATTGGATAGATCAAGAGCTTCTCAAAAAACTTGCTAGGCCACCTATAAACTGCATTGAAAAAGAATTTCCTCATTTTGTTTATTCCATTTCATCTCTAGATTCGCTAGAAAGACCTAAAGAACGGCATCCGATATTTTACGGCTGTTTTGATTGGCATTCTGCAGTTCACAGTCATTGGAGCCTCGTTCGACAGATCAGATTATTTGAAGAACATCCGTTAAAAAGTGAGATAATAGAGACACTAGAAGAGAGTTTCTCAGAAGAAAAAGCTAGGAAAGAGCTTACCTACTTCAATAAAAACGAAGATTTTGAAAAACCATATGGATGGGGTTGGTATCTGTCTCTTATGTCAGAATTATCCCTTTGGAACGATAAACGATCCTATCGATGGGAAAAAAATCTCGCACCTCTTGAAGAAAAATTGTTGGGTCTGATCAAAAAACGATTTTTAAAACAAAAACGACCTTTGAGAGTAGGAACTCATGGAAATTCGGCCTTCGCTTTACAGAGGATCTTAGATCATTCCAGAGTTAAGGGAAATAAAAAGATAGAAGAAAAAGTAAAAGAAAAGTCTTTAGATTTCTTTCTCAAAGACGAAGATGCGCCTGTACAATACGAGCCGATAGGATGGGATTTTCTTTCTTCAAGTCTTGTCGAAGCAGACCTCATGCGTCGAATTTTGGATGAAGATAAATTTTTGAAATGGTTTAACAAATTTTTACCAGACCTCGATAGTAAGGCTTCGATTATAAAGCCGGTAAAAGTCAAACTCGACGAGTTGATGAAATTTCATATGGTAGGTCTAAATATTTCGAGAGCTTGGTGTTTGGGAAGTATAGGTGATTATCTGCCTGAAGGTCACGAGTACAAGCCTTTATTCATAGAAAGCGCTGAAAAACATGCTAAAGCGGGGATGAAACAGGCTTTCGTTAAAGAGTATGGAGGATCTCATTGGCTTTTATCTTTTGCCCTGTATCTCTTTACAAGGGAAGAAAACGGTATAGATCCTTAGTAACACAAATTGGTAGACACTCTATGAAAAGATAAATAGTAAAAACACATGTTAGCAATTGATGATTGCATGGAGGAAGGCGCAACTTTACGGGTGAAAAATGGGAAATCTATTGAGCAGATTTTCAATGAAGTCAAAAGTTACGACCTAGTATTGACAGTCGATGCTCCACTAGCGGATGCTCTCAATGCTAGATTAGATAGAGCAAGATTAGGATCTTTCGCAACAACTCCTAGAAGGTTAGCCTTAAACAAAATCACATCGGAAGAAAAGATAATCAAAGACAAACGAGAATTGTTCTTAAAAATCATAGAAGAAACTAGTTTGAAATGGAAAGAAACAATCCATATCCTCCAAAACATATTGGAAAGTTGGAAAGAAACAGGAAATGCCGACAAAATACTCGACCAAGATATTTTCGATAAAGAGGAAACCAAGGGTATATTACACGTACTAAAAAATACTACAAATCCCTATACAGCGATGGAGAAGTATAAGGTTCTAGAGGAAAAAAAAGTGGCAGTCGTTTCGTTCTATCAGTTCAACGACCTAGATCGGAAGATTCTGCCTAAAAATTATGATAAAATAGGGGTGTTCACAAAAAAAGAAACTGAGCTAACGCCGTTCCATATATTCAACTCCACCACAGAGATCATTGAAACCATTGTTGCGGAAATGAAGAACTTGGATCCAAAAGATGTTGCCGTAGTAATGAAAAAAGATTCCTCTTATATGTACTCGATCGAATCGCAATTTCGCTCCAATGATATTCCTTACATGGTCTCAAAAGATATAACTGAATGCGAAAGCTTAAGAAAGTTTCTCAATCTTATCAGGGCTTCTTTTTTCAAAGATGGAATTAAAGTAAAGGATATAAAACCACTACTCTCTGAAGATGTTACGATCGATCCAAACAAAGAAGAATATTTACTTCGATCTTACTCAGACAAAGAAGTCAAGGAGATAAAGGAACTGTTGAATGAGATCCCCGAGATATCTTTTGGTGAATTGTTAAATACGAACCTGTTCCAAGATCTATATGACGAGATCAAGACCCATCTGGAAAAACTCGATATCTTTGAAAAAAGTATCACTTTAGAAAGAGTCAATTCTTTTATCTATTATCTAGAAGCTTTTGATATAGAGATAGAGAGCGCTAGTCAAGGCGTACTCATAGCTTCCCCTACCACTTCGATGTTCATTGATAGACCGGTGATCTTCTATTTGGGCATGGACACTTCTTGGACACCAGAAACGCCTCCTAAACCATGGATAGACAAAAAACAGTTCGATATTAAAAATATCAAGGACTTCGAGATACTGCTTCAAAATGGAGAAGATCAATATTATTTAGTGAGAGATCGTGAGATGGGAAGAACCGTAATCCCTTCCTTTTATCTGAATGAATTTACCGATGAGAGGATAGAGTCTTTCAGAGATTTTAAGCACCAGTTGAATAAGAAGAAATTAAAAGAGAAAAAGTCCGCTTTCACTAAAGAAGAAATAGAAACCGAAACAGAACTTATAAAAAAGATGAGTCAATCTGCCTTGAATACGTTCGCTTACTGCCCTAAGGATCAATTTTTTTCTGAGCTTGTAGAAATACCTGACAAGGTCTATTTCAGGAGTGGAACCCTATTTCACGATTTTGCGGAGTTCTATTTGAACTACCCTGAGCTTGCAAATAAAAAGGATAAAGTGATGAAAAAGATCGAAGAAGAATTAGAACCCTTTCTTGATGAATATGAACTAGCTCTCACAAAAACCCGGTTCAACATCGGTATAGAAAATCTAAAGAAGTTTCTCGATGAGAAAGAGCCAAGAATAAAAGATCCAAATGGCTACACGAAAAAATATAGGAAGAATATTTTTTCAGAATTATTCGATGTTCCTATTAAAACAAAATACACTGAAACTTCATTTTACAATGAAGATATAGGGGCTAAAGGGAAGATCGATCTGATACTGGATGAAGATCATATAGTAGATCACAAGTCAGGAAGAAAGAAATCAATCTACAGTATGATGAGGCGTTCAGATACGGAGAAAATCGATGAAAAAGCGAACTTCCAGGCAAAGATGTATCTAGCGCATCACCGGGATCATTATCCAGAAACTTCTATCGATTTTACCTATTATCATCTGCTTGACAATATCAGAGATGTTATATCGGGAAATGATGAATATTCGAATAACGCCCTGACTGTCAAATACCATCCCTGCAACTTCAACTACCTTACCCAAGGAAAGAATATATTCAATTGGTTAAAATCATCTAATAGAAGGACTAAAGTCCTCAAAAAGCTTGGATACACAAAATATCGAGATTTTTTCAAAAGTCATGTGATACCAGAATGTGAAAAAAAGGAGATAAAGAATAAAAAAATAACGTCGGAATTTATGGAACTATGCGAGAAAGAGATCGGTTCCTACAACTACGTAAAACAAGGATGTAAAAGTGTAATGAAGCAACTGATCACCTACAGAGAAACACATTACTTTAAGGAAGATCTAGATGAGTTTGAAAAGTTCTTGAAGAAAAATATAGATTTGTATAACGAGTATAAAAACTCATCTTTCCCTGTAGGAGACATAGATATTGACAAAATCGAGAACGAAGACCTGGTGATACCTTGAATGAATTTGAGCCAAACAAAAAACAGGAAAGATTGATAGAGAAGACTGAAGGCATATACATTGTAGATGCCGGACCTGGAACGGGGAAGACTTTCACCATCTCTCTTAGATATGCACATATTTTACAGGAGAAGAATATCGATCCTGAAGATATCTTCCTTGTAACTTTCACAAATAATGCCGCTGAGAATATGAAAGAGAGGATAATTAACCATACTGATTACGATAAATCTGAATTAAGAGACGCTCCTATAGCTACATTTCACAGCTTTTGCAACAGAATATTAACAAACTATGGTCACGAAGTTCCTAGTATAATCGGGATCGAGGACAGGATAACTCGTTCAACTAGAATACTTGAAAACGAGATTTTAGAGAGGCAGGAATTCGATAGATTTATGACGGGGTTTATGGAAAGGCATCCGGAATACAAACATTATTACAGTATTATCTATGAGAAAAAAAACCTTTTGAATCTGATCAAATCTTTAGGAGCTAAAGGTATATTTCCTAAAAAAGATGGCTGGTTTAGGAACTCTGAAAGCTACCTCGACGGTAACTACGAAAAATTCAAGGGGATGTTCGACGAAGCTAATGAACCTTTATCTGGAGCAAACGGACCTAAACAATCTCTTCTAAGAAAGAGACTAAGAGGATACCAAAAGAAGTGTTTCCTGGAAGATGCTCCTTCTTTAAAAGATATAAGAGGTGAAGGAAAAAAGATACCAGAAGAATTTGCTGAGAGATGTTTCTACGAAGATAGAACCAAACTGAAAAACTTCCTCCACGACCTCTACTTTGAATATATAGAATACGCGTTGAGCAGGAATTACCTCAACTTCAGCTTCATCATGATGTTTGCCTTCGCGATGCTCTGTGAGAACCATGCTCTTAGAGAGAAGCTGAACTTCAAGTATATAATGATAGACGAATTTCAAGATACCAATGAGATCCAATTCAAACTTGCTTTGTTACTGTCCAATTCGGGTAATATCTGCGTAGTAGGAGATTGGAAACAGAGTATATTTTCCTTTCAGTACGCATCTGTGGAAAATATATTAGATTTCGAAGAACGTTTAAAAAATTTTAAGGAAGACCTTAATACAAATTTTCAAAGAGTGGATTATCCTATAAATATCCAAGAAGAGATAAAACTGAAGAAAAATTATCGTTCCACTCAGGAACTGATAGACTTTTCAGAGCAAGGTTTAAAGGTTGAGGCAACAAAAGGAGAACGTCTTGATAAAGAAGAAATAAGTTCCAGGATAACCAAGTTAGAATCAGTCGGAAAAGAGGAAAATACTGAAGTCAAAGCATACACTGGGAGCGATGAGAAAGAGGTCATACTTTGGAAGATAACTCAGATGGTGGACAACCCTGATTATCTGATAAAAGAAGATAAGGAAGAAAGAAGAGTTCAGTACAAAGACATTTCGGTACTGACAAGAACCAGAAAGTTCGGTTTGAAGCTATTAGAAGAAGCAAAAGACAATAATGTCCCAGTAGCTTACGAAGGAGGTATCGAGCTTTTTAGAACTAGACCTTCGATACTCCTTTTAGCTTGGTTGCGGATCGTCCAAAATCGATATTCAAAGAGAGGTTGGTCCGTGATCCTAGATGAGGCCGGTTACAACATGACAGAGATAGAAAAGATATTCAGCGAAAAAAGATATCCAAAAGATATGTGGTACTTTAGAGATACTCTTCTAGAACAGGACTCTATCGGGTCTTTAGCCAAAAAAGTTTTCGACAGATACTCTATACGCGATGCTTTTTCCAACAAGATAATAGAGGTAATCCAAACTACTTATGATAACACCTATTTTAACAGAGGAGATGTTATTAATTTCATTCTAGAAAACATCAGATCTAATCATACCTACGAGGTTGATAGCACTGTTGAAAAAGACGTTTTCAAAATTCAGACGATACATAGCTCAAAAGGTCTAGAATATCCCGTTGTGATATTAGCTGACATGAGTCTCGGAGGCGGAGGTTTCTCTGGATCTATAGATTTTACCGAACCTATAGGTCTGAGGCAAAAAAAAGTCTTTTCAGATGAAAGATATCCCTTCCTATATGATAATTGGAAAAATTATGTGATATCTAAATGTATAAGAGGAGGATATGACGAAGAGAGAAGACTATTATATGTAGCGATGACCAGAGCAGAAAATTACCTTTTTCTTACAGCTGAACATGAAAATGAAAGCGAATTCTTCAAAAATCTAGCCGAAAAACACGAGTTTGTAGAACCGAATATTAGACCTTCAAAACCCGAAAAGGAGGATAGAGAAGAGTTAAGAGTAAAAGTTCCCGATGTTCACGCTCCTGTAAAGCATTCCGCCCACGCCTTGATAGACATTTCAACATTTCAGAATCTTGAAAAAAGCAAAGGACTAGAATATGGGTCAAAGGTTCATAAGTTCGCAGAACTGTATGCTGAAGGTAAAAAGATAGAGGCTAAAAACCTAGATGAAAAGAACATAAAAGAATTTATCGATGATCTTGAAGGAAAGATTATGACTGAAATAACTTGCCTTTTACCTATCGAAAGTGATGAAAGAAGATTACTATTTGAAGGCGTTATAGATCTTATAAACATCGATGGAGACGAAGTTAACATAGTAGACTATAAGACAGATATCGATACAATCGCTCTAAAAGAATACAGAAAACAGTTGAGTGTGTACTATCATGCGATAAATGAGGTATATCCTGACAAAAAAATAGATGCATATATCTACTATTCAAACTTGGACAAACGTATGCGTATAAATCCACTTTCAAAAAATGACATCATCAAATCAGTACTAAGAGATAAAAAAGAGAGGTGATGAAATATTTTTATTTAGTGTAGATATCCGTTTTCTACCTGTCTTCTTCGCCTCTCTTGTAACCCAATTCGAAGGCCTCAAGATTCTTTTCTTCTGTTCCTTCGGGTACCAGCTTTTCAACTGCCTCCTTCATAGAATCTTTACCTACAAACTCCAACAAGGCGGTGAAATATCCAAGCATAACAATGTTAGCAACCTGCTTGATACCTACATCGTTTTCGGCTATTTCCGTAGCTGGCAGTCCCAATACATTGGCTCTAGAAGTTTCAACTAAACCGGTATCAATTATCAACATTCCTTCCTCACCAAGCTCAGGCAGATAGGTCTCTAAAGATTCTTGAGACATCGATATCAGCACATCAGGATCTCTCACTTGTGGGTAATGCACTCTATCATCACTTATTATTATATCCGTGCTGCAGGCTCCTCCTCTAGCTTCTGGACCGTAGCTTTTAGTCAAAGTAGCGTCTTTTCCGTCTAAAACGGCGGCCTCACCGAATATGTGACCCATCAATATAACCCCTTGTCCGCCAAAACCTGAAAAACGTATCTCCTTTCTCATCATTCCACCTCCAATTTTTTTCTCGCTTCTTCGAAAACCTTTCCTCGTTCGTCTTGGTAGGTAGGAGCTTCTCTATCAACGAATTTCCCCACCACGATCTTTGTTTCAGGGTCTTGTGGATCTAGAGCTACTTCAGTCGGATCCGCGTTGGGCTTGATCTCGCTGTTTTCCTTGAAGTGCTTCATGGTCTTTTTACCCGTCTTCAATCCAACCCTACGACCATATCCGGTCGGACAGGGTGAAAGGACTTCGATGAAACAGAATCCTTTCTTCTCGAGCGCTTCTTTTAAAGATTCGATCAACTTTTCAACATGATAAGTGGTCCACCTTGCGACATACACCGCTCCCGAACCTGCCGCTACCGCAGGTAGATTGAACGGCTGTTCGAATCCACCCCAAGGCGTGGTCGAAGTTTTAGCGTCGCTTGGTGTGGTAGGACCCGCTTGACCGCCGGTCATCCCATAATTGAAGTTGTTTACACAGATAACGTTGAAATCTACATTTCTTCTCGCTGCATGGATGAAGTGATTTCCACCAATAGCGAAAAGATCACCATCACCACTGAAAACCGTTGTCGTCAAATCCCGGTTACCTATCTTAAGCCCGGTAGCGAAAGGTATCGCTCTACCATGGGTTACGTGGAACGAATCTACATTTACGTAACCGGCTGCTCTACCGCTGCAACCTATTCCAGAAACCACTGCGGTCTCTTCAGGTGGAATCTCAGAGTCTTTCAATGCTCTCAAATACGCGTTTAGGATAACTCCAAGACCACACCCAGGGCACCATATGTGCGGGATCCTATCTTCTCGGAGATATTCATCTAATGGATGTAAACCGTGACCTACCCCTTTCTTTCTTTCTTGCTCCTGATAATCTGGCGAAAACCAATCCCTACTTTTTCTTATACTCATATTTATCACTCCTTAAAAGCCGGTATCTCCCCACGATCGATCGCTTCTATCCTGTCTACGATCTCTTCGGGGTATGGACATTTCCACCCATCCTAGGCGAAAGATAAGTTTGGGCGGCACCACCGGTACATCTTTCCACCTCATAGACTATCTGACCAAAGTTTATTTCCGCCACAAGGAAATCATCTATACCTTCCCTTGCAAGATCATAAATCCTTTCTTCCGGGAATGGCCATATCGTTTTAGGCCTTAAAAGACCTACTTCATAACCTCTCTCTCTAGCTAAATCGACCGCCTCGATAGCTGCTCTTGAAACGCTTCCATAGGCGACTATGATTTTTTTAGCATCTTCAACTTTATACTCATCGTATTCCAAAATATCGTCGGAGTTCTTCCTTATCTTGTCGATTAATCTAGGGACTAACATGTTCTGAGTTTTTTCATTTATGGATGGATGACCCTTCTCATCGTGCGTTAGACCAGTAACGTGAACTGAGTATCCATCGCCTGCGTTGGCCATAGGAGGAACGAGATCATCATCTGGACGGAATGGTAGATATTTTTCAGGAGGTACTTCAGGTTTCTTTCTATCTACAATCTCTATCTCTTCTTTTGGGGGAACTTCTACCTTTTCCGTCATGTGAGATACTATCTCGTCGGAAAGTACGACCACTGGAAGCCTGTATTTCTCTGCCGTATTGAAAGCTTTAATCGTGTAGTCGAACAATTCTTGAGGTGAAGATGGTGCGTAAACTACTACGCCTACGTCCCCATGAGTACCCCATCTAGTCTGATTTACATCACCCTGGGCTACCATAGTAGGTAAACCCGTCGAAGGTCCTCCCCTCATCACATTTACTATAACGCACGGAGTTTCAGTCATGAGGCCTAATCCGTAGTTCTCCATCATGAGGCTGAATCCTGGTCCTGAAGTTGCAGTCATAGCTTTCTTACCGGCCCAGGACGCACCTAATATAGCCGCTATACTAGCTAACTCATCTTCCATCTGTAAATAGCTACCATGAATCTCGGGGAATCTTTCTGTTAATCTTTCCAATATCTCAGATGCTGGCGTGATAGGATAGCCCGCAAAAAACCTACAGCCAGCAGCTATAGCTCCCTCCGCACAAGCAGTATTACCTTCCATAAAATACGTACCAGGTTCCATCATATCCATTCACCTCTTTCTTCTTCATCGTCCTCTTCACTACTTTTCTTTTCTTCTCCTTTCTCTCTTATATGGATCGCAAACTCTGGACATATCTTCTCGCATTTGCCGCAAAGAACACATCCTTCCGTCATCTTGGGAGGATGGTAACCTTTTTCAGTAGTCTCCTCAGATTGTTCCAATGCACCTACTGGACAGAAATCAATACAGAATTCACACCCCTTGCACCTTTCAGTTATCACACAGACACTGCCTTCCTTATTTTTCGTTTCGACCAGATAGCATTTCTGATCGGAATCTTCTTCTTTTTCCTTTTCGGTCATATTATATCCCTTCCTATTTTATCATTTATCATGATACATTTTAGAAAAAAAGCGAACCTACTAAATCCAATAGATAAGCAACGTTCACACATGTGAGCTGAATTTTGGATCATTTTAGACATGAGAGCTATCTGCAAAAAAGTCGAGGGACATCCGGTATTTATAATTTATCATATTCCACAAGATGATTTCCACCCATAAACTCTTATATCTAGAATGTGATTTTTAGGTGATGGATAAAAGAAAGATCATTCTAGTTTCATTGGGAATCTTGATGTTAGCTGGATTACCATCATTTATACAACATGCAAGATTCTTCATAACGGGACAGGTCGAGGCCATGGTCGTACAAAACAGGTGGGATCTCGTCGGCCTAAATATTCTTCTATTCCTGATATTTTTGGTCCCGTTAAATTTCAGAAAGAAAGTGAATTGGAAATCTATGAGTATCTATGCAGCGTTTATAGTTTCACTTTTCGTGGAGATGTATGGGATACCGTTGACGATATATCTAACTTCGACCGTAGCCTTTTCTGGAGGGGGGGCCCAAACAGCCCAAGAACCTATAATTACTTTTACTATACTCGGTCAAACTCTCTCAATGACCTTTTGGAAGATGATTGGTGCAGCTATCAGTATAACTGGTATGATAACTGTCATAGTTGGCTGGGTTACCATCTACAAGAAAAGCCAAAAAATAGATTTAGTAACATCAGGTATATACAAATATTCAAGACACCCACAATATTTAGGCATAATCCTAATATCTATCGGCTGGTTCGTACATTGGCCTACAATACTGACTCTAGGGATGCTTCCTATTCTGGTATACTTCTATTACAGGCTAACAGAAGATGAAGAGGAAGAACTCATCGACGAATTTGAAGATTCAGAAAAATACGAAGAATACAGAGAGAATACACCACGTTTCATATGATTAAAAGGAGAACGATAAGATGGAGAAACGATTAAAAATCGGATTGACTCTAATTATTATAGGTGGTCTTATATTCTCCGTAGGTTATACCATGTTGTCCGAGTTCCGTCAAAGGGAAGAGGAGATCAATAGGATCCATCCTGAAGAGACCCTGACGGAACATGGAGGGATATTGGCTTTAAATTTCTGTGGAGGCGTGTTTCTTTTAGCGGGGATAGTAATGATCGTGATGAAAATTTTCGATGTCGAGTTAAAGGACGGGAAAGAGAATTTATAACTCTATTCGAATCATCTTTAATAATAGGTGATGAAATGGCAGTAAAAGAATTGTTAGAGAACGTTTTTGAAATCGGAGCATCACATTACGATAGAGAGCTTTTCGATGAACTCATCCCTCTTCCTGATGGAACCAGTTATAACGCTTATCTGATAAAGGGTAGTGAAAAAACCGCACTCTTAGATACTGTAGATCCGTCAAAAACAGAAAGATTATTTCAAAATTTAGAAAAAGCCGAAGTCGATAGTGTAGATTATGTGATCGCACATCATGCAGAGCAAGATCACTCGGGATCTATACCGGTTGTCCTCGAAGAATATCCTGAAGCAATGGTAGTTACCAATTCGAAATGCAAAAACATGCTGATAGATCATCTTCATCTCTCGGAAGAAGATATAATCGTTAAGAAAAGTGAAGAGGAACTTTCACTCGGCGATAAAACATTGAAATTCATAGATATGCCCTGGGTTCATTGGCCGGAAACTTTAGTTACATATCTTAAGGAAGACAATATCCTTTTCAGCTGCGACTTTTTCGGCTCACACCTAGCGACTAGCAATCTGTTCGTTCAGGATGAAAAGAAAGTTTATCTAGCTGCTAAAAGATATTATGCGGAGATAATGATGCCTTTCCGTTCTTCCATCAAGAATCATCTTGATAAAATCGATGAGATGGAAGTGGACGTGATCGCCACCAGTCATGGCCCTATATACGATGATCCTGACTTCATTTTAGATGCATACTCAGAATGGGTCAGTGATGAAACAAAAAGTGAGGTAGTAGTTCCTTACGTTTCCATGCACGGAAGTACTGATGCTATGGTGGAGTATTTCGTGGATTATCTTATACAAAAAGATGTGAAAGTTAAACCTTTCAATCTTACCACCACTGACTTAGGACAATTGGCAATGGCTTTGGTCGACGCTTCGACTGTAGTACTCGGAACGCCGACGGTACTTGTTGGAGCACACCCCAAGGCCATATATGCTGCACATTTGGTCAATGCTCTGAGACCGAAGACCAGATACGCCTCTATAATCGGTTCATACGGATGGGGAGGACGGATGCCGAATCAAATAGAAGAAACGTTGAGCAACTTCAAAGGTGAGTTTTTGGAGCCGGTTATCAGTAAAGGACATCCAGGAGATGAGGATCTCGATGCACTGGAAGAACTAGCTGATAAGATAATCCAAAAGCACGAAGAGGATGATCTTGTGAAACAGTCAAATTAAGATTAATTATAGTGGAAGACAAAACCTTTAGTTTATTCGGTTTTGTTGTCCAGAACTAGTACATAAAAATTCAACACAAGTTACGGTTACTTCTTTAACTATAATCGGGAAAAACGGTTTATATAGTCTCGTAATAATGAGAGAATATGGAAGGCATAAAAATTACCGATCAGGACCTCTACGGAGGTAAAGGTATTCAAGAAGCAAAAAACAAGGTATGGTCTGTCTTTTCATCTGAAGGTGTTCAACTGCAAGAGACGCAGAACAGGCTTAAGGGAGAAAGTACTTTGAACTCATTCGAGATAGATTTCTTTCCCCAAAACGATGGAACGAGGATCCAAGTCAAATATGGACTCACCACTCTAGGAATTATTTTGACAATAATACTCTTGGCCCTTGGAGTGGTCGTCGGGGCGATATTATTGTTAATCTGGTACATGAAGATGGACGATATAAAGAGTTCTCTATCAGATGCTTTTCCCGGCTTCGTACCACCAGAACAAACTCCTGCACCGGGTTTCAACCCACAGGATAGTTCCTTAGAACGAGACGATTCAGATAAAACACCTCCTCCACCTATAGATTGAACTCCGGTAAGTCAAAATTCAGTAAATATTATCAGTCTAGTTTGATAACTTCATCATTAGGTCGAACTCTCTTCTCAACTTTTATCCCTACGTCGTCTCCTGGGCCGACCTCTTCCACTTCCTTTCCCTCTATCTCCATCGAAGTTATTTTCTGCTCGAAGTCCGTATTTTCACCTTTGAAACGTACTTTATCTCCCAAGGATAATTTGTCATTATTTATCTTAATAGCAGCCACACTTGGTTCCCTAAAATATTTGAAAACTTTTCCTATTTTTTCCTCCATTTTTCTCACCGATTTTATATACAGCTTTCTTATTAATTAATTTTTTGTTTCGATAATTTTATGTGAAGGAATTTTTATTATACGATAAGATAAATCAAGACCCCTCTACTTTGATCTTAAGCTCTTCAAAAGTCACTGGTTTATCCACAATTAGAGATCTTTTTTCCAAATCTGAAATGAATTTATCTCTTTCTTTTATCCTCTGCTTATAAAAGCTGTCAGCTTTTTTCATGCCATCCTCATTATAAACAACGAACAGCAAGTTGGGTCTGTCTTCTACATTTAGATAAACTTCCTCAACACTTTCTATAGGAATCCATTTTTTAGTTTTTTTACGACGAGCATTATATTTTATTATTTCACCTTCCTCGTAGTGCAGTTCGTCATCTAATGAAAAAAATGCTTTAATCTGTTTAATCAGCCGGTAGATTTCATAATTTGCATATATGATTATACCCACAATCACCAGTATCCAAAAAATATCTATGGAATAATAAAAAAGGATATAGAATACGAAGGCGACCATGAGAGTAAACCCAAGAGAATGCCTGAACATCTTGATTTTTCTTCGACGCTGTTCCTTTTCCAATAATTCGCGATAGCTTTCTCCAGCTTGGTCCATATTTTCATCCCTTTACCTTTCATTACGTGCATCTCTTTTAATTAATTTTCTTTTTTTTTGCATCAATATCCCGTCTTCGTCATTTTGATAGTAATTATCTATTTTCGTGATCTTAGAAAAACCTAGATTATCATAGAAAATCTGAGCTCCTCGATTTGATTCTCTAACGATGAGGAAGAATCTCCTCACTTTCATCTTTTTTTGAATCGCTTCCATAAGAGATGTTCCAATTCCTTGAAGTCTGTTATCGGGAGAGACAGCTATAGATACGATCACTCCGTCTTCTTCTCTCCTCTCGGCAAGGATATATCCAATTATCTTAGAATCTTCTTCAGCTAAAAGAAAAAATTCATTAGAGATATAATCTTCGAAAATCTCTCGAGAATAAGGATACTCAAAGCTCTTCTGTTCGATCTCTAGAATTTTTTCTATATCTTCTTTCTCGCATTTCCTTATCAACATCTTCTACTATTGTATGAAGATATCACCTTAATTAATTTGAGCTTTTAGCGTTAGCTATTATTCATTTTTACAATTCTTTATTCAAAGAACCAACAAAATTTTAATACATTTATTGAGATTTACTATTGAGGTCGATAATATGTTTGCAAAAGAATTGATAGATTTAGAGAAAATCAGCAAAGAGATGTCTGATAGAGAGATACTTCGCTTTGGTCTAGCGGCAGAGCTAGATGCGATCAATTTCTATGAACAGATGGCAGAGTATACAGAAGATGAGCACATAAAAGAAGTACTTCTTGACGTAGCTAAGGAAGAAAAGGAGCATGTAGGTGAATTTCAGACCATGCTGCTCGAGAAAGACCCACAGCAGGTCGAAGAGATGGAAGAGGGAAAAGAAGAAGTAATGGAGATGTTGGGTAAATAGAGATGGTTACAGGTTTTCTCATTTAAAAACCATTTTATAAATTTAATTTTTAGATATAAAAACTTTATATCAGTGTAGATATTAATCTTGTAAGAGAGAATGGTTGAAGAGAATCCCCAAGGAAAACTGGTAGCCCTAGGAAGCATAGTTCTGAATATAGTTATATTTATAGTGAAATTGTATCTCGGTTTCCTGATCGGGAGTTTAGCTCTATTATCCGATGCTTTTCACTCCATCTCAGACAGCGCGAGTTCAATCGCGGTATATATCGGTTTAGCGGTCTCAGAAAAACCAGCCGATGAAGAACATCCACACGGTCACGGTAGGGCAGATCAGATAGCGGTTTTAATCGTGGGAATAATACTGATCGTTACGGCCTTGACTTTTCTCTCCGACGGGATCAAATCTCTAACCGTTGGACCTCAACCACTGAAGATGACTGATCGATTTTATCTTTACATTTTTTTAACCGCTGTGGCAAAAGAGATAATCGCTGAAATTAGTTACTTAGTAGGTAAAAAAACAAAGGCAGAGTCATTAAAAGCCGATGCATGGCATCACCGAGGTGATGCGATAACCACTATGTTGGTAATCGGAGCCATATACGGTTCTGAAGCAGGGCTTTTATTTTTGGATCCTCTCGCGGGTATAGGTATAGCTGCCCTTCTTGGATATATAGGCATCAAGTACATCAAAAAATCGACTAATCGTTTATTGGGTACTAAACCCTCATCTCAGATTTTAGAGGAAATAGAAGGAATAGCTTCCGATACGAAAGGTGTTAGAGAAGTACACGATATCAAAGTTCACGACTACGGAAAAGACAAAGCAATATCCCTTCACATGAAATCAAACGAAGGAACGGTTCGTTCGGCACATGATGCATCACATCGACTAGAAGAAAAGCTGAAAGAAAGATTTGGATCGACTGCTGAGGTTCATTTGGATCCAGCTACTATGCCTAGGAAGAAAATAGAAAGTTTAGTTCAAAAAAACGTTGATAGATACGATGAGATTCTAGAAGCTCACCGTATAAAGATAACTGAAAGTTCCGATAAGATCCTCATTTCACTCCATCTTGTCCTTCCCGATAACATTTCTATTAAAGAAGCTCATGAGATAGCTACTAGATTTGAAAAAGATATAAAAAAGAAAAGTGAAAAGGAGATCAAGGCCGAAATAGAGATACAGGCTCATGTCGAACCGGAAGATGAATGCTTATCTGAAAATTTAAGGTGAAACCGCGGTAACTATCTGTATCGGAAGGACGCCCATCTTTTCTCTCCTGACGTCTTCGACTTCAAAACCTAGATCTTCGAGCATCCTTCTAGGGTATATGGGTCTGCAATCCAAGATACGTGGAAAAACATCGTGGAATATTTCGTAAAGTTCTACGAAAGCATCTTCTTCTCTAGAAAGACTAACCACGCATAATTTTCCTTCTTTATCTAGAACTGTTTTTATCTCATTCAATACCATCTGTATTTCTTTTTCGTTGAAAAGCTCAAGGGTGAAACTCATGAATATCTTGTCAAAAACATGCTCCTTGAGAGGGATGAAAACAGCATCGGCACATATAAGTTCAACGTTCTCTAAAAAACCCGCATCGAGCAGTCTCTTTTTACTGACCTTACACATCTCCGGAGATATATCTATTCCTACCACTCTGCCCTCTGATCCAACTCGATCGGCTATATCCTTTAAAGCATGACCAGTACCGAATCCGATCTCTAAGACGGTTTCTCCAGTTTTTATTCCAAGATGATCTAAAGCCATATCTCTGTATTTTTTCTCGAAAGCCCCTTCTATATAATCGTAGATTCCTGATATCCTATCGTAATGTTTTCTTGCTTCAGCTCTGCTCCGCTGGACGCTTTTAATATTTCCATAGATGTCTTCTTTCTTATTCATCTATTCATCATAATAAATACATAAATCAAAGGATATGATATTTGTGGTTAAGACACTTGTCTATGGAAAGATACTAATATTGTATAATTATTCCGAGCTTAGAAGATTAATATAAGGTGGAAAAATGGCAAGGACAGATCTTTCAGATGATAGAGAACTCACGGAGGAGCAGAAACTCTTCAAAGAAAGTATTTCGGATTGGGCAGAAAGAAATCTTCCTCTAGAAAGAGTAATAGAGATCAATAGAGAAGGACATCCCTTTCCAGAGGATGTAATTAAGGGGTTAGCCGATCTTGGAGTCATAATGGGTCCTGTCCCAGAAGAACACGGCGGCATGGGTTTAACCTGGAAAGATCAAATAGTTATAGCAAATCAGATAGGCTATATAGACCCAAGCATCGCTACCGCTGCGGGCTTCATGGCCGTCGAAACGGGCTGGGGCTTTACTCTAAATCGGTATTGTAATGAAGAAGTCCGAGAAAAATACATCAAACCAGCGATGAAAGGAGAAAAGTTCGTGGGTATAGCGACAACAGAACCGAAAGGAGGTTCTGACGTAGCTGGATTCGAGTCTACCGCAGAAAAAGATGGAGATGAATGGGTCCTAAACGGAGAAAAGACCTTCATCAGTGGTGTCGAAGAATGTCGGAAGATGGGAGGAGGATTCTGGGTTAACGTGAGAACTGGTCCTCAGATCGAAGGCGCTCCGCACAAAAATATGACAGCCTTTTTCGTACCGATAGATGCGGACGGAGTAGAACCACAAGAACCTTATGACGACGCTGGAAGAGGGTCTCTTTCAACATCTGGTTTCATAATGGAAGACGTTAGGATACCGGAAGAATACATGCTCGGAGAAGAGGGTAAAGGTTTTTACCATACAATGGAAGGGTTCGACCTCGCTAGAATCATGATAGGTGCAAGTGCTGTCGGCGTTACAAGAAGGCTTCTTGAAGAAGCTGCAGATTACATCAAAGAGAGAGAAACTTTCGGAAAACCGTTAGCAAAATACGAAGGGATACAGTTTCCTTTTGTAGAAAGGTATACCGAGATGGAAGCGAGTAAATTGATGGTGAAAAAGGTAGCTGATATGACGGATACAAGATACGATGAAGAAGGATGGGTTGAAAGGACAGGAAAAGCTCAAACTTANAANCCNACGGAGATAGCAAAGTGGATATCCATGATCAAATATAAGGTCCCACATTTGGCAAAAGACACAGCAGATGACGCGATGCATTGGTTAGGTGCAGCAGGATACAGCTCAGAGTACATATTTGAAACTGCCTGGAGAGGCGTGATGTCTTACTGTGTAGGCGCAGAAGGCGGAGCAAACATACAGAAAATCGTTATAGGAAGAGAAACTCTAGGTAAAGATTACGTGCCTTACAAGTAAGGTGATCCCGTGAGATTCGTGGTGTTGGTTAAACAAGTTCCAGATACCACCGAAGTTGAAGTCGATGAAGAGACAGGAACTATCATAAGGGAAGGCGTCCCATCGACTTTAAACGCGTTCGACGAGTTCGCTTTGAATGTTGCAGTAGATATCAAAGAGGGAATGGAAGAAGAAGTAGAGATCATAGCTCTAAGTATGGGACCACCTCAGGCTGAAGAAGCATTGAACAAATGTCTCGCTATCGGAGCGGACAGAGCGATTCTACTAACTGATAAAGCTTTTGCCGGAGCAGATACTTGGGCTACCGCAGTAACTTTGAGCAGAGCCTTGAAAAAGATAGAAAATGTCGATCTCATATTTGCTGGACAAGAAGCTTCCGACGGGAATACCGCACAAGTCGGTCCTGAGGTCGCTGCTCACAGAGGTCTACCACAACTCACCTACGTTTCAGAGATAGAAGATTTAGATCCTGAAGAGGGTTACCTATTATGTAAAAAAGAGACAGATGAGGGCCACGTCAGGATAAGATCAGAGATTCCTACAGTTTTAGCGTGCATGCCAGATCCTGGATTTGAGCCTAAGATTCCTAACGTCAGAGATATAATGAAGGCAAAGAAAAAGCCGAAGGAAAAATGGAGTATGGAAGACTTAGGTGGAGAAGAAGAGGATTATGGACTGGAAGGTTCTGAAAGCGTTGTTATAGAAACTTACAGTCCACCTCCAAAAGGAGAGGGCATTAAAGTCGAAGAGGAACCGGAAAGATCTGTCGATCAACTGTTAAAATTCTTGGATGAAGAGGGAATATTATGATAGAGATTGAATTAGAATTGTGTACAGCATGTGGTAAGTGCGTTAAAGTCTGTCCTGTCGATGCACTTGAACTCAAAGATGAAAAGGCGGTATTGACAGGCGACTGTATATCTTGCGGCGTCTGTGTTTCTGCCTGTCCAGAAGATGCAATAGAACCGGTTATCCAAACTTCGGAAGTGGAAGATCTTTCTCAATACGATGGTGTGTGGGTATTCGCTGAACAGCAGAATGGTGAATTAAAAGCTACTGGGCCACAGTTACTGGGAAAAGGAAAAGATTTAGCTGACGAACTTGGAGAAGAGCTATGTGCAGTACTAATCGGAAATGATGTAAAAAATCTCTCTGAAGAACTCGGCGCTTACGGAGCTGAAAAAGTCTATATTGTTGATGACGAAATCTTCGATAATTATTCTACAGAAGCATACACTACGGCACTTACGAGCTTGATTTCAGAGTATAAGCCGAATATCCTTCTTTACGGAGCTACACATCTCGGAAGAGATCTAGCACCTTCCGTGGCAGGAAGGACGGGACTTGGACTCACCGCAGATTGCACCGATCTTAATATAGAAGAGGTGGAAGACAGAAAAGTCTTACTACAAACAAGGCCCGCCTTTGGAGGAAACGTAATGGCTGATATTGTCTGCCCCGATTCGAGGCCGCAGATGGCTACGGTAAGACCGCATGTGATGAGTCCTATAGAACCAGATAGAGATCGTGAATTCGAGGTTATAGAAGAAAAAATTAGAGTTAAAGAAGAAGCGATCAGCACTGAAGTGATAGAAGTCATGAGACCAGAAGGTAGGGAAGAGATACCTATAGAAGAAGCAGACGTAGTGGTATGTGGAGGAAGAGGTGTAGGAACTAGCGAAGAAGATTTCGAGCTTCTTAGGGAATTAGCGAACCTTCTCGATGGAACTGTAGGATGTAGCCGACCGATCGTTGAAGAAGACGTTATGCCTAAATCTAGACAGATAGGTCAGAGTGGAAAGACCATCTCTCCTAAATTATACATCGTATGCGGGGTCTCAGGAGCGATACAGCATAAGGTAGGAATTAAAGATTCGGATTATATTATAGCGGTTAACAAAAATCCCGATGCGGCGATATTTGATGTGGCTGATTTTGGTATAGTTGGAGATCTAAATGAAGTTCTGCCTATCATGATAAAAAAGTTAGAGAAGGCGAAAGAGAACTAAAGACGGATTCAAAAGAATAGGAAAAAGGAACCACTAACAAATAGCCATAGCAGTATAGCTGCGATAAGGATCGAAAATGGCTTGATCATCCTCCGATAAAAGCTTTTTAGATCTATTCCAAAGTACTCTATGGTCAATATTATACAGAGATGGATGGGCGAAGTGAAGTACCCCATAAAGACGAAAACGAACATCAAACTAACCGTTCTGACACTGACTACCGGAAGCATGGGAAGGAAAACAGGAAAACTCACTCCTATCGCTCCTGGAAGGTGGCCGAAAAGTACGCCGATAAGGTATGAGCCTACCATCACTACCACTAGAAGAGGTACATGACCTTCAATAGTCACTATCACTGGCTCTAGAGACTCAGCTCGTTCGATTATACCTTTGAAAAGCATGATTCCGTAAGCTGCTAGAAGTAAATCAAAAGAAAAACCTTTTTTCAAGGCCATTGATAAACTACGAGCAGTGTACTTTTTGGAGTTCTGGAAAAAGATTATGATTATAGCAAAGAAAAGGGTGATATAAAGAGGGATATTAAGTACTATATTTAGAGATAATGCTACGATTATAGGTAAAAGTTCATAGACAATCAAGAATGGATTTGCTTTAGATGAAGAAGAATTTTTTACTTTGATCTTTTTTAGGCCGAAAAAGAGCCCTATCACTATTTGAGTGGCAAAAATAGGCAAATTGAAGAGCCCTATCCTATAGATGCTCACTCCGGATAACCTAGCCGCTAAAATTAGTCCCGCGGACAAGGGATAAACGGTGAACCATATATGACGCCACCACCAGTTCAAAAAAGTCTTTTCTATCCCATCTAAATCAAGACTATTACCTTCATCTTCAATCATTGGTGCGGAAACTAACGCGCCTCCCGGCATCGGCATCAAACCGAAAAGAGCTGGGATAGACGCTAAAACCATCCTCCTATCAGGGAATGCGGCTTTTAACTCCTCTATCATCCTCATTACCTGGTTGGAGTCTTTGTATAAGTAACCTAGTAAGGCGATCTGAACTATTATAGCTATTAAGCTGAGTGTCTCGTATTCAAATGTTATCTCTCTAATCCAGCTCAGACCCTCTAAAGATGGTTCAGAAAGAAGTAACAGGGGTATGGTAGCAATCAAAATAGCTTTTCCAAAATCAACTTTCAGATAGATCAGCGCTGCAAGAAGCGCAAATGCGATGATGATACCAATTAAAGCCTGCATCCGCTTAGGTTTCAAGACGGAGATATAAAATATTTTGCCACGGAATACTAATCTGATCCTTGAAGAACTAACATTTCGTAAGTTTTATCAACTCATCATCGACCTGCCAAAAGTTTATATTACAAAAACAAATCCTGCCCCGATACCTATGACGAAGGTTTTAATTTTAGGAGCCGGGAAGCAAGCGGAAGGAAGTGCATGGTATTTTGCAAACAAATCCGACGTAGAAAGGATAGGAATCGCTAGTAGGAGCGAGGATAAAATTGATGAACTGATAAACTCCTTCGATGATGAACGATTCGAGAAACATGTGTTAGATGTTACGGATAAAGAGAAAACTAAAGAAGTCATGAGAGGATACGACGCCGGGATAAACGCTCTCCCTACAAGGGAAACTAGCTACGCTTCGCTCGAATGCGGTATAGAAGTGGGCTTGAACATGGTGGATATGTTGGAAGAATATCATAGGAGACCTGATAAGTACGAAATGGAAGGTCTCGACCTGCCAGAGGGAATGTCTGTAGAGGAATACGGAGAGTATTTACACGATAAGGCTGTTGAAAATGATGTAACTTTTGTTGATGGTATGGGATTCGCTCCCGGCTTAACTAATTTTACACTTGGAAAGGGACTCCGAGAAATGGATGAAGGGATATCAGCTATAGCTAGGTGTGGAGGTGTTCCAGAAAAAAAAGCAGCTGAAAAACGTCCTCTTAAATATATGATAACATGGGCTTTTGATCATGTGTTGAGAGAGTACATGATAAAATCTCCTGCCATAAAAAATGGAGAAAGAACGGAGATACAGGCTCTAAGCGAACACGAAAAATTCACTTTCGACAAATTCGGGGAAAATGAAGAACTCGAATGTGCCGTAACTCCAGGTATGCCTAGTTTCGTCTACACGAGGGCTAATCTTCAAGAGACTTATGAAAAAACGGTTCGATGGCCGGGCCATTACGATGCTATTAAAACATTCAAAGAATGTGGTATGATGGACAATGAGCCTATTGAAGTAGGGAACAATAAAGTTGTCCCAAGAAAAGTGCTTTCGGCTGTTTTGACTCCTAAATTAAAGCCTGAGGAAGGGGATAAAGACGTTTGTGTCATGTGGAATACTGCTAAAGGGAAAAAGGACGGAGAGCCAATTAGAATAGATTACTATATGTGGGAAGAAGCGGATACAGATATAGGATTGACCGCTATGCAGAGAACCACAGGTTTCCCACCCGCGATAACCGCTGAGATGTTGGCTAAAGATAAGATTCCAGAGAAAGGAATAGTCCCGCCTGAGGATTGTATAAAAGGTCCTAATTACGAAGAGATGATGGAAAAGTTGGAAGAAGTGGGAATACAGGTTCTAGAAGAAAAAACTTAGATCTTAACCCTATTTTATTTTTTATTAGAGGGATGAGTTGTAGATGTATTTTTAGTGAGATTATTTAAAAACTTTTATATACTTAAGTACCAATTTTGATGACGAGAGTGAAAAATATGGAAATAGCTGGTTATGATCTACTGGAGGAACTACCGTATTTAGGTTTCAGTATATGGAACTTCTTATTATTTTTGATAACTCTAGTGGCCGGTATAATCATAGTGAAGATAATATCTAGGTCTTTAAAGAAAAATCTGCTAAAAGGCGACATCTCTAAGATACTTGCTGATTTTCTAACTAGAGTAGTCAGGATACTATTGTACATCTTTGTGATCGGCGTAGCCTTTGGATTCCTGGGCATAAGGATAGGTGCTGCTCTCGTGAGTCTTTCAGTAGTGCTTGGTTTTGTCTTAGGATTCGCATTAGGAGACACATTAAGTAATGTAGCAGCGGGAGTTATGATTGCAGTGACTAAGCCATTCAAATCGAAAGATTATGTTGAAGTGAATGGTGAAGAAGGGGTGATAAAACACGTCGGTATAACATTGACTGAACTAGATAAACCA
>SL_8KL_010_SEDDRAFT_10000801_pt1 | contig 27432 bp, 22 predicted proteins | sample SodLakKL_010_SED_4_FD_11160 | JGI IMG/M metagenome (IMG submission 11160) | reverse complement strand
AACAAATGAAATTGAACTTTTTAGGCGGTGCATCAGAAGTTGGTGCTTTATCGATGGTGATGCACCATAAAGACGTATCACTTATATTCGATCACGGTTTGCTACCGGATGATCCTCCTAAATATCCGATGAGGCCTCCTATCGTAGATATGGGTTTTTTGACCCATTCTCACTTGGACCATTGTGGAATGATTCCTTCTTTACTCAGACAGAATGATATTCCTATACTTTCTAGTCATCCAACGGTAGAAGTAGCTGAACTACTTCTTTATGATAGCTTAAAGATAGCCGATATTGAAGGATATCCAAAACATTATGAAAAGAGAGATATCAAGGACACGAAAGCGGCCTTCGATATAGTGGGATACAATTCCAAGAGAGATATTGGAGGGATGGAAGTCGAAGTACATTCAGCCGGCCATATCCCGGGTTCGAGCATGTTTGAGATTAAAAGTGATAGAGATACCCTCTTTACGGGAGATATAAACACCAAAAATACAAGACTTCTTTGGGGATCTCATCCTGTTGAATGTGACAATCTTATTATGGAGACTACTTACGGTGGAGAGGACCATCCTGATAGAGAAGAGACCGAAAAGAAATTCTTAGATAAGATCGATGAAACTCTCGAAAGAGGTGGCCAGGTGATAGTACCTGTTTTCGCCGTAGGAAGAACTCAAGAGATATTGATGCTTCTAGATGACCGAGATTACGATGTTTGGTACGATGGGATGGGAAGGACTGTCAATAGGATATACCTTAATCACGAGGGATTTTTGCGGTCACCGAAAAAATTGCAGAAAGCAATTTCTAATGCGAACGAGGTCAAATCTCCTTCTAGAAGGGAAAGAGCGAAAGAGGGAGAAGTTATCGTTACCACAAGTGGGATGGTCGAAGGAGGACCTGTGTTGGAATATCTTCGAGAGATACGAACTGATCCCAATAGTTCTATACTTCTTACGGGTTATCAGGTCGAAGGAACTAATGGTGAAAGACTTTTAGAGAACAGCATGATAAGAGATAGTGGAGCAACACTACCGGTGGAATGCGAGATAAAGAGATTTGATTTCTCCGCACATGCGGGTCATGAAGAACTTCTTGAGTTTGCGAGAGGATGTAATCCAGAAAAAATTATATTATGCCATGGAGATAAAAGAGAAGAAATTGCTGATGATCTTTCTGAATTTGAAGTTCATACTCCTAAAGAGGGAGAGATGTTAGAGTTATAAGTCCTAGAATGATTTAGAAAACATAAAATATTTTATAGAGTCTCCTTTGTTGAGGTTGTGATTATGTGGGAATTATCTCTATTAAGGTTAATTGTCGGAGGTTCTTTTTTACTTATAGCTTCTTTTAAAGATCTCAAATCTCGGCGAGTACCGGATGAGCTTTGGATGAGCATGGGTATCATAGCAATGGGTATACTAGGAATTGAATTGCTATTTGTCAGAGAAGTCGAGTTGGTTTACTTTTTGATGTTTATACCCATAAGCGTAGTTTTCTTTGAGGCCTTCATTGATAGGCCTCCACTTTATTCTAATGGAAAATTAAATCCCATTGTTCTTGGGTGGCTAACACTTCCTCTTCTCGTTTTTATATATATGATCAGTGTTTTTGGCGGTGATCTCCTATTTTTGTCCTTAGCTATGATATTGGTAGTGATGTTGTTTTCTTTTATTCTCTACTTCTTTTACATACTTCATGGAGGGGCGGATGCGAAAGCCGTTATAACTTTGGCGATACTCCTTCCTTTTTATCCTGAAATTCCCGGACTTACATTTAGAGCATTTTCTACTGAGATTGCTACCAGTATGGAAGTATTTTTTCCTTTTACTTTAGTTGTACTTTTAAATGCTTCTCTAATCATGTTGGTTTTTCCTGTTGCTTCTTTTTTCTTCAACGTGTATAGTAAAAACCTAGATTTCCCAAAGATGTTCTTTGGATATAAAAAAGAAGTATGCAATATTGAAGAATCTTTTGTTTGGCCGATGCAGTATTACGAAGACGGTAAACTAAAAACTGAGCTTCTACCAAAGTCGGGGAGTGATGAAAAGATTGATTCATTAAAAAAACACAATATTAAAACGGTTTGGGTCACTCCTAAAATACCCTTCATCGTTCCTATATTCATCGGTTTTATAATATCTTTTGTGATAGGAAATCCTATTTTGTTACTAGTCTGAATTAGGTGTAAGTTTTACACTTATATCGTTTTTCATGAGTACATAATAAAATCTTGCGAAAACTTTAAATACTGATTGTTTATCTAATTCTATAAAGATACAATAAATAACATATATGTTCATGGAGGCACTCTCATTTGAAGATTGAAGGTAAGATCGAAACCGTATCAGGTAGTGAAGAATTAATTACCAGGTTTCCAGAGACGCCTCCAATTGGTGCCTCAGTGTTTAATAACAAAAACAAATTTGTTGGAGAGGTCAAGTGGATATTTGGCCCTGTAGAAGATCCATACGTGGAAATAAAACTTGACGCCGAGCTAAAAAATAAACTCACTATGTTGGATGAAAGGATATATGTAGAGGAGATATAGATGAATGAAGAGATCGAGCTTGAAGAAGAAAAGAGTGCTGTAGAAAAGATTACTGAATGCCCCGAATGCAGCAGCAGACATCTTGCCCAAGATTATGATAGAGGAGAATTGATTTGTGAAGATTGTGGTCTAGTTATCGATAACCAATATATTGATGAAGGACCAGAATGGCGGGCTTTTGATATGAGACAGGAAGAAGAAAGAGCAAGGACAGGAGCTCCTATGACGGAGATGGTCCATGATAAAGGACTTTCTACTAGTATAGATTCCTCTAACAAAGATTCTTATGGAAGATCCATCCCGAGCAAGAAGAAGGCTCAAATTTACAGGTTGAGGAAATGGCAGAGAAGGATCAGAGTTTCTGATGCTACAGAAAGGAATCTGGCCTATGCTCTAACAGAGATGGACAGGATGGCATCGACGATGGGTCTTCCCAAGAATATCAGAGAGACGGCAGCTGTGATTTATAGAAAAGCTGTGAAAAAGAATCTGATAAGAGGTAGAAGTATCAACAGTGTAGTTGCTGCATCTCTCTATGCGGCCTGTAGAAAGGCTAACGTTCCAAGAACTCTAGATGAAATCGCCGAAGCGACTTCTTCTGATAGGAAAGAGATAGGCAGGACATATCGTTTTCTTAGTAGAGAACTCGTCTTAAAATTGAAACCTACTAAACCTCAAGAATATCTTAGTCGTTTCTGTAGTGAACTTGACCTGAGTGGAAAGATCCAGAAGATGGCGAAAGAGATCATCGATCAGGCAGAGGAGAAAGAACTTATATCTGGAAAAGGACCGACAGGTCTTGCAGCAGCAGCGATATATATTGCTTCTATAAATGGAGGAGAGAGGAGAACACAGCGAGAAGTAGCCGATGTAGCGGCCGTTACGGAAGTGACCGTTAGGAACAGGTACAAGGAGCTAGTGGATAAGCTCGATATAGATATCGAAGTGTGAATAAAATTTTAAAGTCCATGATCGAACCTAGTTGACTAGAAAAGGCAAATATTTTCTCCAAGAAAGTCATTTTTAGATGGCTTTATTATTTTCATCTTTATTTTTATATATTGTTAAAAAACAGACATGTTTTTATCCTTATAAAAGGACAATTAGATGATTTAGAATTATAGTAAAGCTATCAAATGAACATTGATTGTAGTCATTTTTGATTTCAGAAAAATATGGCCAATAATTAAATACGAGTTAGGAATTTTATGGTAAGGTAAAAAGTAGTAAAAACAGGAAATATGTGATTTCCTGAAAATAAAGAGGACTCTTTATGGGGTCTATAAGATGGCGGAAGAAGAGAAGATCAAAAAAAATCTATCAGATTTTCAAGATTTAGGCAAAAGAGAAGTTGAGCTCCTTGAAGAGGAGGGTATTACCTCTTCTGAAGATATAGTGGAGGAAGGGATTGAGGGATTGACAGGAACCCGAGAATTAAGCTACAAAACTGCTAAAAAAATACTAGAATCAGCGAAAGATGACTTGGGAATATCAGATCAATGGTTAGATAAAAATAGGCAAGAGGTGAGTGATGGATATTCACTAGAAATTGATAAAGGTTTTGAGGTTACAGAAGCGAAAAAGAAAGAAAAAACTGAAACAGATTTTGACCTTGTATCTGAAATAGAAAGAATAATGGGTGATGGGGAAGATGAGACCCCTCCGGACATAAAGACTTCAAAAGATGTAGATCAGTGGCTCGATAAAAAAATCGATATGGAACGGGAAATCGGAACACACTCTGTTTGCCCAGTATGTCAAAATGAAGTATCTGTATACGATGATATATGCGAAAATTGTGGTATAGAATTTGTAGAAGGAAAAGCGAAATGCATTAATTGTGATGAGGTTATAGATTCCGAGACATCTGAATGTCCTGAGTGTGGAGAAAGACTTGTTGACGAAAAAACAATTTGTCCGATTTGCGACGAATTAGTTTACGCATCTGAAACGACTTGTTCTTCCTGTGGTGCCGAATTTTATGAAGATCATGTTAGGTGTGCTGAGTGCAAATCGAAAGTGTCTATCGATTCGGTAGTTTGTCCGGAATGTGGAAGTATATTAATGGAACAAATCACCGAAGAGAAATCTCGTCACGGGTTATCTATGGAGTTTGGTACAACTAGTAAGAAAACCGATATGGAAGAGGAAGAAACTAAAACCGAGCGTGTTCTATATCCGTTCCCAGCTATAGTGAATCAGGAGAAGATGAAAAAAGCACTTATTTTCAACGCTATAAATCCAAATATTGGCGGAGTATTGATTGAAGGTCATAGAGGAACTGCTAAGTCAGTAGCTGTTAGAGGACTAGCTGAAATACTTCCCTCTATAGAAGTTGTTAGTGGATGTCGATTCTCATGTGATCCTAATAATCCTGAAGAATGGTGTTGGGAGTGCAAAGAGAGATTTGACAAAATATCGGAAGTTCCAGTAGAGAAAAGGCCTGTAAGAGTTGTAGACTTTCCCTTAAATGCTACAGAAGACAGAGTAGTAGGTACATTAGATGTAGAGAAAATACTTTCTGAAGGAGAAAAAGCCTTCGAAGAGGGTATCCTAGCAGAAGTCAACCGTGGTATATTATATGTTGATGAAATAAACCTTTTAGACGATTTTTTAGTGGACGTAATCCTCGATGCTGCGGCTATGGGACAGGTTGTTGTAGAACGAGAAAATATCTCCCTCACTTATCCTTCTAACTTTAGGGTCGTAGGGAGTATGAATCCTGAGGAAGGAGCCTTAAGACCACAGCTTTTAGATAGATTAGCTTTGAACATAAAAGTTACAGGTATTCCTGATCCAAAAGAAAGAGTGGAGATAATCGAAAGACGAGAGAAATTCGATGAGGATCCGAAGGCCTTTCGGGAAAAATACAAGCCTGAGATGAAAAATATGCGTGAAAGGATCATTGAAGCTGAAAAAAGATTGCCGAGAGTTGAAGTATCTGATGAATTTGAGAACGTGATGGCTAGACTCTCTGTCGAGTTCGAAGTAGACGGCCATAGGTCTGATATAATAATGAGAAGGACCGCGAGAACAAATGCGGCTTGGGAAGGAAGGAAAAAAGTAAAAACTGAAGATGTAGAGTTAGCTGCTGAGATGGCACTTCCACACAGGATGAAAAAAGGACCACTTGAAGAGAAAGAATTCGATAAGAATCGAATGAAGAGGTTAATTAAAGATTACACGACCTAGACCAAAACAGTTTTAACCTTAGATATATTAACGATTACAAATAGATAGGATGGAGGATGACACCTTGAGTGAGAACGAAAAAAAAGAAGATGAAGAAAATAAGGACCAAGAAAAAATGGATCAACGGAAATGCTCTTCTTGCGGGTCAGAGATTGACGGAACCGATCTAATATGCCCTAATTGTGGCGAAGTCGTTCCAGATCTTGAGACTGACGGAGATGTAATCGAGGAAAGGCCTAGTTTCAGCGAGTATGATAAAGAAGAAAATGATCTGAAAGATGAGGTTCCTGAAGGACTAAAAATGATTTTGGGGTCTGCAGGAGATATGATCGAGAGAAAAGTACTTTCTACCGTCAAGGAGAGAGAAGAAAATTTAAGAAGATCTATGGAAAAAAGTATCAGGCAAAACGAGAGAAAATTTATAGAAAAGATTCAGGAAACAGCCCAACAATTACAAAAGAGGCAGGACGAAGAGAGAGAAAGGTTGGACTCCCGAATAGAAGATATTAGGAAAGAAAAAAAAGAATTAGAATCCGAGTTCAAAGAAGAGAAAAAAGAGCTTAGAAATAAAATTGAGAAAAAAGAAGAAGCATTGAAAAAACAGCAGGATGAGCTGAGAGAAGAAAACAAAGATATAAAATCTAAGATCGAAAAAACAAGAGAGGAACATATCCAAACAAAAGAGGATTTAAAGGTGGAAATCGAGGAAAAATCTGAAGGACTCAGGCAAAGACTCTTGGAAGAAAGGGATGATCTTAAAAAAAGGTTGGAAGAAAAAAAAGAAGAGCTCGAAGAGAAAATAGCCGAGCGAGACGGTGAGATAGATGAGTTAAAAAATCAAATCCAAAAACAAAGAGAAGAATATAACCAGATGAAGGATGCCCTAAGAGATGAAATCGAGGAAAAATTTGGAGGGTTGAGAGAGAGGCTTTTAGAAGAGAGAGACGGGTTAAAGGAAAGTTTCGAAGAGGACAAAAAAGAGCTAGAGGAGAAAATTGCTGATCAGGAGACGGAGTTACAAAGTCAGATCCAAGAACAAAAAGAAAAGCATAATGAGACTAAAGAGGCTCTACGAGAAGAAATAGACGAAAACTTTGAAGTGCTGAGAGAGAGACTTTTAGAAGAGAGAGACGGGTTAAAAGAAAGTTTCGAAGAGGATAAGAATGAGCTAGAGGAGAAAATTGCTGATCAGGAGACGGAGTTACAAAGTCAGATCCAAGAACAAAAAGAGGAATTTATGGAAATAAGTGATGAGATCAAAACAGAACTGAGGGAAGAACTGAGTCGAGACCAAGAGCAGTATATGAGTGAAATGAGAGAAGATATGATAGAACGATATGAAAAACAGATGGATGTATTAAGATCGATGAAAGAAGAACAAGAGAAGCAAAAGTCAGGGATTGGTGGTATCGATATCGAGAAAAAGTTAAACCAACCAGTTTTCCCTTTCACCGCTATTGTCGGGCAAGAGAGGATGAAAAGGAGTCTCTTATTAAACGCCATAAATCCCGAAATAAATGGAGTACTAATTTGGGGGGCTAGTGGTACCGCTAAAAAAACAGCTGTTCTTGGATTGGCAAAACTCCTTTCAGATATTGAGGGTCTTAACCAGGATAAAGTGAATGTCTGGGATGATCCTGAGAGATACATGTCTGGTGCTTTAGTTACTTCGGAAGCTAACGCAGATTACTTGATCGATAAGGAGCTAAATAATGGAACTTTGAGCACCCGGTCTACAAATCCTTCATCAGATAATAACGGACCTACTCTCCTTGTATCTGATCCTGAGTCCATGGATAGAAGACTGATATCTCGTATGGACAAATTCAGTTTGCATGTGAGGATAGAAACTCTTAATGATATGGATAAAAGGATCGAGATATCTAGAAGGTCTAGGGCTTTCAAAGAAGATCCCGAAGAATTCTATAAGAACTATAAGGATGAAATAGAATCATTGAGGGATAGAGTGATTCAAACCAGACAGCAATTACCTTCAATTCAAGTAGGGTCTAGACGTAGAGGGACAATATCTAATATATGTGCACAGAACGATTTACCTTCTAACATGGATGTAGTGATAGAAGAGGTAGCTAGAACAATCACAGCTTATGATGGGCGAAAAGAAGTCACTGAGGAGGATATACAGGAAGCTCTAGATTTAACCCTTGTGCATCGTGTGACGGAGGAATTAGTTGAAGAAGTGTGAAAATGTCCAAAGAGGAATCCTCAACAGTAAAAAGGATGAGGAGGGAACTTTCTCGTGAGTACGGGTGTAAAATTTATGAGGACGATTTTAATTTAGCTGTTAGGGTCCCTTTGGAATCTATCGAAGACTTAAATGAAAAACATCTTGATTCTGTTCGAAGGGCCTTAGATAGATTCGATAGAAGGACCATTGAAGAAAAAGTGGTATCTACCTTTCTCGTAGCAGATGAAGATAATGTAGATTTGGAGGTTGAATTACTTTTCGAGGCTTTAAGGGAGGATGATCCAAAAACTATATCGGATCAACTTGTCACTGGAGAATCTGAGAAAAGAACAGCTATCAATGAACGAGTTAGGAAGATAATGGAGAAAATATCAGAGGAAAGAAAAAAAGAACCTGGTAGTAGAGGTAAAGTAGTTGATTCTAGAGGGGCCAGAGGTGATTTTAACCTTTCTGACATATCAGTAACTTCCTCTATTAGAAAGGCTATAGGTAGAGGTAGTTTCGAAAGAGGTGGAAGACCAAAAGTAAAAAAAGATCATCTGCAAGAAAAAATCTACCAACCTAGACTTCGAACTAATATATGTTTAATAGCTGACACGAGCTTTTATCCGGATATGCGAGAAGAGATCAGCACGATGAAATGGATAATTAGGATCATTTTGACTTTGTCCTATGAAAATAGGTACCACGTTAGTATAATCTCATTTTCAAATAACTCAGCGGTTTTGGAGATGCCTTTCACTACCGACGTGGATAAAGGTTATGAGGTAGTAGAAAATTTTGATTATGGTGGCTTATCTCCTCTTTCCTCAGGTTTGAGGACAGGAATGAGAGTTCTAGAGAGACAAAGAGGAGATAGTGAAGATGTCGTTTCTATCTTGGTCTTATTGACAAAAGGAAAAGCTAATGTTCCGCTTTACCCGGGTGGTTTTGTAAGAAGAGAATTGGATTATTTTGCAGATGTCTTAGAAGCTTCACATATCAAAAGCGTAATTATACATATCGGTCAAGAAGAAAAACATCGTATGAAAGAAATTTCTTTTAAATCTCAATCCCGATATTACAACCCTCCTTTGCTTAAGGGAAACCTATTTATCGATTAGAATTAGAAAATATCAAGTATAGACATGACCAATATAAAGATTAGACCTGATAGAAACATAATTCCATAAGCAGGTAACAAACCATATTCACTACCTATGTAGATAAGAACTAATCCTGCAGCGAATAATAGAATACTAGGTGTGATAGTCTTTTTGAAGTCAGGCCCAAAAATAGTTTTTTGATCTAAATTATCCGTTTCAAGATAAATCGTTTTTCCTTCTTGCAGATCTTTCAACTTCTTACGCAGTTTTTTCTGCTCTTCTTTAATTGATTCTATCCTCTTGTCAATGAATTCAGCCATCTCATTATTATCAGAATTCATTTTTTGGAGTTTTTCCAAACTTTTTCTGTCTTTGGTCAATCGCTGGAGTCGATCCCGTATGTAATTTTTGGCCATGCCTCTAAAATAGTCCATAGTGACCTTTTCTCCTTCCTCTCTAAGGTCGTCCTCCATCTTTGGTATGCGGATCTTTTTAATCTTTTCTTTCTCGGAATCACTATTTTTAGAGTTAGAGTCTTTCTCTTCAGTGGGATTATTCAATGATTGATTATTTGTCGTGCCCTGAATATTCAACTTATCTAGATTCATATTTTTCCTCCAATCTGATATAATCAGATGATATATTGTTCGAGTTTCTTAATTTGGGAGACCTTGACAACATCATTAGCCTCCTATGTCACCAGAACCAAGCTGATTTTCTTTAGCTATCACTGTGAAAGATTTTTTCTTTCTACTTTTGAGAGATCTTGTATTTGCCCCGATTTCTTCTAGCTATAGATTTAGTAGGGTGGTAGGTCTTTTCGCTCTTATCGGAAACTTCGAAAGAGCGTATATTTTTAATTTAATGAAGGTAATTCCATAGTATATAGATTTTAGGGTTTTCTGAGTCTCTATTACTAAACTATAAATCAATTATTAAAAATAAACATCGAAAGGTTATCCAACAGGGTCTCGAAAAGATAAGCTTTTGAATTTGATTACAACATTGATAAAGCTATTATACTAGAAGGAGACAAATAAGTTGGAAACTAATCTGAGCTTCCTTTACTATATTATTATCTAATGAGTTCTTTACTTAGTAACTACCTGCTACTTGCCCAGTTAGAGGAAATATCAAGACAAAGGAAAAGAAGGAGAAAAAATAAATATTCTCTAGAATATATCGGTGAGGTCGATGAAAATATGAAAAGGGGAAAAATATTCCTCGGAATAGGGATTGTATTGATCATCGGTGGTTTAACCTTGGCAGTCCTAGGTGGGCGTGGAGTTGTGGGTTCGATAGAAGAGCCTAGGGATGTAGCCGTGGAAGAATTGGAATTTGAAAACATCGAAGAAGAGGAAAAAATCGTGACATTAGATGAGGGATCATACGAAATCTGGCTAATGGGAGAGGACCGAGAAATAAACCTTCAAGTCTATGATGAAGATGGTGAAGATATATTTGAAGATAGCCGCATCGATCATTCCATCTCTATCGGAGGAAGGTCCTACGAAAAGATCGGAGATCTAGAGATCTCTGAGGAAGGGGATTACACTTTTGTAACGGAAGAAGAGTGTACTCTGTACGTGACCGAACCGATCTCTGGAGTATTCGGTATCTGCGGAGGTATAAGCTTCATAATTATTGGAGGCCTACTCCTGCTGGTCGGTATAGTACTCGTAGTACTTGGGATAATGAAGAAGGGAAAATCCAAAACTCAGGAGGACTATTCTTCGAAGAAAGAAGGCTCACCTCCTCCACCGCCACCAGAGGATTGAAAGGAGATTCTTAAAAATTTTGTAAAATCTGAGTAGATCTAGGCGAAATGGCTTGAAAAATACTTTGTTCTTTACAATTCAATTTACCAATCAAATATTTCTTTGACTCTGTACATTAGAAAATGTTGATCACTTAGACATCTGTTTGATTTTGAAGTAATTTAAAAATCTAAGATTTCTACTCGAGAAATGGCGTACTATTACTTCTATACCGAAAGTGAGAATTTAAGAATATATTGGAACTCCAATTTGTACGTAAATTAGCGTAGAGGAGGAGACGAACAAACCTACGGTTTGTGAGCGTGAGGAACTTGTTCCATACAGTTTTCGAATCTTTGACAAGAGATGAACGAACAACTCTTGCTTCTAAATTGCTCGTTACGCTCGCAATATTAGAAGTTGCGTGGAATCAAAGATTCAACTTACTTTTTCATTTATTTCGGAATTTCAGGACAATTCCGAATACCGATGGAAAATCTTTGGATTTTCCAGTAGATCTCACTTACGTTCGAAACAGAAAAAGCGCCGAGGAGGAGATTCGAACTCCTGAGGTGCAGAGCACCACCGGCTTGCTTGAACCAACGCGGATTTCTCCACGAGGCAAGGAAAAGCCCGTTAAGACTTTTCCTAATTTAGCGGCTCTCAAGGCCGGCGCCTTGGTCCGGACTTAGCTACCTCGGCAACTTGGTCTAAATGAATTGAGTAGTGATTATTAATAATTCTTATCCTTCTGTCGGATTAAAGAGATCCTTTTTTAATCTCTTTTATAGTTTCAAAGTCCATCTCGAATCCTACAACTGGATTCTCCAGATTAAAGTTCTCTAAAACTTTAGGAGAAATCTCTCCAAAATATCCGATCTTTTCGTCTTCTACTAACAAGGCCGCACATCTACCCTTTATGAAAGAAGGATGCTTTTCGGTCTCAACTGTCATTTCAAAGCCAAGATTAGTGACTAATCCATCAAGTATCGACTTCATCTTTGTGAACCCTGCGTCAGAACTTTGGATCAAACCTGCTACTTTAGTCTTCTGATTATTAGGCAAGACGATATCTCCTATTTCGAATAACTTTCGAGGTAAGCTTTGTGTTTTGTTTTCCTTCAAATTATTCAACAATACCGGTAGAAGCCAGCTTCTCAACGAAACACTGCCTTCACTTACTGGATTCTCTACTCTAGCGATCTCATATTCCCTCTCTTTTTGCATGTATTTAAATTCTTTTTCGGGAGAGGTTAATATATAGTTCATCGTTTCATTAAATCCATAACCTATCAAGAGTTCTGTTATCGTCTCTCTTAAGTTCGAGCCCTCTAGAGATTTACCAAGAGTGACTTCCTCAGGTAAAGTTCCGTCAAAGTTGTCATAATCGAAACCAATAGCGATATCTTCGATTATGTCCCAAGGATGTAAGATATCGTGCCTGTATGCAGGTATCTTAACCTCTATATTTTTCTCTCTTTTCTCAACGGAGTATCTCATCTTTTTGAGTATCTCTAAAATATTTTTTTTCCCTATCTCTACACCGAGTATTTTTTCACACTCGGATGGTGAGATCTCCATCTCTTGTGGTGTGAAGTCAGGATAAGTTATGCTCCTATTTCCATATTTCACTTCAGTAGTATAAATCTCTGCACCTCTTTCTGCAAACATAGTACATAAAATATTCAAAGTCTGCTCTAATGATCTCATATCTGTACCCGTCATATCGATGAAAAGAGAATCGGTTTCTGGGGTGACTTGAGTCATCTGGCCATTTATCACTGGTGGAAAGGAAAGAACATCGTCTTTGGAATCTAATATTATAGGATAGCGTTCCTTATCCTTCAATATGTGGGCGAATTTCTTTCCTTTATCGTGCTTCTCTAATATCTCCTGAAGATTCATCTCTATGGATTTTTCCAACGGCAGAAAGCTTATCTCATCCGGTTTTACAGCTTTATATGTGAGAGGTGGTTCTATCGGTTCAAGGTCATGTACTCCTATAGCAACCTTGGACCTATTCCTACCTAGAGTGAGATGGAGTTTTTCTTGCAAGTCCATCATTGATTCTAAGATAGAATCAGATAGGTCGATATCCTTGACCAAAGCTGAGACAATATAAGGTCTCACATCTTGAACACTGAGTTCAACCTCAGTAATTATCTCTGAAGAACGCGTTTCGTATTCTGGGAGACCTGTTTCCTTACCAAGAAATCCTCTCACGGCTCTTCCGATACCTTCTACGGAAAGAAGGTCACACCTATTAGGGTCTACCTCTAATTCCCATTCTTCGCCTTCTATTTTCTCTATCTCTATGCCTATTTTTGGCAATACATCTAACAGGGTAACTTCATCTGATCTAGTAAGATCCAATAGTTCATCTGAATTTACCGATATTACGGGCATATTGTTCCGAAAGAAATCGAGATATATGGATTTTTGGATAAAGAAGTTAGATATTTTAAAAAAATCGACCACTAATTTCGGTAAGTTAATATATCTTCAATTATTTTTCTAAATCAGATATGACGGAAGACGCCGAAAAAGAAGTACCGGAAACTGAGGAAACTGCAGATGAAGAGCCGCTAATATCAGAGGAAGAATTAGGGGATGAAGAAGATATAGAACAAGTCGTTGAGGCAGTGCTTTTTTCTTCTAGTCACCCACTGACTGTTCCTGAGATCGAAGAAGCTGTGGGTAGACCTAGAAGTGAAGTTCGCGATGGGGTTAAAAAACTACGTAGGATGTACCAGAACAGGAAGACTGCCTTAGAAATAGTGAAGATAGGTAGAAAATTTTCATTACAATTGAAGTCTGAATTCAACAAGTACGGCATGGAGATGATGGATGAAGAAATAAGTAAACCTCTTTTGAAAACCGCAGCTCTTATAGCCTATTATCAACCGATAAAACAGAGCGAACTAAAAAAGAAGGTCGGAGAGAAAGCATACGATCATGTAGATACTTTAGAAGATAAGGGATTGATTTTATCAGAAAGAGATGGACGAACTTATTCTTTGAGAACAAGCTCAAAATTCCAGGAGTATTTTGGTCTTGAAGCTAGGGATCGAGAAGAATTGAAAAAACTGATGGCTGAGAAAGTTGGTATTGGTGACAGTAGCCTAGAATAGAATGATTTAATTTATCCCACACCTCGATTGAGCTCTAACTAATCGCTCAGAATTCTCGAATAAATCTTATATAGAATGAAAAGAGATTAAGTAATGATGATTGAGATTGAGGGTTTTTTTGGAAAATATTTGAGGGTCGATTTATCGAATGATTCTTTGGAAGATTATGAAATACCAGAGAAATGGATGAGACATTACTTGGGAGGAAGAGGTATAGGGGCTAGGATAATGTTAGAAGAGATGACCGGAAGAGCAGACCCACTAGGTCCAAAAAATATATTGGTCTTCGCTACCGGTCCTCTCCAAGGAACCCGTGTTCCTGGGTCTGGACGTCACGTGATAATCTCCAAATCTCCAAAAACCGGTTCTGTGAGTGACTCTTATGCCGGCGGGTTTTTTGCTCAAGAGTTAGCGACTACTGGCTACGATGGTTTAATGATAGAGGGGAAGGCGGATTATCCAGTTTATCTATCACTAGATGAAGACGGTCCCTCTATAAACGATGCCGAAGATCTGTGGGGGGAAGAGGTCGGAGATGTAGACGAAAAACTTAAAGAAAGACATGACGGAGGAAAAGTTGCAGCTATAGGTAAAGGCGGAGAGAACCTAGTCAAGTTCGCTTGCATAATAAATGATAGAAATCGTGCTGCTGGAAGACCTGGATTTGGAGCCGTCATGGGCAGTAAAAATTTGAAAGCAGTCATAGTGAAAGGTACGGAGGAACTTCCTATAGCTGACAAAGATCTTTTGATGGAAAAGAAAAAGGAGTTTTTTGATCAACTCCAGGAATCTGGAACTGTAGAGTGGGGGAAGTATGGAACATCAGGAGGCGTTAAACCCCTCGATGAACTAGGAATATTACCTACGAAAAACTTTCAAGAAGGCGTATTCGATGAAGCCGAGAAGATAGATGGCACTACTTTCTATGAAAAAATATTGGAGGAGAGGGATAATTGTACTGCTTGCCCGGTCAAATGTAAAAGGGTTGTCAAAACTGAGTTCTTAGGAGAAGAAGTTGAAGAAAGATATGGCGGACCTGAATACGAGACAATTGCGGCTTTCGGTTCTTTATGTATGAATTCCAATATATCATCTATCGCTTTGGCGAATCAGAAATGTAACGAATATAGTTTGGATACGATCAGTACAGGTGACACTATAGCTTTCCTGATGGAAGCGTCAGAAAAAGGCATGATCGAACAAGATGTAAAATGGGGTGATCCAGAAGTTATTATCGATCTGATCGATAAGATTGCGAACAGAGAGGGTATTGGAGAATCAGTTGCTGAAGGTATGGATAAATTTGCGGATGATATCGGCGCTGACTTCGCTGTGACCTCTAAGGGGCAAGAGATACCGATGCACGAGCCTAGAGGAAAAAAAGGACTTGGATTGAGTTATGCAACCAGTCCTAGAGGAGGTACTCATAATGAAGGTTTTCACGATACCGCCGCAGAAGAGATCCCGGAATTGGGCTTAGAGTATATCGACAGTCGCTTCACTTTAAAAGGTAAGGCTAAAGCTGTGAAAGTATTTGAAGATCTTAGGTCTTTCGTGAATTCTTCTGTCCTCTGTATTTTTGTAGTTTCCCAATCAGGTGATGATTACAACCTCCCTTTGATAAGAGAGATTATCGAAGCGGTGACGGGTTTAGGATTAGATGCAAAAGAGATGCAGAAGATAGGTGAACGAAATTACAATCTTTTGAAGATACACTCTGCCCGAGAGGGGTTCACTAGAGAAGACGATGGTTTACCTAACCGTCTGAAAAAAGCACTTCCAAGAGGCGAGAGTGCCGATGATCCTATCCTAGAAGAGGAACTACAAGAAACCATAGATGAGTATTACAGGGAAAGGGGATGGGAAAACGAAGGCCCGTCTTCTGAAAAGCTGAAATCATTGGGTATGGATGAACTAGAAAAATTCCTTCCCTGATCGTTCTACTTTTCATCTACCAATTCTCTAAATATTTGTGAAAAAACTCCCATCAATCTATGATATTCCCACTTCGTTAGAGACGCTCTCCCTAATATCTTTCTGAACATGACTTCGGTTTTCTCGTATTTATGCTCTGGAAACCTTATCTCTTCTAATATGTCTGAAAATCTTTGGATGAGCAGTTCTCTTTCGCTCTCTTCGCTCAGTCGGTCTTCTTTTTTGACGATCTCTCCTTTTTTCTCCTTAAAAATCTCGTAGAGAACTATACCGACAGCATGAGAGAGATTCAGTATTGGATACTCTTCTGATGCGGGTATCCTTACGAGCCTATCGCATTTAATCAATTCGTTGTTATTAAGACCCTTATCCTCTCTGCCGAAGACAAGAGCAACATTTCCTTCATATTCGCTGAGGGAATTTGATAATTTATCCGGAGTCTCAGCTTTTCTCAGGAATTTCTTCTCGTTTTCCGTGTTTATACCTGAAGTCCCGACTACCAAACTGAATTTAGAAACAAGTCCTTCGTAATCCTCTACTGTATGGGCTTTCTCTAGTATATCCTTAGCGTGCATTGCCCTCTTCTTCGCTTCATCATCAATATTGACTGGATTAACCAGGTACAGTTTTTTGAACCCAAAATTACCCATCAATCTCGCTACCGCTCCTATATTACCAGCAGTTTGAGGTTCTACGAGTATGACCGAAAATTTTGGCATATAGAATCTGAACTTGAATAATACCTATTTAAACTTGGGGACCTCAGTTGTTTTTTTCGACAATTAAAACTATATCCTCCTAATATATTCCAAAGAACGGTGTATTTAGATGTCCGGGGTATGGAACAAAATATTAAAGGTCGATCTTTCAGAAAAGTCAACTAAAGTTGAAGAATTGGATAAGAAGATAATTGAAAAGTATCTTGGTGGAAATGGTCTAGGTATAAAGCTACTTTACGATGAGACTGAAGGAAAAATCGATGCTTTTTCTGAAGAGAATCCATTGGTCTTCGTACCTGGCGCTTTGAACGGTAGCAAAATACCGATGACTGAGAAGTGCGGTTTTTACTCAAAATCACCTTTGACAGGCATAATGGCTGAGGGGATATTTGGAGGTTCTTTGGGTGAAGAGGTAAAAAAAGCCGGATTTGACGCCGTAGTTATAAAGGGTAAATGTGATAAACTCAGCTACCTTTCTGTTAAAGAGGGAGAGATCGAGATAAAGGAAGCTACTGAGCTCGGTGGTCTTGGTACAAAAAGGACAGAGGAGATATTGAAAAAGAGACATGGTGGTAGCGCTGCTGTTATCGGTCCTGCGGGTGAAAATTTGGTCAAGTACGCTATCATAGCTGGTGATGACAGAGAGGTAGGTCGGACCGGATTGGGGGCCGTGATGGGCTGGAAGAATCTTAAAGGGATAGTTGTTGACGGCTGGAAAAATATAGAATCTTCTAAGCCTGAAAAGCTAGACGAATTGAAGAGCGAAGCTTTTTCTGAATTTACGGATGATGAAGGAAAGGGAAAGGAGAGTTTCGATGCTTACAGTTCACATGGTACTGTTAAGTTTGGAGGTATGGCATCTGAACTGGGTATATTCCCAACGAAGTATTGGGAGACCGGTTTTTTCGAGGACGGCGATAAACTTAGTAGTTACCACTGGGAAGATGATATCAGTGAGAGTAAAGGCTGTCACAGATGCCCGTGCAGATGCGGACAGGTCTACAAAGATATAGTTGATGTAGAATACGAGACATCATTTTCACTTGGTTCTAATCTTATGATAGGAGATATTGAGGAAGTTGCGAAAGCTAACCATCTCTGTGACGATCTAGGGATGGACACCTTGAGCATCGGAAATTCTCTCGGTTTCTTGATGAGGCTCAGCGAAGAAAACGAAATTGATGAGGATATCTCATTCGGAGACAGTGAGAAGGTAAGAGAGCTAATAAGGAAAATAGCCTATAGGGAAGATCTGGGTAAAATCGCCGCCGAAGGCGTGAAAAGAATTGGAGAGGAATTCGGTAGAGAAGACATCGCAGTTCACGTGAATGGAATGAGTCCACCGGCCTACGATCCACGTGCTTTGAAAGGCATGGGCTTAGGATTTTACACTTCCACCAGAGGAGCCTGCCATCTCCGATCAGACTGTGACGGCATAGAACTTGGCGGCGGACCAACTACCGACGACAGAGGTAGATGGGTTAATATGGAAAAAGATCGAAGGTCAATTGAAGGTAAAGAGTATGTTGCTTGGAGAGAAAATTATGTTACTCTTCATGACACATTGGGATCTTGTAAATTAACCGGAAGAAGCGTGTACTCTCCTGAATTCATGAGCAAATTTGTAAACGCACATCTCGGTTTAGAAATGACTTCTGAGGAGATCTACAAAGTGGGTGAACGTGTGTATAATCTAGAGCGGCTGTATGGTCTAAAACAAAAGCCCGATATCAATAGAAAACTACATGTTCCGGAGCAGTTCTCTACTCCAACACCTGTTGAAAATCTTGACGGGGAAAAATTAACCAAAGAACAGATCGAAAAGATGTTGAAAGATTATTACCAGGAGAGAGGCTGGAACGAGAAAGGGGCTCCCACTGAAGAAAAACTTGAAGAGTTGGATATAGATAAATAGGTCTCTACCACAATATTAAATAATGATTGCCTGATTTATGGATGAGTGAAACGATGAAAGGAATAGATAAATTAGTAGATAAAGCTAAAAATCTCAAGGAAAGAGGACTCAAAGAGAAGGAGATTGCCGATGAACTCAATGTTTCACCGGACACCATCACCTGGCTTCTGACACGGGATATAAAAGAAGAAAAACCTCCCATGGATGTAAAGATAGGCTGGAGATCGATAGGCGTTTATGGTAGAAGGATAGCCCTCGTGGGGAGTTTGTTTTCTGATATAATACTAGAAGAAATAGAGAGGATAGATACTGACATCGAAACTATCGTCGGTATAGCGGTAAACGGGATTCCGGTCTCTGTATCGGTATCTGAGCAATTAGATAGAGAATTAGCGGTTTATAGACCCCCTCATGAGAACAGAGATAAAGGGGGAGGAACGCTTGCTTCTAATTACGCGGGCGTTGATGGAAAAAATATCGTTGTAGTTGATGATGTTATCAATACTGGAGAGACCATGAAGGGCGCAGTGAAAGATTTGGAAGAAGAAGGAGCGAATATCAAGCTGTGTATTGTGAAGGTCAATAAAAACGGCAGAGACGACGTTCTTGGCGTACCACTACGAGCGCTTATAAGAGCACGGATGATAGGTTAAAGGTAATAGGATGCATTGGGCCGACGCGGAAACAGAAAAGATAGGATCAGAAAATCCACTGATAGCTACCGGTGAAGCTCCTTCAGGACCTATTCATTTAGGACATATAAGGGAAATCTTGACGGGTGAAGCTATCACTAGAGCTTCTTCAGGAGATCTGGTATTGATAGTGGATTCCTTCGATCCTTTAAGGAGATCTTACCCTTTTTTGGATGATTCTTACGAAGAGCATATCGGTAAACCCCTCAGTGAGATACCTTGCCCCTGTAAAGAGCACGATAATTATGCCTTACATTTTATGGAACCATTTCTTGAATCTCTAGAGAAACTTGGAGTAGATTTGGAAGTTTTATACGCTCATGAGATGTATGAAGAAGGAGAATATGAAGAAGCTACACGATTGATATTAAAGCATAAAGATAAGGTGGCAGAGATCATCGAAGAAGAAACTGGGAGAGAATTAGACGAGGAATGGTATCCTTACAATCCTATCTGTTCTGAATGCGGTAATATAGGAGATGCAAAGGTATTAAGTTTTGAAGATCCCCATGTTAAATTTCAATGTGAATGCGGTCACGAGGGGGAAGCTGACATCCGAAAGGCTGACGGTAAATTACCTTGGAGATGTGACTGGCCAGCGAGATGGTGGCTACTTGGTATAGATTGTGAACCATTCGGTAAAGATCATTCAGCGTCTGGTGGTTCTTGGGATACCGGTAAAAGAATAATAGAAGAGATACTTGACACTGAAGCTCCACATCCAGTTGTTTATGAGTGGATACAATTGAAAGGTGAAGGGCCGATGTCTTCTTCCTCCGGAGTAGCGATAAAAACGGAAGAGATGTTAGAGATGGTCTCTCCAGAGGTTCTTAGATTTCTTATAATGAACAGTAATCCAAGGACTCACATAGATTTCGATCCCGGGTTAGGTCTACTCGACTTAGTTGATAAGTACGATGAATATGAAGAGATATATTTTGAAAGAGATGACAAAGAAAAGACCAGGACATATGAGTTATCACAAGTTGGAAACCCTCCTTCTAAGAAACCACAACGGGTACCATACAGGCATCTAGTCAATTTAGTTCAGATTTATGAAGAACGTGATAAAATCTGGTCAGTAGCTCAACAAACAGGCCAGATCAAGGAGGATAGACCCATAGACTATGAAAGACTTATAAATAGAGCAGAAAAGGTAGAATATTGGCTTGAAACCTATGCACCAGACATGGTAAAATTCTCATTGAAAAAGGAACTTCCCGAAGTTGATCTAAGTAAAAAGGAAAAGGAATTTCTTCAATCGTACCTAAAAAAGATAGATGACCATAATTGGGACTCAAATTCTCTCCACCAACTCGTTCATAAAACAGCTGAAGAGGTGGAAATAGCTAAAGGCAAGGCTTTCCGCTCATTTTATAAGATTCTATTAGGAGAAAATAAAGGTCCAAGACTTGGAAGGTTTTTGAGTCAGCTCGATAAAAATTTCGTTAAAAAAAGGTTAAAGGAAGCTATCGCTTAAAAGATAGCTATCCCCTGGTATCAAATATCTGAATGTTCCCTGATCATGAATATGGGGTAAAGCATTTGATTCAAGATTGAAGATTGATGATAGCCTCAGCAGGCTCCCCGTCAGCTTCCTCAAGAGCTTTTTTCGCCTCTTCTTCTGAAACTCCCGCCCTTTCAGAAACCATCTCTATATCTTCATCTGGTATGAGGACTTTTCCTTCTGGTGCCTCTTCCCTAGGTTCTCCGACGACCTGGTACATCTGCTGACCCTTCATGTTCATCTCGACTACCTGGGGACTATCAAAGATCAATTTTTTCTCTTCGGTCTCTATTATGACTTTTTTTGCATCGAGTTCGTCACTCTCGAGCCCCATCTTCTTCATCATCCGCTTCATCTGTCTCGAATTTCCACCGCCTGGCATCATATTATCTAATTTAGTACTGCATGATAATTATAAAATGCTTTCGGAGAGACGGGAACAAACGAAATACTCAAAAAAGATATATTTCTAAACGTTATTTTCCAATCGATAATATGTTGGTTAAAGGCCCCGCCTCACCATTACTTTGTAATAAACTATCGAATCAAACTAATGTAGATACGGTCGAAGTCCAAACAAAAGTATTCCCAGATGAGGAGAGATACGTTAAAATTGACGGCGATGTCCAAGAGAAAAACTGTACTGTCGTTCAGACAACGTATCCTAATAAACATCTTCTTGAACTTTTCATGATCCAGAACGCGTTGAAGGAAAATGGAGCTAGTTCAATCAGGATAGTGGTACCATACTATTCATACGGCAGGCAAGACCAGGTATTCGAAAAAGGGGAAGCTGTGAGTGCAAAAGCTTTCGCTAGAAGAATAGACATCGAAGCCGACGAGTTTTACAGTATAGATCTTCATTCAGAGGAGATCGTAGATTTCTTTCATGTCCCGGCTGAGAACCTCTCTGCCATGACGAGACTTGCAGAACATTCCTTAGATGAGAAAGATCCTGATCTATTGATAGCCCCTGATGAGGGTGCTAAAGATATGGTAAAGGAGGCTGCCGTTTCAGTGGGGCTTGAATGGGATTACTTAGAGAAAACCCGTATAGACGCTAATACGGTAGAGATAAAGCCAAAAAGTATAGATGTTAAGGGTAAATCAGTGGTAATACTCGATGATATAATAGCTACTGGTGGTACCATGACTGAGGCTGCAAGACAACTAAAGGAGTCAGGAGCAGAAGAAGTGCATGCCGGATGTACTCACGGTCTTTTCGCCGGTGACGCTAAAGAGAAACTTGGCAGTGTATGTGATTCATTCTTCTGTACTGATACTATAGAACAGGAAAAGAGTGAAGTCTCGGTAGCTCCTCTGTTGACCGACATTATAAAATAAAAAGATATCATCTAGAATAAGGAATATCTAAAAAGTCCGCGACTTCCTCAATCCCTTTTCCCTCTTTAGCATTGGTTTTGATAAGAGTTCCGTGGGGATTCACATCTTCAAAGTCTTCTTCAATGATATCGATATCAACGTCCATAGGTTCAGCTAAATCAACCTTATTGAGAACGGTCAGATCTGATCTCGAGAATATCAAAGGATGCTTCCTTATCATATCATCACCTTCTGTAACGGAAACCACAACAACATCTGCTTCTGTCCCTAATGGAAAATCTACAGGGCAGATAAGATTACCAACATTTTCTATGAACAGATAATCTAGATCATCCAATTCCATTTCTTCTAAGCCGTGATTGACGTAGTGAGCGTCCAGATGACAGTCTTTTCCCGTGTTTATGGCCACCGCTGGCATATCCCTTTCCTTGAATCTTTCGTAATCGTCCTTGCCATTCAAATCTCCTGCTATAGCGCCTACAGGATCATCAATAACTTCTTTTAGTCTCTCTATCAGTGAAGTTTTACCAGAGCCTATCGCTCCAAGGATGTTGAAGGCTCGTACGCCTTTTTCTTCGAATAAATTTTTGTTCCTCTCTGCTATCCTCTCGTTCTCTTCCAGTATGTTTTTTTCCATTTCAACATCGGTGGTTTTGTGCATGTTAGCAAGTGAGAGGAACTAGCTTATAAAGTTTCTTCTCTTTCTATGAAAAATTCTTTGATCTCGGCTTCGACATCTTCAACAAGGGTAAGATCTTCAAGGTACTTTTTAAAGTGAACGGCTCTCTCATCCAGTATAACAGAAACTCCGAAATCGTTTTCACTTCTAACGAGTCTTCCGGTGGCCTGCAGGATTTTCCGTACAGCTGGAGCTTTGACCGTATATTCCCAACCCTTGTTGAATTTCATATCATAATAATGTTTCAGTCCTTTCTGTTTCGCTGTTGGTTTTGGGTATGGAATACCAACGACTACCGCGACCTCTAATTGTTTTCCGGGAAAATCCATACCTTCACTGATTCTCCCACCTATAACAGAGAAGAGTACACCTCCATCCTTTTTGAATTCATTAACCATATCCATGAGTGTAGATTGATCCGTATCCTGATTTTCGGTAAAAGTGGTTTTTCCCTTGAGTTTTATCGGTTCTATTACATCTCCCATCAGACGATAGCTGGGAAAGAAAACCACCGTGTTCCTATTCACACTACTCAATATATTGTTCAGTTCTTCTCTCAATTTTTGATTCATCCCTTCCCCTCTCTGCATCTCTTCGTGACGAGTAGTGATACCATCGAGGTAGTAGAGGGCCTTGTTCTCCTCCGGAAAAGGACTTGGATATATCTCTTTTTCAGTATCGTATGGAAGTCCGATAGAATCTCTATACTCGTCAAGTGGTTCGAGTGTCGCGGATTGATGTATACTAGAATGGCAGGAATTCAATACCGAAGTGACGTTACTTGGATCGAGACAGAACGCTTCTAAGCTAGGATTTTCTCCTCCATTTACCAACTTGATGTAGTCCTCTCTCTCTATCGACATCCAAAACGAAAGGAACGAACCTAACGAGTTGATATATGACCTAGGGAGTTTTTTATTCTCTCTTCTTTTCTCCTGCACTATCTCTCCCTGGACTTTTAAATCCTTTATGATACCCTTTAGTTGATTGGTGTTCATCCCTAGTGAATGAAGAAGTTCCGTTCGTATCTCACTAGGCGGAATAAGGCCATCTTCCTCAACAACGAATTCCTCTACAGTATCCAAGAGGATATGCTCAAAAAGATCACAAAATTTAGATATGGTTTTATCAGTCTGAAGGACAGGATCTCCGAATTCATGACTTTCGTCTTTGGCTCTTTCGAGAGTTATCTTTGTTATTTCTGATGATGAAAGCTCCCTTGCATAATCAGGGAGGTTATGTGCCTCGTCTACCACTACGATAAGATCTGAAAGTTCGGTATTCATCCAATCCTTGAGTTGTTTCCTTATGAAAGGGAGAAAGAAATAAATATATGGCGCCGTAACGATATTTGCATCGGGTATGAGAGCCTTAGTTAACTCGTAAGGACATATCTCTCGTTCTTTGCAAAGATCCATAGTGTCATTTACTGTAGGAATCTTTTTTTCAAACAATTTTTGTATATCGTCTAGGTCTGTTTCAAGTAGCCCCGCATAAAAAGGACAGGCTGTAGGCTCTTCATCGTTCTCAAGAGCCGTTCTAACTTCTTTTTTCCGGTCGCTGCAGAATTTAGATAGCTCTTCAGCATCCCCTTCCTTCAGTTCCTCGTTCTCTTGGGCCAATAAACATGTATTGTTCCTACCCTGTAATCCGAGACCGTAATGGTCTCCGATCTCACGCAGTTCAAGTAGGACCTGTCTTTGCTGACTGTTCGTTCTAGTTAGGTACAGTATTTTTTTCGCTTTTTTATCAGCGTAATCTAGTGCTGAAGTGAGGGTGCAGACCGTTTTACCCGATCCAGTAGCGGCTTGGTAAACGAAAGATTTACCACTGTTAAGGCTCTTATTTATATCGTCCATTATCTCTTCCTGATTTTCCCGGGGACTGTATGGAAATAACTCGTACATCGAGATACTGTATATACTCCTGGTCAAAAAACCTATTGTTTCGTCTCCCTAAAGGTTAAAACGGAGTTATATCTTATCTATCATTCATGAGAGTAGAAAACGTTTTACAACTGGTAGGAGATACGCCGATGCTCAAGCTGAAGAAGATTAACTCTAATCCTAAAGCCCCTATATATGCGAAGCTAGAAAAGGTAAATCCGATGGGGTCAGTAAAAGACAGGATCGCTCTATCTATGATAGAAGAGGCAGAGAGGCAGGGAAAGATAGACGATGATACGGTGATAGTGGAGGCGACCAGTGGCAATACCGGCCTCGGACTAGCGATGGTCTGTGCCGTAAAAGATTACCATCTTCATCTCACCATGTCTAGAGGTGTTAGCGTAGAAAGGATGAGGATGTTGACTGCTCTAGGTGCTGAGATAGAATTTACTCCAGAAGAAGAGGGAACGGATGGAGCGATAAAGAGAGCTGAAGAATTAACAGATGAAAAAGAAAACTTTTGGCGACCAGATCAGTTCAGTAATTTGGCAAACATTAAGGCACATTATGAGAACACTGGTGAAGAAATCATAGATGATATGGACGGAGATATAACACATTTCATCGCTGGAATGGGAACGACCGGGACTTTGATGGGTGTTTCTAAAAGATTGAAAGAGCACGATGAGGATATCAAGATAATCGGTGTGGAACCCAAGAAAGATTACGAGATACAAGGTTTAAAAAATATGGAAGAAGATATCGTCCCAGAGATATATGATCCAAAACGGTTAGACGAAGTGAGAAAGATCGATGATGAAGATGCATTCTGCACAGCCCGGGAATTGGCTATACATGAAGGACTTTTTGTTGGCATGAGTTCTGGTGCCGCCGTATATATTTCTCAGCAAGTAGCCTCTGAACTTGATGGTGGAAGGATAGTCACACTTCTTCCCGATGGCGGTGAGAAGTACTTTAGTACAACTTTGTTCGATGTTGAAGAATGTTTGAACTGCATGTATGAAGATGAAAGGGATTTCTATCACCCACCTGAAGACAAGGAAAATTATGTTGAACAGATGCGACAGCTGATGAAAGAAAAGATGAGTTATTAAGGCAAAAAGTTATCAATCTCTTCGTAGGATTGGAAAACATGAGCAGCGAGGAAAAAAAGAATAAATTTACCATAGATATAGAAAGATTGGAGGATTACAAATTCAGAGTTGAGTTTGATAAAGAATCTATGGGAGAACTGATGACGGACGAATCTGAAGAAGCAGGAGGGGACGAAGAAGGACCTAATCCTAGTAGGTTATTGGCTACTTCTTCTTTGAATTGCTTAATGGCTAGTTTAACTTTTTGTCTAAAGAAGAAAAGAGTTGACCTTAAATCATTGAAAGGAAGTATTACAGGAACAGTAGAGAGAGTTGATGGTAGGCTAAGAGTGACAAAGTTAGAAGCAAAGATAAAGCCTGAAGTAGATAGTTCGGATAAAGAAAAGCTGGAAAAGTGTGAAGAAATATTCGAAGATTATTGTGTTGTGACACAGAGCATCAGGAATGGTATCGACGTAGATGTAGAAGTTGAGGTGTAAACATAGCTGAACAGATACAGCTTTCCGATGAAATGAATCTTATTGCCGAGAAGATCAAAGTCTGTACTAGATGCAGGTTACATAAAAATCGAAAAAATGCTGTGCCGGGCGAAGGTAACAAAGATCCCGATGTCATGTTCATTGGTGAAGGTCCTGGAAAGAACGAGGACATCGAAGGTAGACCTTTTGTTGGGAGAGCCGGTGATCTTCTTGATGAGCTATTGGAAAGTGTGAATTTGGATAGAGAAGATGTTTTTATAACTAATATAGTTAAATGCAGACCTCCAGATAATAGGGATCCCAAAAAGGATGAGATAGAGACCTGTAACCCTTTTCTAGAAAAACAAATTAGTATTCTCGATCCCAAGGTGATAGTAACTTTGGGAAATCACGCTACAGAGACATTGATAGGGGAAAAAGGTATGAAAAAAATTCACGGAAAAAAATTTGATTATAACGGACTCGAACTGATTCCAATGTATCATCCTGCAGCTGGTTTATACAATCCAGATCTTAAAACGACTATGAAAGAAGATATGGAGCGACTAAAAGACTACCTTTGAGTTTTAAGACATTTTAAGTAAATTTTATTTACCCCCTGTCCATAAGTTGAAACCCACAGTATCGGTAAGGGCCCATGGCTTAGGTTGGTTATAGCGTCCGGCTGATAACCGGGAGGTCGGGAGTTCAAATCTCTCTGGGCCCATTCCTCTATATGACAGGAAGTTATACGGTACGGACTTTAACAAGTTAGTAACGTTTGGTTCCCATTTTTTCCCACATCTTTTTCTATCAATTACTCGCCTTTCGAATGCGTCGAAAAAGAGAGATTTTACCTCTAAATATCTAATATTGTACTCCTTCCTGATCAGTTCTCTTACAAACTCCTCTGATCTCAGCTCATTCGTGAAGTCCTTCCAACCGGCTTGATATATTTTCTGACCTGGCAGCCCATCTGTTTGGTCGTCTGTATTCGATCTTCTAGTCCCTTAGTTCATCGTGCATCATATTTTCATCGGATTTCTTGACTTTGCCCTAATCAATCCATTTTTTAAGACCTGTATCCGTTCTTGCACATTGCTTACAGCTATAGCCTATATTTCAAGTCAAATCTGTTGTCGTCTTGTTCATCAGTAGACCTTCATCTATCCTCTCGAACTCATCGCCTTCCGGATAGATCTGTATCGCCGGAAATTTGCCTTTCCTCATCTCGTCGCCCTCGTAGAGGCTGTT
>SL_8KL_010_SEDDRAFT_10000799_pt1 | contig 27481 bp, 21 predicted proteins | sample SodLakKL_010_SED_4_FD_11160 | JGI IMG/M metagenome (IMG submission 11160) | reverse complement strand
GATCTTCGGTTCCGGCAGGTAAGATGTCAATATCAGAAACAACCATATGCCATTTATTTGACGGTGAATTTTTCATATCAAAGCCATTGAAGTACATCAGGAGGATTATTTTATCCGCGAAAATCCGTGCTGCAAAGCATCCGCGTCATCCGCGTTAAAAAAAGATACTCTCCTCATACACGTCAATGAAACTCCCTCAGGCTTTCATGTATTCCCTTATGCACCTCATACCAGAACTCCAGTCCGGCCTCAAACTTATCTTTCTCAAAAGCCTTGATCCACTTTTTCAGCTCCGGGTCGTCAACATTATCTTCCTCCGCTTTTTTCTTCAGGAAGTGATACACAAAATCCACATTGCGCTCCGGCTCCCAGAAAATGGACGCATTGCGGCTGTTGATACGGGTAGCTGTGAGTTTAAGTTTCTGCATGAACTCCTCCCGCTGACCATAAAGTTTTTCCATCACATCAGGCATGATCTCCTCAGCCCATGCCCGGTGAAAGCGGCAAAACCCCAGGTTGTCCATCATGAGCTCCTGTATCATGCGTTCGGCATTCTGTCTTCCGAGCTCGCGCGGTGGGATAAAATCCTTGCCATATACCATGTAATATTTTCCCATGATGGCCATCGGAGAAAGCACGCCGGGCGTCCAGTACTGGTTGGGCACCATCCATCCCTGCCGTGCAAAACCGATGTGCACAAAGCGATCCATCACCCCCACTCCTTTTTCGCGTGAGAGGTGTCTTGCCAGCTTACGGGCGCCCAGCGACAGGTCAATCCTGCCATCATCCTTTACCATTTCATCCAGTAAGGCGGCCCCTATTCGGGCATTGTGCATGGAGTCTTTCACCACATCAAAATTCTCAGGCGAAAACCTTGGTTTTTCCTTTACACCCAGCTCCCCGGGTTTGATCAGGTCGTCTGCCATGCACTCCATAAGCCAGGAGAGCACCCCACCCACGGAGATCGCGTCAAAGCCGTAACTGTCGGCCTTGCCGTTCAGCAACTCGGCAGCCCGCTGGTCAAACACCCCGCACAAGGGGCCCATGGTCTGATAAGGCTCATAGTCCTTTTTAAAATGGTTGTGCATTTTCTTGCAGACAGCCACACAGGGTTCACCACAGTTTTTTTGCTGCTTCTTTTGGATGGTCTCCTCGTTAAACTGTTTGAGGTAATGGTCTACAATAAAGCGTTTATGCAGATCGAGGCGCTCCTCTTTGGTCATATAAAGCGTCCGGTAGTTGAAGGCGATGATCCGCTCGTTCATCGTGGCAAAGTTCACCCCAAAGGTGCCTCCGGTATTGAATGCCGGATCATACCTGTATTTGGTGGTAGCCTCCATGTCTTTGGCTGCCATCTTTTTCTCATAGCGGTCGTGAAACCACTGGTCGGCCACTTTGCGATCCCGGAAGTCTTCATCTACCCATGTGCCACCGTATATAATCCCCACAATGCCGTGCTGTTTCAACAGTTTGGTGCCAAAGCCCCCGCGTCCGGCCCAGCAGTCGACGGCTGTGAGCTCACCTTTTTTCACCGGTGCGGATGCAATGGCTCCGTTGTCGGTATGCAGGGCAGCGGGCCCCACAGCCAGCACCCTGGGTTCTTTTTCATAACGTGACGAGAATGTATCCAGCGCATATTGCATCACGCCATAAACCCCTCCCCTGCCGGTTTCCCAGACAGACTCAGGGTGCACCGGGAGGAGTTCCACCTCCACTTCTTCACCGTGGTTGCGGTTCAGATAGAGGATAGAGGGTTTTTCAGCTTTCCCGACAATGGAAAACATGTTAACACCCAGGTTATCAAATACCAAAGCAGCTCCTCCCATCGATGAGATAAAGAAACCATGCCAGGAGGGCGAGATGCCGGTAAATATCAGCCTGTTGGAGCCCGGGAAGATGGAGCCAGCCAGTAGCCCGGCACCTACATTCAGGCTGTTATGTTTATAGGCCAGGTGGATGCCCAGGTCCACCGGGCCAAAAAAATCTCCCACGGGATACCTGTTGATGCGGTAAAAGCCATTGGATGCGTCGATCATCAGCACCCGCAACTTTTCAGGAGTCTTTTCTTCCATAAGATTAGGATTTTGTGGAAAATGATAACCGCCGGTAAAATTAATCAAATACTGCAAGCCTCCCAACGCTGAGAAGGCTGTTTTTTGCACGGCGGTTAGATCACCAGCAGGTAATTACCCTGGAACAGATTCTCACCGTCGGACATGATGGCTTTCAGGGAGAATTTGCCGACCAATTTCAAGATCATCTGCAACTTTCTTTTTGAAGCATATTCACTGATCTTATAGCAAAGTCATTAAATTCAGGGACAGGGGCGCCATTTCTCTATTTAATGTAATTATTTAAGTGTTAACCCAGGTTGTTATTCCAGCAACCTGAGCATTTCTTCCTCTGAAAAGATCCGAAAGGGGTCATCGGTGTCGATTAAGTTGCCGGCCAGCCGTGACTTTCGTTGTTGTAAGTTCAGTATTTTTTCTTCCACGGTTCCGCTGGTAATGAACTTATAGGCAATGACCGGGTTTTGCTGGCCTATGCGATGCGCCCGGCTAATGGCCTGTTGCTCCACGGCAGGGTTCCACCAGGGGTCAAGCAGCAGCACATAATCGGCCTCCGTCAAATTCAGCCCTACACCGCCAGCTTTCAATGATATCAGAAAAAGCAGTTTGTCCGGGTCCCGCCGGAATTCTGCAATCAGCTGCTGCCGTTCGGTTGCGTTCTGCGCTCCGGTAAGGTATGCATATTTCCATTTTTGTTCCTCAAAATACTTCCTGAAGAGCTGCAGGTGTTTTACAAACTGCGAAAAAATGAGCAGCTTATGTCCCTCTGCACGCAAGTGTTGTATGATGCGAATTACTTCATTGAACTTACCGGATATTTCTTCTCCGTTCTCACCTGCGGGCATTTCGCTGGTTGCGCGGTGTACGGGCGCGGCATCACCCTTGCTGCCTGACAAATCCGGATGGTTGGCAATGAGCCGCAGCTCCATTAAGCCCCGGAGGATGTCAAAACGCAGTCCAGACCTTTCATCTGTATTGGCTTTTGCCAGGATGCGGTTTCTGATCTCAGACTTTTTCGACTCGTAAAGCCTTTTTTGCGCATCAGGCATTTCACAATAATGCTGGTTTTCGGTGAGTTCCGGCAGGTCTTCTTCTACCAGTGCCTTGGTTCGGCGCAGGATATATGGCTCAACAAGCTTTTTTAACTCCTCCTGCTTCTTCTCGTTACCTGCTTTTTCGACAGGAACGGCATAATGCTTCTGAAAGAATTTCAGGCTGCCGAGCAAGCCCGGGTTAAGGAAACTGAGCTGTGTCCACAGGTCGGTAAGGGAATTTTCGACAGGTGTGCCGGTGAGCGCCAGGCGGTTTTCGGCCTGCAGGCGACGTACCGCCCGCGAAACTTTCGAAGCAGGGTTTTTGATAAGCTGACTTTCGTCCAGGATCAGGTAAAAAAACGGCAAGCTGCCCAGGAATTCCAGGTCGTTGCGAACCATTCCATACGTGGTAAGAACAATGTCATACTGCATAAGGGTTTCCGCACAGGTTTGGCGGTGTTGCCCGTAATACCTGGTGTGACTTAGCTCCGGCGTGAACTTCCTGATTTCGTTTTCCCAATTGTGCATCAGAGACAGGGGCATCACGATCAGGGAAGTACGTCCTGATGGCCGTACCGGGTCGCTTGCATTGCTGAACAGGTCAAGCTGAACTCCTTTGTTGCTTGCTGAAGATGTTTGGAGTGGTTGCGGTTTATGCTCCAGTTTATGCTTCCATAGCAGGGACAGGCACTGCAGGGTTTTACCCAATCCCATGTCATCAGCCAGACAGCCCCCAAGCTTCTGCTGACCCAGCAGGTGCATCCAGGCAAAACCCGCAGCCTGATAGGGCCTGAGGGTGTTTTTAAGTTCAGCCGGCACTTCCGGGAGCGGAATATTGTCTTTTTCCAGCAAACTGCTCAGTTTGTCAGCACGATGCTTTATGCTTTCCCCTCTTTTTGAATGCCCGTGATTGTTGTCTTCAACAAGTTTTTTGTTTCTCAGCTCATTTACAATGGTGAAATGATGTTTACGCAGCCGGATGTTCTCCTGATCGGCCCTGCCATGCCTAAGCAATGCGTCATACCTGGCAAACCATTCTTCTGGCAATATCGCCAATTCTCCGTTTGGAAGCAAAAACCGTCTGTTCCCGTTTAACAAGTGGTTCCTGAGCTTATAAAAGGGAATGCGGTATTCGCCAAAAACGGCGTGTGCAAGCACGTCAAACCAGTCTGCCCTGGCTGAGAATGTCATCTCCAGTGCGATACTGCCAAGGAAGAATTTTTGCTTATATACATGCTGTTCGACCTGAAAGCCATTCTCAGTAAGGGCTTGATGGTGTTTTGCCACCCAGTCGATGGTCAGGTTCAGCATCACGTCCCCTGTTGAGTTCTGATCGCTTGAATTTGCGGAAATGTTTTCAACCGCTTCCATTTCTTCGGGAGTGGTAAAAATTTCTTGCTCCCGTGTGGTTTCCTGGTTGGTCGATTTGAAGGCCTTGCTGTTGAATGCCTTAAAGGAGCTGTTGTCCTTACTCTTCAGTCCCCTTGTGAGCAAAAAGCTGACAAAAGCATCTTCTGAAGCTTTGTCCCGCAAGGTCTTCGTAAAAACGTACTTGTTGGAATTGTTCTCCACATCCACCCAGCAGGAGTCCACGTCAGCGTGCTTACACTGCCTGGTGTCGTATTTGAACTCCAGCAGCAATGCAGGTTCTCCCCTCCAGTCATTTTCGAGCTTCAAAATGGGCACACATGCCGGTTTGTTTATCAACATTTCAATTCCGGTCAGGTGTACCTCGTGGTTTTTGATGGCCCTGGTCACGAATTTTCTAAAATATTGCTCTTCAGCAGTTGCGGGAATGCTGATAACCTCTTTTGTAAAGAAAGGCTTGACCTTCAACCCGTCCACACCATCTTCCAGGCGATACATCCGGTTGCCGATCAGCACCCATCCCGGTTTATTCACTAAGACCAGGGCTGGTTGCTCCTTAAGGCTTACCTTCTCCCAATCTTTGGCTTCCACGTCATCACCATAACGAAGGTGCATCTGGTAGCGGCTTCCGTTGTCTTGTTTCTCAAAATGAAAGACCGTTCTGGCCTCGTTGGGCATGATGGTAACAGGCTGGGGCCGGACATCTTCATTTTTTCCACCTTTGTAATACAGGGGAATGCCGGCTGAGCTGAGAATATCCAGGCTTTTGCCGGTACGGCTTTGCACATAGGGGATCACCAGGGACTTTAATCGTACCTCTTCGATTTCCGAAAAGAATTCATCAGGGTTCCGGGCTTTTTTGGAAAAGGTTGTGTGCAGTCGATTATCGGCACATTCGTCCAGCAACCGGAACACCTTAATCTCTTCCTGGCTAAGCGGGGTAAGATGTTCCGGGATGGTGTGCAGATAAAGTCGCTGGTAGAAAGAGCCTAAATCACCGTTTTTGCTTTTGTGCACCAGGGCGGGTACCAAGGTCGCGCCCAGCTGATTGTGATGCTGGATCGTAATGACGATCTTTTCTTCAAAGCCAGGTGGCACTTCGGAACTAGCGGGCATTCTTGCATGCATTTGTTGGGATGATCATCAAAAATACATGTTTAATTGACGTGTTGAGCAATTGTTTTTTAATTGAATGGACACCATGGTTATAAGCTATTGGCAAGACGCTGTTTGCATGGTATTATGCAAAAATCAAACTTTCAACATACGGTTGCGATAAGTCCGTTTGCAAACAAAACACCAGTGGAAAGTATTTTACCCGCATTGCAGCTATCCACCTGCAACATGCTGATTGACTGATTTTTCATTTTTAAATGTACATCGTTATTTGCTAAAATCTGTACATCGTTATTTACTAAAAAATGTACCTTGTAACATACCGTTTACAGATGTCTGGGTTGGTCATGATAATTATGTTTAGATGTTGAATTAAACCCAGGAAGCTTCCAGTTGCTGCGCAAGCTGGAAGCTTCCTGCGCTTCATCCGGTATCCTCGACAGAATGGCTTCTGGCTTGAAACCCAGTTTGGAAAATGCAAACCATTTCGTGCCAAGGTCTTTCAGGCTTGCGCCGATGTGATATACTTCATCGTCAATGATGATAAACCGGTCGTGGCTGTCTTCGAATTTTGTGATAACAAGTCCGCCATGCTGCCGGTTGAACTTGCCTTTTGCTATTAAGAGCTTTTTGGTGAGGTGCCTGGTGTATATTTTTACTGATATTCCACTGTTTTTGTCGGAGAACAGCTGCAAAGTGTCTTCATCCACATAATTATCAATCAGTACAATACGCGCCTGGGCTGATTTAATTAGATTGGAGATGAATACGAAAGCATCAAACACCTGGCCGTTGAAAAAGATTCCCTGTCGAGGCAATTCTTTATTATCCATTGCTTTGAAAACTTTTTCAAGCTGTTCGTCGTGTGTGATCAGCTTTTGGTTAATCCTTTGAAACTCCTGGAATATATAGGCATTTTTAATCAGAAACCGGCGCATTTCAACGAAGGCATTAATAATCTTAATGCTTATCTCAACGGCTGTTTTACTTTTCAGTATAGCAGATAACATTGACACCCCTTGCTCAGTAAAAAAATAAGGATTGTATCTTCTGCCGCCATGACTTGAGGTAACATTTTGTGACCTCAAAACCTGAAGCTCATCTTTGCTTATTTGAAACATAAAATGTTCAGGGAAACGCTCTTTGTTTCGTTTAACGGCCTGATTTAAAGCTTTGACCTCTACATTATAAAGCCCAGCCAAATCACTGTCGAGCATCACCTGCACGCCACGAATGGTGTGTATCTTGTTGTTTATCTGGATGTCTGGTTTGTTCATATTAATTGAGTTTTAATGCGCTGCTTTGACTTCCGTCAATTGATAATTGCTAATCACTGTCTTTGCGCTTTTTGCGTGTTTTCCTCTTTGCGCTCTTAGCGAGGAAAAATGAATTCCACGCAAAGGCCGCAAAGGTTTCCACGCGAAGGTGTCATTAGTATCAAGCGCAACCTGCTTTGTAAGGATGAAACCCGGATAATACCGCGTAGCGGTTCTGGTATTGTAGCAAAAAAAGGTAAGCCTTATCTTTTACCGCGTAGCGGTTTAAGAAAAATGGATATTTTATGCTGTTGTTCTTTATGCCCTACGGGCAATAATTATTGCATATAACGCTTCGTGCTACAATACCTTTTGCCCTAAAGGCAAAAGATATTACCCCCATGAATAATCTGGATTTTTGCTTACAAACTTGGCCTGTAGCGCGTCTCAGCCTCACCCGGAATCCTCGCCAGAATAACCTCCGGTGCCAAACCCAGCCTGGAAAACGCGAACCACCTTTTACCAAGGTCTTTCAGGCTGGCCCCGATGTGATACACTTCGTTATCTATGATAATAAACCGGTCATGGCTGTCTTCGAATCTTGTGATGACGATCCCGCCATGTTGCTGACCAAACTTTTCTGCTGCCAGTAAAAGCTTTTTGTTGATGTTTTTGGTGTGAATTTTTACCGATACTTCATTTTTCTTATCGGAAAACATATGCAAGGTATTTTCATCCACATAGTTATCAATCAGTACAATACGCGCCTGGGCTGATTTAATTAGATTGGAGATGAACACGAAGGCGTCAAAGACCTGGCCGTTGAAGAAAATGCCCTGTCGAGGCAATTCTTTATTATCCATTGCTTTGAAAACTTTTTCAAGCTGTTCGTCGTGCGTGATCAGTTTTTGATTAATTCTCTGAAACTCCTGGAATATATACACATTTTTGATCAGGAATTGTCGCATTTCAACAAAGGCACGCATTATTTTTACATGGACCTCAGTGGCTTTTTTGCTTTTAAGAACTCCTGAAAGCATTGCTACGCCTTGCTCAGTAAAAACAAAGGGTCGCTTTCGTGTTCCTCCCCATCTTGATATCGCATTTTGCGACATCAAGTTTTCAAGTATATCTCTGTTGTCTAACTGAAACATGAAGTCACCAGGGAAACGCTCTATGTTCCTTTTTACCTGTTCGTTCAATCTTCCGGTACTGACACCATAAAGTTCGGCTAAATCCTTATCGAGCATCACCTGCACACCGCGAATGGTGTGTATCTTGTTTTTTATCAGGATGTCTGGATTGGTCATTGCCATTTCTTATAATTCTGCAAGATAATAACTATTTATGATATAAAATAAATATCATCAAACAAAAAATCATTTTAAGATTTGGGATGCTGTTTAGTGGGATTGTTTAGGTGTCGAGCTATTTGGTTGATGGGTTTTTTCCTGATTTTTTTTCTTTACACAAGCGTTTATCCTATCGAAAAACTTTTTGACATGCACAAGGCTTCACATACGGCTCCGGTCGATATTTTTGAAAACAGTTTCGGGCTGCACATCGAAGACCTCTACCCGATCAGACGGCAATATCCTGCATACGCGCAGAAGACCCTTCGCCTGCCATACCATATCCACAGCACCAAAAGCAGGCTGATGCAGCAGAGTGCTGAACTGAGGATCCATTGGTTTTCAAACTGCATCCACCCAGGTGAACTTCTATTTGTTAATCATCAAAAATGGCGTGTGTAAATAATCAACAACCACAACAAGGTTTTAATTGCTTAATTTATTGATTATCAAATCACAATAAGACAGATCAACCAGGTCAGATTTATCCAGCCCAAAAAACTTGAAATACTTGTCACACTGACCCTTTAGTGTGTCAATAGGGTAATCACCATCTGCGTCAATGGCTTCAACCTCCACAAAGGTGCCCAGGTCTTTGACCACATCAAAATGAAATTTCACATTATCAATAAAATAAATCTTCCGCTGTTTATCCACAACCGCCTTGACACCAAGATGCAGGGTTAAAATATCCTTCAATGGTTTTTCCGGTTTGTGCCGGTAGAGAATTACATCGGATTGTTTTTGTCCTGCAGTGTCATCTCGTTCGTAGTGAATCAATGCATTCTCAATGTTGCCCTCACGCAGTTTCAGCCTGCCACGACTCACGTTAAAGTATGTATCGATCTGATGGTCCAATCCTTTNTAGACTGGGTTCAGGGTCTTTAATTGATGCTCCGGGACATCAATGTTTTCAACCCTGGCTTTGAACTCTATGTTTTTAATATTCATTTACTTGTTGAAAGATTGGNGGTTTAAAAGGAAGTAAAAATAGCAAAGAATAAACAAACCCATAAAATGGCAAAAAGAAATTAACCCCGGACTAATTATTAAAGGGAAGACACTAAACCTAACAAAAAAAGCCCCCCAAACTGGGAGGCTTTCTGCGGTCCGGACGGGACTCGAACCCGCGACCCCGTGCGTGACAGGCACGTATTCTAACCAAACTGAACTACCGGACCGAATATCTTAGAACGTTTTACCCTGCTTTTTCTGCTAAGGCGTTGCAAATATAATACACATTTTTCATTCTGCAAACACATTTAATAAAAAAAATAATTCCTGGTGTTTTTTTGGTTGTTGGCTGTTGACTTTTAGCTATTGGGTATTGGCTGTTAGCTGTGAGCTGTGGGCTGTTAGTTATTAGCTTTGGGCTGTTAGTTATTAGCTTTGGGCTGTTGGCGCTTGGTGGCTGGCCGGAATGAATGGGGATTGGTGTTATTGGCTGCGGGGCGTAAAAGGTAATAATAAAGGAGCGCGAACACGTCGCGCTCCTTCCGTCAAATAGTAACCACTAACCAACTTCGGCATGACCAAAGCAAGTTCTTTAATGAACCGGAACAGTTCCGGTGGATATCGCCGGCATCAAAAAGCCGGCAAAAAATAATCCAGGCAACAAACCTCAAACCTCAAACCTCGGACAGGTCAAGCCCTGCCCTACAAACCTCCATTGCGCAATGTTACCGGGTAAATGCCCCTACTCTACATCCTCATATTCCTTGAGGATGTCTTTTACGCCATCGGTGGTCACGCGGCCGTAAGTCTTATCGCCAACCATGACCACAGGGGCCAGCCCGCAGGCACCTACGCAACGCAGGCAGGTAATGCTGAACTTGCCATCAGGCGTGGTTTCACCCACAGGCACCTTGAGCATGCGTTTGAATTCGTCCAGCACCTTGTCGGCTCCGCGAACATAGCAAGCCGTACCGGTACAGATGGAGATTGGATAACGCCCTTTGGGCAGCATGGTGAAATACGAATAAAAGGTCACCACGCCATATACCTTAGCCACAGGCACCTTGAGTTCCTCGGCCACTACCTCCTGCACCTCGGCAGGCAGATACCCGAATATTTCCTGTGCCTTGTGCAACACGTTGATCAGCTCACCTGGCTTATTGTTAAACGACCTGGCAACATCTTTCAGCTGCTGCACTTCGCTTTCTTTCAGTTTTAATTTTATGGATGTCATTATGATGTTCTTTTTTTTGATTACACTTAAAAAACCTTCCGTCACCGCTTAGTCGAGCAACACATCTTTCTGCTTTTTGTCGAAGTAATGTGTGTGAAGCAGATGATGGGCCTTTTCTCCCATGGGTTTACCCAGGAATTCTTCATAAAGCTTGATGATCTCGGGGTTTTCATGGGATTTACGGATCGGCTTGCCGGCATCTTCTTTGTAAAGTGCTTTCTGGCGCGCAGTGATGATGGCCGGATTACCATGATGCAGGGGTTGGCCTCCGCCACCCACACATCCGCCGGGGCAGGCCATGATCTCGATGGCCTGAAAGTCGCTCTTCCCTGCTTTGATGTCATCCAGCAGTTTACGTGCATTGCCTAAACCATGTGCGATACCGATTTTGATCTCAGTACCATCAAAGTCAACGCTGGCAGCACGAATGCCTTCAATCCCACGAAGCTGTTCAAAATCAATTTTCTCCAGAGACTTGCCAGTGTGGATCTCATAAGCGCTGCGAACAGCGGCTTCGATCACACCACCCGTGGTGCCAAAGATAACACCAGCACCGGTAGACTCGCCCATGGGCTTGTCAAAGTCTTCATCAGGAAGGGTGTGGAAATCAATATTGCTGCGGTTGATCAGGCTGGCCAGTTCACGTGTGGAGATAGAATAGTCTACATCCGGATTTCCGTCTACTGCGAACTCTTCGCGGGTACATTCATATTTCTTGGCCACACAAGGCATCACAGACACTACCACCATCTCGTCGCGTTTTGTCTCGATGGTATCTGCGAAATACGTTTTCGCAATAGAGCCGAACATTTGCTGTGGTGACCTTGCTGTTGATGGGATATCACGCATATCCGGGAAGTGATATTCGAAAAAGTTAACCCATCCCGGGCAGCAGGAGGTGAGCATGGGCAGCTTCACCTCTTTGTCACCGTCCAGGTAGCGTGTAAGGCGGTCGAGCAGTTCGGTGCCTTCTTCCATGATGGTCAGGTCGGCGGCAAAGTCGGTGTCAAACACATAGTCGAATCCGAGGCGGCGCAGGGCGGCAACCATTTTCCCTGTAACCAGTGAACCGGGTTCCATGCCGAAGGCTTCTCCCAGGGCGGCACGCACGGCGGGGGCGGTCTGTACTACAACTTTCTTGGTAGGATCTGCCAGGTCGCGCACCAGCTGGGTGGTATGGTCCACCTCTGTGAGGGCTGCTGTGGGGCATACTGCCACACATTGTCCGCAGTAGGTGCATTCACTATGGTCGATGTCGCGCTCGAAAGCAGGTGCCACTACGGCTTCGAAACCACGGTTCACACCCGAGAGCACGCCCACGGTCTGGAAGTCGTTACACATCGTTTCACAGCGGCGGCACATGATGCATTTGTCCATGTCGCGGATGATGGCTGGCGAAAAGTCAGGCTTGTAGGTAGACTTCTCACCCTGGTAGGGGATGCTGCGCACGCCCATTTTAATAGCCATATCCTGCAGGTCGCAATGACCACTTTTGGCGCAAATCAGGCAATCAAACGGGTGGTCCGAGAGGATGAGCTCCAGCACGGTCTTACGTGCATTGAGCACCCGCATGCTATGGGTTTGTACTATCATTCCTTCGAAGCACTCGGTGGCACAGGCAGGCGCCAGGTTGCGGCGGCCTTCCACTTCAACCACACATACGCGGCAGCCACCGGGCTTGTGTTCGATGTTCAAATCGCCGAGGTTCATATAACAAAGCGTGGGGATCTCTATGTCAAGCTTCTTCGCAGCATGATATATGGTAGTGCCCTTTTCTACCTCGACAGTCCTGTTATCTATTGTGATGTTTATCATTTCCATTTCGCTGATTCCTTTAAGATGATTAAACGATTGCTACTGCGTTAAACTTACATTTCTCGAGACAGGCACCGCACTTGATACACAGCGACTGGTCGATGGTGTGGAGTTGCTTGCGCTCTCCTTCAATGCAGTTCACCGGGCAGTTACGTGCGCAGGCAGTACAGCCAACACAGTTTTCCGGGATGATCTCATAGCGGATTAGCTCCTTGCAGCTTCCTGCCGGACAACGTTGTTCTTCCACATGCGATTGATACTCCTCCATGAAGTTATCCATGGTGGAAAGCACCGGGTTGGGAGAAGTCTGCCCAAGGCCGCAGAGAGAGGTGTCGCGGATCACCATGCTCAGGTTACGCAGGTTGTCAAGATCTTCTTTCTCTGCCTTACCCTGGGTGATCTTTTCGAGAAGTTCATGCAAACGCTTGTTACCTACCCGGCAGGGAGAACATTTACCGCAGGATTCTTCTACAGTGAATTCAAGGTAGAACTTGGCCACCGATACCATGCAGTCGTCTTCGTCCATCACGATCATACCGCCGGAGCCCATCATAGAGCCAACCGCCAGCAGGTTATCGAAGTCGATGGGGGTGTCCAGGTGTTTTTCGGTAAGNCAGCCNCCNGAGGGGCCACCTGTCTGNACGGAACGGAACTTCTTTCCGTCCTTGATGCCGCCGCCGATCTCAAAGATCACCTCACGCAGGGTTATGCCCATAGGCACCTCTATGAGGCCTACGTTATTGATCTTGCCGGCAAGAGCAAATACCTTTGTTCCTTTCGATTTTTCTGTGCCGATGGAAGAGAACCACTTAGCCCCCTTGTTATATATGACAGGGATGTTGGCAAAGGTTTCCACGTTGTTGACGTTGGTGGGCATGCCAAGGTATCCGCTTTGTGCGGGAAAGGGTGGTTTAAAGGTGGGCTCACCACGTTCTCCTTCCATGGAGTGGATCAGTGCTGTTTCCTCACCACATACAAAGGCTCCGGCACCGTAGCGTATCTCAATGTCGAAGTCAAAGCCGCTACTCAGGATATCCGTTCCCAGCAGGCCGTATTCGCGGGCCTGTTCTAAAGCGATCTTGAGGCGCTCGATGGCCAGGGGATATTCAGCACGGATATAGATCAGCCCTTTGGTGGCTCCGATGCAGTATCCGTTAATTACCATGGCTTCGATTACGGTGTGGGGGTCACCTTCCAGGATCGAGCGATCCATGAAGGCACCGGGGTCACCCTCGTCGGCATTGCATACCACGTATTTCTGGGTGCCGTCCACCTTTGATGCGATCTGCCATTTGACTCCTGTAGGAAATCCGCCACCACCACGTCCGCGAAGGCCGGAATCGATCATCACCTGGATGGCCTCTTCTGGTGTCATTTCGGCAAGCACCTTACCTAAGGCCTCATAGCCATCTGAAGCCAGATATTCATCAATGCTCTCAGGGTCTATCAAACCACAGTTGCGCAGCGCGATACGGATCTGTTTCTTATAAAAGCCCATCCCCTTGGAGTCGGAGATCTGCTTTTTGTTTACCGGATCCACATAGAGCAAACGCTTTACCTGGCGGCCTTTCACTGCGTGCTCAGCCACAATCTCTTTGGCATCTTCGGGGGTAACCGAAACGTAAAACGTATTGTCAGGGATAACCTTTACAATAGGACCCTTTTCACAGAACCCAAAGCAGCCTGTTTCAACAACCTGCACTTCGTCCTGAAGCCCTTGTTCTTTTAATTCCTTCTTCAGGTTTTCATAAAGCATGTTGCTGGCAGAAGCCCGGCAACCGGTACCACCGCAAACCAGCATATGCATGTTGAATTTTGCCATGTCTATTCCTCCTTGTCTTTTTCTATGGTTTGATAATTTACCGGGATAATTCCGTCAACCAGCTCCTGGTTTTTAATATATTTTTCGATGATCTCGTCTGCCTTTTTCTTGTCCACATAGCCATAGACCACAGGGTCATGGCCAGGCAGGTTGACCTCCAGGGTAGGCTCTGCATAGCAGTAGCCCATGCATCCGGTCTGTGTCACGATGGCGTCGATGTTCCGCTTATCAAGCTCATCAACCATGTATTCCATGACCTCTTTCGAACCGGAAGCAATACCACAGGTAGCCATAGCCACCTTTACGATTACACGTCCCTCCGGAGTGTCGCTCTTCTCCCGAAGGGCGATCTTCGACTGAAGATCTTCCTTTTTCTTTTTCAGATCTGCCAAAGATTTGATTTTTGTCATAATTGGTTCTCCCATTAAAAAGTGATTACTAAAGTTGTCCTATTTGTCGTTTGTCAAGTTTATGCTTTTAAAGGGGCGCTAAAGTGCACCCATTTCACCGAGATTCTCCCTGATCATCTCTTTAAGATATTGCCTTACCTCCGGGTCATTCAAAGGCACATCCTCCAGCACTTCTTTTACTTCGTTGGTATCCATTTTGTACGTGCCTCCATTACGGTGATGTGTATATTGAAAGCGTATTTCCGGATTGCTGCCGACCAGCAGCACAATCACGCCGGCGATATCACCCGCAGACTGCCTGTCCATGTGGTCATGTTCAAACAGAGCTTCCACCACCGTGCCTTTGTCCACTTCGGAACGTATCTTCAAATGACCGCCTGCCTGCTCGGCATGCTGCTTAAGCAGGGAGATGCCCATGCCTACCTTCCGCGTCTTGCGTGAGGTGTAATAAGGGTCTGTCACACGCCGGACGGTATCCTCTGTCATGCCGCATCCATCATCACCAACCCTGATCAGGTAACGGTTCTCCCTGGTATCCTCCTCTATATGGATGAAGATGTTCCGGGCACCCGCCGTAATAGAGTTTTGCACGATATCCAGTATGTGAAGCGCCAGGGTTTTCATCTGTTTATGATTTAATATGCAAGCCGAGTGCTGCGTCTAAGGCACTTTCGCTGAACTGGCCTCCTGTTGGACAGCCCAAGTGCTGCGTCTGCGGCACTTTCCATGAACTGGCCTCCTGTTGGACAGCCCAAGTGCTGCGTCTGCGGCACTTTCCATGAACTGGCCTCCTGTTGGACAGCCCAAGTGCTGTCCCTACGGTTCCTCACGGGAAAAACGTGGGGCCGGCCAAGTCCGGCCCTACCTACTCCTCTATCCACACCTTTCGCCCCCCACGTCCAGCCAGGGCTTTTCTGATCTCATCAAAGCTCCGGCGTTTCATCTCAAAGATGCTTATTCTGCTGCCTATCTGCCCGGGGTGATGGGCATCAGAGCTTCCAATAAATGTATAGGCCTGCAGATCAGGGTGTCTGGTCTTTATCTCGTTTTCAGTCGCCTGTTTGGATATCTCCAGTGCATCAGCCTTGAGTCCGGGGGGCACAAAGCCCAGCTGGCTAAAAAGACTGTAGCTGGGCCGGTCGATATGTGCCGGAATGAATATCCCTCCCATCTGATGAACAACCTGCTGAACCTCTTCAAGGGATTTACTTATAGCCGATATAAGCAACTTTTCTTCTTCTTCCAGGATCATCTCATCCTCATCTACCACAACCTGGTATCCAAACACCCCGGGTTTGTTTTTGACATCTGCCAGATGTGCATCCAGGAAGTGCTGAAACTTCACCAGGGAATCATTGTTTTCAAAGAACGCAAGGCAGTGGATCTCTTCGCGGGTTGTCACCTCAGCTCCTCCCAGAACGAAGATGCCTTTCCTTTCTGCCAGATTTTTGATCAGCGCCACATGCTTTGTGCTGTTGTGGTCGGTCACGCCCAGGATGTCGATGCCTTTTCGTGCTGCGACATCTGTTATTTGAGCCGGACTCATCTCCAGGTCGCCACAGGGCGACAATACGGTGTGCACATGCAAGTCGGCACGGTATCTGTTCATTTATTTTTTGATCAGTTCGTATAATTTGCCCGTAATTTCAAATGCACTCATTGAAGTGCCCAGCAAGGGAATCTCCTCTTCATTGCTTTGGCGGGCGGTATCTTCATCCGGCTTGTTACCATTTACCAGAATTACTGCTGCCAGCTCTTTCAGCGAGGCAATCGCCATCACATTCTTGTGCGTTTGCAATGTAATCCATACCTGGCCTTCGTCGGCGTTTCCCATCACATCACTAAGCAGATCGGACACGTATCCCCCGCTTACTTTACGGTTCAGACCGTTTTCGCCGCTGAAAACCTGTAAATCCAATTTGTTCACAATCTCTGCTGCTGTCATCTGATTATATGATTTGGTTAAACTTTTTGGCTTTTGGCGTTGACTTTTGGCTTTTGGCTTTTGGCGTTGGCGTTGACTTTTGGTCAATTCAGATGCATGGTGATCTCCACCCTGGTTCCCTTGCCCACTTCACTTTCCACATGCAGGTGGTCGGCATTTTTTTTCATGTTGGGAAGCCCCATTCCTGCGCCAAACCCCATTTCCCTTATTTCACTGGTGGCCGTTGAAAAACCTTCTTCCATAGCCTGTTCGATATCCTCTATTCCGGGTCCTTCATCTTCAAGAACAATCCTTATCTTCTCATCATCCACGGCAAAAACAATTTTACCGCTCCACGCATGCGCCACAATGTTTACCTCCCCTTCGTAAGTAGCCACCACCGTCCGCTTTATGATGGCCATGTCTACACCCAGCTTTTTCAAAGACTTCTTGATCTGACTGGAAGCATATCCTGCCCTGCTGAAATCACCCCCGGTGACACTGTACTGATCTGCTATCTTCTCGCCCATGACGGTTTAGAATATCGGTTTTACTCCCTCTGCGTACAGCAGTCCGCATGTTTTATAGAGTGAGTAGCGGCACTCCATCAGAATGATGTCACTCTCCCGCGCCAGCTCTATCATTTCCGCACTTGCCTTTTTGTTTCTGGCAAATATGATGCAGTTGATATCTGACATTTCGGCTGTACGAATGGTCTGCATATTAGCCAGTCCGGTGATGAGCAATACATTGTCGTTACTTAGCGTGAGAACATCACTCATAAGGTCGGACGCAAAGGCCAACTCGATTGTATAATCAAGCCGCTCCCCGCCACAAAGAATGCGTGCATCCAATATCCTTATGATGTCTTTAACCTGCATGTTGTACTTTCTATTACCAGATCCTGATGTTTCTGTTCACTTCACCGGGCAGTCTTCTACCTGGTTTTGTGTACGTAAGATGTGCTGTTGATTCGCTTCAGTCACCTCTATTTCAATGAACTATATCCTACGCTGAATATAACAGTGCAAAGATAAACAATTAAAAATCACTAAACAAACAAGGTTGTGAATTTTTTCACATCTTTATTTGTTCAACCTGTTAAAAATAACAGCCAGGTCAGAATAAATGGATGTATTTTCAACGATCACGTGTGCAGGAACCCTGATGGATTGAGGGGTGAAGTTCCAGATGGCTTTTATGCCCCAGGCAACAGCCAGGTCGGCAACTTCCTGTGCACCGTCATCAGGTGTTGTAATGATGGCTATCCGGGCAGGAGTTTTAATTGAAAGATCACGAAAGGCGTCCAGGTGATGGATCTTAACATCCTTGATGGATTGACCCGTAATGTTTTTATCCACATCAAACCCGGCTATGATCTTTAATCCGTAGTGTGTAAGCCCATCATAGTTGATCAGGGCCTTGCCCAGGTTACCCACACCAAAGAGAAACGCATTTTCGTGGCTGTTAAAGTCCAGAAAGTTAATGAGGGTATCAATAAGTTGATCAACCTGGTAACCGACTTTTGTGCGTCCTTTTACTCCTGTATGGGCCAGATCTTTGGTTACCAGGGTGTGATCCATCTTAAAGGTGATGGCGATCTGGCTGCTTGACACGTAATCCACGCCATTAATTTTTAAAGACTTGAAATAACTAAGGTAGCCGGGAAGTCGCCGCAGCGTGGGAACGGGAACATGATTGACGTTGTGATTGTTGTTTCGTGCCTTCATGATAATGGGTTAGTGGTATTAACAAACAGATAATAGAAACAGCAACGCTCTTTTAGCCGGATGTTATTCACATTCCGGATAAGTTTAAAAAAGGGTTGATCAGGAGGAGTAACTGAAACGCAGTCAGCGAATCACACCGGATCAACCCTTTTAAGCCTGCTTACGCCACAGTTTAGTGTCGCTTACGTGGCGTATAGTGTGTGTGCAGAAGGTCATGTGATTTATGACCTAATGGCTCATGAAGGAAGGATTCGTATATGGCAGTCACCTCGGGGTTCTCGTGAGACTTGCGCAACGTTAGTCCTTCGTCCTCTTCATAGATACCCGCTGCACGCTTCTTACGGATCTCCATGTTGGTGGGCATGGGCTGACCGCCGCCGCCAATACATCCACTGGGGCATGCCATGATCTCAATGAAGTGATGGTTGGCTTCTCCTGCCCTGATCTTGTCCATAAGGATCTTGGCATTGGCAAGGCCGTGGGCAATAGCCACATTCAGATCCACACCTTCCAGGAAGCTCCATTCAGGCTTCACATCCTTGATCTTCACGGAGGCTTCTTTAACTCCTTCCATTCCCCTGACAGGCTTAATATTCAAACCGGCAAAAGGAACTTCACGTCCGGTAACAAGTTCATAAGCGGTACGCAGCGCGGCTTCCATAACACCACCCGTGCTGCCAAAGATTACAGCAGCGCCTGTGGATTCACCCAGGATCTTGTCATATTTCTCATCTTCGAGTTTTTCAAAATCGATACCTGCCTGGTGGATCATGCGGCCCAGCTCCCGGGTTGTAAGTACATAGTCGACATCTTTATAGCCACTGCCGCGCATTTCGGGACGCTCAGCCTCAAATTTCTTCGCTGTACAAGGCATAATGGAAACGACAACCATCTCGGCCGGATTCTTGTTAACCCGTTCAGCATAATATGTCTTGGCCAACGGACCAAACATCTGCTGGGGCGACTTGCAGGTAGAGAGGTTTGCGAGCAAGTCAGGATAAAGGTGCTCCTGGAACTTGACCCAGCCTGGCGAGCAACTTGTGAGCATGGGCAGTGCCACATCTTTTCCATCTACGAGTGCCTCCTTCAGGCGGGTCAACAACTCTGTACCCTCTTCCATAATAGTAAGGTCGGCAGTAAAATCGGTGTCAAGCACTTTGTCGAAGCCTAACCTACGGAGAGCTGAAACCATTTTGCCGGTCACCCTTGTTCCGGGTTCCATGCCAAACTCTTCCCCGATGGCCACCCTGGTCGCCGGCGCCGTTTGTACCACCACAAATTTGTTGGGGTCGTAAATGGCATCAAATACTTCATCAATATAGTTACGCTCGGTAAGCGCTGCGGTGGGGCAACGGTTGATACACTGCCCGCAGTTGGTGCATACCACATCGTTCATGGGTTTATCCATGAAGGTGCTGATGCGCATCTCATTCCCTTTATTGGTAACCGCCAGGGCGCTTACATACTGCAACGCAGCACAGGTGCGAACACAACGCTGGCAACGGATACACTTGCTGTCATCCTTCTCGATGGAGGGACTGGAAATGTCCGTCTGCTTGTCCGTGTCTTTAACCAGGTCAAGATAGACATGGTCGCCGATACGGTAATCGTTACTCATATCCTGCAGCTCGCAATAGCCATTCTTGAAGCACTTGGTGCAATCGGCATTATGCTCGGTGAGCAGCAGCTCAACGATATGCTTCCTGGCCTGACGCACTTTCAGGCTGTTTGTCTGTATTTCCATGCCCTCGCTTACCGGTGTGGCGCAGGAAGCAGGCAAAACCCGTGCACCTTTCTGCTCTACAACACAAACGCGACAGTTTCCTGCCACACACAGGTCATCATGATGACACAGGGTAGGGATCTTGAAGTTCAGCTCCCGGGCAGCATCCAGTACGGTGGTGCCCTCATCCACTGAAATCGGTATGTTATTGATCTTCAGGTTTACTTTATATTTACTCATGGTTTTATCTCCTGTTTTAATTTTTGAATATCCGGGACCTTAGTATATGATCTCTTCCCGGAAATTGTTGATAATTGAATTGAAAGGGTTGGGTGCTGACTGTCCGAGGCCGCATTTGGAGGCAATGCGCATGGTATCAGACAGTTTTTGCAGCTCTTCCAGGTAAGCCGGCGGCTTATTCCCTTTCTTTACAGCTTCAATTCCTTTCAGGAGTTGCTGACAGCCCACCCTGCATGGGGTGCATTGCCCGCAAGACTCTTCTTCAAAAAACTCCAGATAGTCATTCAGGATATTATACATAGAGCGCGTGCTGTTAAAAAGCATCATAGAACCTCCGGTGGGGATGCCTTCAAAGCCGATCAGGGTATCTTTGAAATCTTTCCTTGATACGCAAAATCCGGATGCACCGCCCACCTGGACAGCCTTGGTGTCGCCATCGCCGAACTCATCTACAAACTGTTGCAGTGTCATACCTAACTCCAGCTCATAAATCCCGGGAGTTGGCGTGTCGCCAGAAACCGAAAATACTTTTGATCCCCTGGAGTCGAATGTACCCATCTCCTTAAACTTGGTGGGACCTTCCTTGGCAATCATCAGGGCAAATACCAGGGTTTCGACATTGTTAACCGAGGTGGGCTTGCCAAGGTAGCCTTCTGATGTTGGGAAGGGCGGCTTATTGCGGGGTTCCCCGCGTTTGCCTTCCATCGATTCCATCAGAGCCGTTTCCTCTCCGCAAACATAAGCTCCGCTACCGGAGTTGATACGGATGGTAAAATCCAGCCCAAGGTCCTTAAGCTTCGCATGAAACTCATCAATGGCCTTATGCAATGAGGGCAGGAGGAAGTTATATTCGCCTCTGAGGTAGATATAACCCTCGTTGGCACCCAGACAGTAACCGCAAAGCGCCATGCCTGCCAGTACTTTTTCAGGGACCTCCGTGAGGATCTCCCGGTCTTTGAACGTACCTGGCTCTCCCTCATCTGCATTACATATCACATACTTTTGATCCGCTTCCTCGTTTTTGGCAAATTTCCATTTTAAGCCCGTAGGGAAGCCGGCACCACCTCTTCCGCGCAAACCAGAATCAATTACGTCAAGGATTATCTCATCCCGCGTGCGCTGAAGTACCTTTTCCAAAATATCCATGTAGTCAACCTTACCAAAAATAAGGTCTACCTTTTTTATCATTTTCTCCATAACTATGTTTCTCTTTTTGTGTTAGACAACTACGTTTGCTTCCCTGATCAGCCTTTCTTAAGATATTCATTAATGATATCCGATGCTTTCTCAGGAGTGATCTCCGGATACACCTCATCGTTGATCAGCATTACCGGGCCTTTATGGCACCAGCCGATACAGTTTGCCTGCAAAAGGCTAAACTTCTTATCGGTGGTTGTTTCACCCAGCTTGATCTTCAACATGTCCGAAATGGTATCGATGATCTCATCCTTACCCTTCATGTGGCAGGTAATGGTTTTACACACACGGATGACATATTCCCCACGCGGGACGGTATCCAAAAACGTATAAAAAGATGCAGTGCCAAACACATCTGCAGTACTGAGGTCAAGCTCTTCCGCAATAGCCTCCATGGCCTCCTCCGAAAGATAATGCTCAGACTTCACTACTGCTTGTAAGATAGGCATCAGACTCGTGCGCTCGCGGCCGTGCTTTTCGGCCTGCTCCTTTACAAGCTCTTTAACTTTAGTCATGTTTATCCCTTTCTGATTAAGTGGTTATTGTGATTAATTCAACATTATTATTTGACGCCTCAAAAATAACAAGTCCCGCGTAATTAAATAATTTTTTCTTTATTTATTTTGCACATAATCAATAATTTATAAGCAATCTAAATTGCATTCCAAAAGAAAAAACATTAAAAAAGGCCACCTCTTGCGAGGCAGCCTTCAGCATAAATCAGATAAATAATTTTTCAGGCAAATGCTCTGCGTTATTCGCGCATGTGAGCCGTTTCATCACGCAGCTGCCTGAACTCGTTACCTTCGTACCAGTTAGGCCAGTCGCGGGTGTTTGCCAGGTGTTTTCCCATAAAATAGAACAACCACATATCCTGGTGCATGCCATCCCACACCCACAAATCATGGATCACGTCAGTGGGAGCATGATAGCGTGCAGCCATATCTTCAGCTACCATCTCTGCATACTCTTCATCCCTGTTGATATAATCGCTGCCGCCCTGGGCATAGATCATAGGTATGCCTTGTCTTGCCAGGCTGATATGGTCGGAACGGTAAAAATAACCGGCCTCAGGAGTGGGCTCAGGCACCACGTAACGGTCTTGCTCTTCAGCATACATCCTGAGGTATTCTTCCATTTCGGAGTTGCCATATCCCACCACTTCAACATCCCATGTCGGGCCATACACATTAAGTGCATCGACATTGATTCCGCCAACCGTTTTTCCCACAGGGAAAAGAGGGTTCTCAGCATAATAGGTTGAGCCAAGCAGACCTGACTCTTCAGCGGTAACCGCTGCAAACACGACAGACCTTTCAGGGCTTTCTTCTCCGGCCATCATCCGTTCGGCGATGGAGATGATGGCGCCGACGCCAGTAGCATTATCCACTGCCCCGTTATATATATCTACACCATCATCTGTTTCTACCATACCCAGATGATCCCAATGCGCCATGTAAAAGATCGTCTCATCGGGGTAGGTGCTGCCTTCAATGTATCCTATCACGTTGTGGCATTCGGAGTGCTCGAATTCATTGTAAAAATCTGCGCTGGCATACATATCCATGGAATATGCCTGAAAATCAGGCAAGGCAGCGCTCGCGAGTTCTTCATCGAGATCTTTGCCGATACGGGCAAATAATTCCCGGGCAACTTCTTTCTGGATCCATCCTTCAGCTTCCAGTTTGGGTTCGCCTGAATCCTCACCAATACCATACTGGGTGCCCGACCATGAATTACGAACGACATCCCAACCATAGCTGGCTGGCTCTGTTTGGTGGATGATAAGGGCACCTGATGCTCCCTGGCGGGCCGCTTCTTCAAACTTGTAAGTCCAACGCCCGTAATAAGTCATTGCCCGTCCATTGAATATTTCTTCATCACGCAGAGCAAAGCCCGGGTCGTTGATCATCACTACCACGGTCTTTCCTTCCACATCCACGCCTTCATAGTCGTTCCAGTCATATTCAGGAGCGTTAACGCCATAACCAACAAATACAAGCTCGCTCGCATCCAACTGTGAGTAGTCTTGCAATTTGGTAGTGCCAATCACCATGTCGTTGATGTAGTCATAGGCGAGTTCTTCCCCATTATGGGAAATAACCAGGTCAGAGAAATCATAGCCGGTGATCTCCACAAGTGGCACCGGTTGCAGGTAGCTTCCGTCAACAGCTGGTGTTAAACCAATACGTTCATATTCTCCAATGATATATTCTTTTGTTTTTTCACCACCTGGCGTAGCTGGTGCGCGTCCTTCAAACTCGTCGGAAGCGAGCGTCTCCACGTGATCCCGGTAGTTTTCGGAAAATGTGGGAATCTCAACTCTTTCCGGCGCCTCGCATCCACTGAACAGGCAAGCCGAAGCCATTACGACAGCCACCATGATCAGGCGGCCTGCAACTCTGAAATGTTTACTCATTTTATAATCCTCCTTGGTTTTGGTTTATAAAGCAGATAATACTCCTTAGAAAATGATTTGCAATATACGGTTTTTCGGCATATCAGGACAGGACACATCTGATATCTGCAACACTATTTTCAATGGGAAGACCAGCTGCGACACATGTCAAACGGATACAAAAAACAAATGCGACCCTTAGAGAAGCCGCATTTGTGTAGTTTGCAAAATTATTTCTTAAGCTTTCTGTTCTTCTCTTTCATCATCAGCAAATCATAAGCAATAGGTGCACTGTTAAACAGGGAAGAATAGGTACCTACAGCCACACCTATCATCAGGGCAAAGGCAAATCCCCGGATCACTTCTCCTCCAAAGAGGAAGATAATCAGCAACACGGCAATGGTAGTTCCTGATGTATTGAAAGTTCTCGACAGGGTAGCGTTTAGTGAATTGTTTATATTGGTTTTCAGCGGACGTTTCGGGAACAGTTTAACGTTTTCCCTTATCCTGTCGAAGATGACCACGGTATCGTTAACGGAATAACCGATGATGGTAAGTATAGCCGCAATGAAGGCCTGATCAATCTCCATAGTCCATGGCACCACATTATATAGCAGCGAGTAAAGCGAAACCACAATTATGGAGTCGTGGAACAGGGTGGCAAGACTTCCCAGGCCAAACTGCCAGCGTTTAAACCGTGAAGCGATATAGCTGAAGATGATTACCAGGGCGATGGCCACACTGATCACGGCTCCCCTCTGAATGTCGCGGGCTACGGCAGGACCAACCTTTTGAGAGCTTAACCTGCCGATCACTTTATCATCATCGTCGCCCACATATTCTTCATAGCTGACCGGCTCAGCAAAGAAGCCTTTTACGCCCTCATATACAGTTCTTTCTGCTATGGAATCGGCTTCCGTAGTTTCCACGCCTACTTTAAAGTTGGTGGTAATTCTTACCTGGTTGCTTGGTCCGAAGGTGATCACTTGTGCTGAAATGGCTTCTCCTGTGATATCCAGTTCCTGTGCCGCTTCATCCAGGGTCTGCATGAGAGATGCACGCATATCAACTGTATTCACATCATTGTCGAAGCGCACCACATAAGAGCGTCCTCCTGAGAAATCAATTCCCATACTTAGGCCGCGCAGGGCAAATGAGCCTAATCCGACGATGATAACGATAGATGAGATGATATAGAAACGTTTTCTGACTCCAATAAAGTCAAAGTTGACTTTGGTAAGAACATCCTTACTGAATTTAGAGCTAAAGCGAATGTTGACATTTTTGTCGAGCCAGTATGTAAATACAAGTCTTGAAAGGAATATGGCCGTAAACAACGAGCAGATAATGCCGATGATAAGGGTAGTGGCAAAGCCCTGTACAGGTCCTGTTCCAAAAACATAAAGGACGACACCTGTAAGCAATGTGGTGATGTTACCATCCACAATGGCTGAATAGGCATTTTTATAACCGTCGGCAATAGCCAGGCGCTGTCCTTTACCGGCACGAATCTCTTCCAGAATACGTTCGTAAATGATCACGTTGGCATCCACCGCCATACCCAGAGTAAGCACAATACCGGCAATACCGGGTAATGTAAGCACTGCTCCCAGTGATGCCAGCACGCCGAGAATGAAAAATACGTTGGCTACCAGGGCCAGGTCAGCTACAAACCCTGCTCTGTTGTAATAGAAAGCCATATATATCAGAACAACAATAAAGGCAATGGCAAATGAGGCAAAGCCGGCATTAATTGCTTCCCGTCCCAATGAAGGGCCTACCACGGCTTCTTCCACAATTCTTGCGGGTGCTGGCAGTGAGCCGGCCCTGAGAATATTTGCAAGGTCTTGTGCTTCAGTTACAGAAAACTGGCCGGAAATCTGAGAACGACCGCCGGTAATCCTGTCCTGAACTGTAGGAAATGAATACACATAGCCATCCAGAACGATGGCAATAGATTTCCCTATGTTGTCTTCTGTTAATCGTTCCCATGTTCTTGCTCCTTCGCGGTTCATTGACATGTTGATCTCCACTTCCCCGGTGGGAGAGAAATCCTGTCGTGCATCGGTAATCACTTCCCCGGTAAGGGGTGCTTGACCGTCGAAACCGACCCGGATCGCAAGCAGTTCGTGTACATTATCCATACCTCTCGCAGGTTGCACACTCCAGTAGAGGCGTAAATCCTGGGGTAAGAGGTCCTGCACTTCCTGCTGTGCCAGCATCCTGTTCACACGGGCGGTATCCTGAACGGCAGCATAGCCGACTATAGGGCCCTGACCCGGACGAATGTTGCCGGTCTGATCCTGAAAATAGTTTGGTGTCAGATAGGCAAACAGCGGGTTCTCCATGGCAAAATCCTGAAACTCTTCCAGGTCGTCAAAATCGTCTGCCATGAGGTCATCAAAATCATCTTCGGCGATTTCATCCTCACTAAGCGGGGGTTCTTCAGCATCAGGAATCAGATCATCGGTCTCGGCCATATCATCAAGTTCTTCCATCTCAGCATCCGGATCAAGGATATCTTCATCAAGGAGATCATCCTCTGCCATTTCCCTGAGTGCATCGTTGACGTCCATGAAGTAATCATGCACTTCATTGAAATCATATGTTTCCCAGAACTCCAGCTTGGCTGTTCCCTGCAGGAGGCGCCTTACACGGTCGGGCTCCTTAATGCCGGGCAGCTCGATGAGGATACGTCCTGTGGTTGCCAGTCGCTGAATGTTGGGCTGAGCCACGCCAAAGCGGTCAATACGTGTACGCAGGATTTGGAAAGAACGGTCTACGGCCTGATCCACTTCTCTGCGCAGCACGCGCAACACCTCATCGTCAGGAGTGGTGGTGGTGATGTGGTCACGCATTTCCGGGGTGCTGAAATAAAACGCGAGGCTGGCAGCTTCGTCCACCTCATTGAATGCACGGCCAAAAATGGTAATAAAGTCTCCCCTGGTGGCACGGTGTTCTTCAATGGCCATCTCCATGGCACGCTGAAAAGTCTGGCTGTCGGTATTGGTAGCCAGGGCACGGACGATGTCGGGCACCGATATCTCCATGGTCACGTTCATGCCACCACGAAGATCCAAACCCAGATTCAGTTCTCTTTCTTTGGACTCACGATAAGTGTAGCTCTGTAAAACCAGGTTGTACACAGTCTCATTCATCATGGAGTCGAGATAAAACTGTTCTGCCTCCCTTGCAATGGAGTCAAGGTAATACATCTCAAGCATCTCATCACCATCCGCCAGCCTACGGGCTTCCTCTACATACCTTTCGCTGCGGGCATAGCTCTTGGCATCGCGCTCTACCTTCCTCGCAAAATAGGTAAAGGAAAGCTGGTAAAGACATACCACTGCAAATGCAATGGCGAAAAATCTTATCAAACCTTTATTCTGCATGTTGTTGCAATTTATATAATCTGTTCATTTTTAAAAAGCGACCGCAAAGTTAATTGAATTTTTTCTCAAAGGGAAAAAATATAACACATATTTTATCAGAACCGGAATATTCTGTCTCATACACCAGGAGGTGGGCAATGCAATATAATGTTTAATTAAAGGTTTCAGGAAGCAATTTGAGGATACTGTGCCTGTTAATTACTGCCTTCCTTCTTGATTACTACCTTACTTCTTACCTTCCCCGGTAAGCATCAACTTCCTGTTGGGATAATCAATAACGGCGTCCATTTCCATGAGCAGGTCTCCGCCGAGTACAATATCTATACGAGGCAGATCAAAACGGGCGTAGATTTTTTGAATCGGCGACATGTCAATCAGAAGAATCTGCAGATCCTTCATACATGTAGAACCTATGGTAAGACTTGGGATATGGGTCGTCCAGGTTTC
>SL_8KL_010_SEDDRAFT_10000798_pt1 | contig 27546 bp, 22 predicted proteins | sample SodLakKL_010_SED_4_FD_11160 | JGI IMG/M metagenome (IMG submission 11160) | reverse complement strand
CAGTTAGAGGATTAGAGTCATCGGCCATGGGATAGACTCTTTGTATATCTCTATCACTTCTATCAAACCAGCACAATACGGAGATATGTGAATTTTCTTCTATGCCTAATAAAGCATCTTCGTAATTTTTATAGACTTCTATCTCCGATATATTTTCCTCGTAATCGTCTGGAATCTGCTCTAAATATTCATTTTTTACCCTTCCAATCTCTATCAGCTCGAAAGTTTTCAGTTTTTTTGAATCCATGAAAAGTAGATTTGATAGATGAGTTAAAACAATTACGGAAAAATAGAAAATATAATAAATAAAAAAGTATTTTGTATTTATTCCTTTATCTCCACTGCTTTCTTCGCGCCTTCGTCCATACCGTCCACTACATCATAACCTGCTTCTCTCAACATTTTTTTGCCTTCTTCTTCATTTGTACCCAACATCCTGATAACCGTCGGTTTCGTGGGTTCATAATCGATGATTCCCTGTGCGATCTTGTCGCACTGAGTGATCCCGCCAAATATGTTGAGATAGATTGATTTCACTCCCTCTTTCATGTCGATGATCTCTAGAGCATGTTTTGTATCCTCTGCATCTGCACCTCCGCCAAGGTCAAGGAAACATGCAGGTTCTCCACCGAATTCAGCAACAGAATCTAGTGTCGCCATCACTAGACCCGCACCGCAGCCGACTATCGCTATATCACCTTCAAGATCTACATAGGCAAGATCATATTCACGTGCCTTTTTTTCTCGCTCAGTAACGAGTTTACTTTCTGATTTTTCAAAATCCTGTCGGTAAAGTGCATTGTCGTCTATGTTGAAGACAGCATCTATAGCTAACAGACCATCTGGTGTAGAAACCAAAGGGTTGATTTCTGCGAGTTCAGAATCGTAATCATCGAAGGCTTGAGCTAATTTTTGAGCTATTTTGGCCATCTGAGAGAGTTCTTCTCCTTCCAAACCTATCGAATCTGCGAGATGTAAAGCTTCGTACCCTCTTAATCCCATTATAGGATCAACGTGTTTTTTTGCTATTTTGTCTGGATATTCCTCAGCAACTTCTTCAATATTCATCCCGCCCTCGGTAGTCATTATCAAGGTAGGTCTTTTCTTTTCTCTATCCATGACCATTCCAACGTAATATTCATCTTCAATCTCAGCTTTTTCAGCAACTAAGATCTTTTCTACTTCTAAACCTCGTATCTCCTTGTTGAAGAGTTCTTCAGCCTTTTCCACGGCTTCTTCCCTAGTTTCAGCGAAAAGAATTCCGCCAGCTTTGCCCCTCTTTCCAACAGTAACCTGGGATTTTAGCACTACAGGTTTTTCGACTTCCTTTATCTCCTCCGGCTCTTCGATTAGATAGCTTTCAGAGACAGAAATGCCGTAATCCTTAAAAATTTTCGCTGCCTGATATTCTTGGAGTTTCATCTTTTATACCTCTTGATACTATTTGCTCGTAAATCGTGACGGGATATAAAATAGTTACGTGATTTAGGTTGTTGATACATACTAGGCAAAGATCATCTTTTTTGGCTTCATAAGATTTTTATGGGAGTTACTCCTTTCTCTATCCTGTACAGTTGGGCCAGTAGATCAGTTGGAAGATCGCCACCTTGGCATCTGCGGGTTCAAAAACCTGCCGCTGAAATGGTGGAGGCCCGGGGTTCAAATCCCCGCTGGTCCATCAATTTTATCTCATTGAGGAAAACTTTGATTGTTATCTATTTCTAAATAGGTGCGAAAGTTCCTACCAATTTCGGACTGACTGGACTGTTGGACTTTATATAGTTTTTCAAAGCTTGAACTGCTTTGATATCCATGTTTTTTCTATTTTTACCGTATTTGGCTGGTATACCTTGAGTTGTAATAAAACTGGCTTCATAGNTCTTGTCTTTATCCANTCTTTCGTCNCCCACAAAAAACTCATGGACCCTTTTTCCCTCAGGATTCTCTACCTTGAAATATACATTTATGCCATAGCATCTCTTCACATACCCACCCATCTGTTTGTAAGAATTCTTCGAAAAAGTAAGNTCAAGATCTTCTTCTATCATATCCCAAAGTTCTTCTCCAGTGATCTCACATTTAGAGATCGGTGGATTTACAGGTATTATCCTCCATAAGTCTTCGACAGTTATTTCTCCCGGAGGTATAGGGGATCCATAACGCCAGCCGTTAGAAAAGGCCATCTCTGCTCCGCTCACCTCGATCATCGCTTTTAAAAGAAGATTGTCCATGGTCGTCTCCATCACTCTATCTCTAGATAGACCTATTTTTGTCTCACCTACAACTTCCTCTAACATGTCTTTATGAGGGGCCTTTGCTTCTCTGACCATCTTCTNAACTTCCTTATCAGGCTCTATAGATTCGGTNATCTCTAAAAGTTGGTGTTTGTATCCTATTATACCTCCATCTCCCAATTCTAGGTCCAATCTTCCTATAAAGGAGCCGTGACATCCAGATTGGATTATCAAGGTTCCATTCACTTCTACGGATTCATAGATCCTATTATGGGTGTGTCCGCTCACAAGAACGTCAATACCATCAACTTCTTTAGCAAGTTTTAACTCCTGTGGATAACCAAGATGGGCGAAAACGACTATCAGATCAACATCCTTTTCTTTCACTTCATGGATATACTTAGGTAGCTCTTTTTTTCCAAGTGTAAAGTAAATATCTTTGCTAAAATGATCCGGCATGGTTTTGTCTACTATCGTAGCCGCGACCCCGATTAGACCTACTTTTATTCCATTTTTATCTACTATCTTATAGGGATCAAAAACCAACTGATCTGTATCTTCTCGATAACAATTGATTGCTAACAAAGGATAATCTAACTTTTCTGCAAAATTTATCAGATGTTCAGGTCCATAGGCAAAATCCCAGTGACCTGTCCAAGCATCGAAACCCATCCTGTTTAAAATAGGTATCATAACCTCTCCTTTGCTTTTTACCACAGGATAAGTTCCATGGATAGTATCTCCATTATCTAGAGCTATAACAGAACCTGGATTTTCTTCCCTCACCTGTTTTAAATAGGTCGTTATCCTACCATATCCTCCAACCTTTTTATATATCTGGTCTCCGTCTTTCCAAAAATATTCATCATGTAAGTCCAAGTAAGCATGGCTATCGTTCATCTGTAAAATTGTTATATCATGTTTTTTTTCCATCATATCCCTCTATATTTTTATATAGGCCCAATCTTCATTCTGCTTTTTAACCAATTCTCCAACACCAGAAGGGACTATCTTTGTTCCCTCAATCATATCATTTTCTTTCATATCCAGTGCCTTTAAACTATTAGAGCAAACACAAAATACTACTCTTTTATTGGAGAGATAATCTACCTTATTAACATGCCCTCCTTCTTCCAACATCATCTTAACTCCAGTACCGTTCATCAGTAATTCAATATCTAGATTTTCTTCACCTAAATCTTTTATCAGATTGATGATATTTGAGATAGCTGTTGTACTTCTTTCCTCATCATGAAGATGAAATATCACCTTAAATTTTGACAAAACTCCTCACCTACATTAGTAAACATTTCTTTTTACAAAAATGTATTGTCAAGTTGAAAAAATTTTTTACTATAGAGAAGTAGAGTAAGATATACAATATCAGGATTATCTAGTTTTTAGAGATCCTAAAAATATACATCTAAAATCTCGCGCGAAGACATCGGATATGTGGGACCAATATGATTAAAATCTGATCTTGATTATCTTTTTTTAGAAATATAAAAAATGATTACTTTTCAAAAAATATTTAAAAATAAGGGGTAAATGATGAGGTGAGAAAAATATCATCGTTAGTAATAATAACTATTTTGATCATTGGAGGATTTGCGATAATCTCTAGGCATACAAGGGCAGACGAAGGAGAATACCCCCTTACTGTCACCGCAGGTGATAACTTCGATTCTATAGACATAACGGTTGAAGAAGAGGACGACGATATAATAGATGAGCTCAGAGATATATCTGGATTTACCCTTGTGTTACTACTCATCGCTTGTCTTACCGCCGCAGGATGGTACCAACAGAAAAATAAAGAGGTTTAAGTGAGAGAATACGATAACTCTTCCATTGAGGACTTAGTTCCTATTCAAAAATCATCAAAAAACCACTGACATCTAATAGACTTCCTGAGACGGAAAACTAAAACCCCTCACACAACTTTCTTCTCTATGGAACATAAGTTTATCGAGTCTTGGAACCGATTTCTTTCAACACTAGTTTTTTCCCTCTTTCTAGAGCTTCTTCTCTACCTTCTGGTTTGCTACCTCCACCCTGAGCTGTTTTCGGAGAGCCTCCTCCTCCTCCGTTTATCTCTTTTGCAGCGTCATTCAATATCTCGATCATATTGATCTCTAAATCATCGCTTCGCGAGAAGACGAGATTCACATTCTCTCCTTCTGAGGCCAACAAGACCACTCTGTTCTCCTCGGAAGTTATCCTTTCGGCGGTGGATAACATCTCTTTCGTGCCCATATCTACAACTTCCAAGATGACCTCTATTCCTTCTACTTTTTCCCCCGGAAGTAGTTCCTCCGTCATAGCCACCGACTTGTATCTCTTCAATTCCTCTATTTCCTTCCCACGTTCCTTCCACTCGTTGAAGAAACGTTCGGCAGTGTCCGGAAGTTCTTCAGGACTGACTTTGAATTTGGACGAAGCCTCTTTCAAGAGGTCTTCCTGATGCTGTATGTTTTCCACCGCTGCCATTCCGGCGGAATATGTTAGCCTTTCAACGCCGTCTTGGATCCTTTGAGTACTCAACACCTTTATGGGACCCACTTCAGATGTCCTGTCAACATGAGTACCTCCGCAGGCCTGCGCATCGTAATCTTCCACATCAGAGATATGAACTACTCTTATTATATCGCTCTCTGGGACCCCACCTTGATAAAGTTTGAATCCAAATCTTTTTTCAGCCTCATCTCTAGTTAGTTCCTCTTTCCTCACGGGTATATCATCAAGAACTATCCTGTTCGCTATCCTTTCGATCTCTTTTATCTCTTCACGGCTTATCCTTTTAAAGTGTGAGAGGTCCAACCTAGCATTTTCTACATCTTTCTTAGCACCTTTCTGCCAAACATGATCCCCCAAAACCTCTCTAGCGGCACTCATTATAACGTGAGTAGCTGAATGATGTCTAGTCAGAGACATACGTCTTTTCCAATCTACCTTCCCGTGGACTGTCTCACCTTCAGATATTTTACCTTCAACTTCATGTATAATCACGCCGTCGTTTTTCCGAACGTGTTTAACGGGATAAGTCGAGTGATCGGTTATCAGAACACCATGGTCCGCCGGCTGACCACCACCTTCTGGGTAAAACATTGTCCTATCCAAAACGACTTCATTCTTTTCTGAGTATATAACCACACCATCAAAAGTCTGTGTGTTAGGATTATTGTAATACAGGGGTTCCGTTTCAGGCAAATTTACCTTTTCCATTGCTTCTTCTTCAACATCTTCTTCGATGTCCTCTGCAGAAGATTCATGCATCTCAGCGAGCATAGAATTGAAGTTCTTCGGAACCTCAACTACGATACTAAAATCCGCAGAAATCTCCTCAACGATGGTCGGATGTATTCCATGAGTATCATAGTATTCTATCAGTTTATCTAGCGAAAGCGTCTCGCCCTCTTCCATTGCTTCTAGTTCTCTTTTAACCATCCTTTTACCTTTCTCTACTGTCGAATGGTATTTTTCAATCTCCTGATTCAATATATCACATACTAGTTCTTTTTTCTCTAGGTCTATTATATCAGAATGGATATCCATCTGTTTTTCGACCAGTTCAGAAAGAGAAAGTTCTTTTTCCATCCTATTTATCTGTCTGAGCGCTCGGCGGATCATCATTCTAGCAAGATAACCTTCTTCAACATTTGAAGGAACCACACCATCAGAAAGCATGAGAGCTATTGTATAACTGTGGTCAGCCAACGTGTAAATCCCCCTCAATATTGATAGTTTTTCCACTACATTCCTTCTGTCCAAATCGATATCGTATCTTGAAAGTCTCCCCATCAAATCATCTACAAGGGATTCATCATTAAAATCTTTATCTGAAGTCCCTGCGAGATTGGTGTACTCTTCAAGCATCCTTCTGTACCTCTCGTCTTCCATAGGATGTTCAAAATCCAATTTCTCGGCGAGATGATCGATCATTTCAGGGTATACAGAATCATAGATGGTAGGGGCTCCTTCAGTGACCCATGCTAATCTCTCTAACCCATATCCAGTATCTACAACGTTGAGGTCTAGAGGGGAGTATTGTTCTCCTTCAAGTTCAATCTCACCGTTCCGGTCTTTCTCCATGTTCATGAATACTAAAGTAGAAACTTCTAGCCCTTGAACATTGACTTCTAAAGAAGGACCAGCGTTCCCGCCACCGATCCATGGATGTTCTTTGTAAGCTATCAGTTTTTCTTCTATACCCATCTCCTTCAACATCTCGTGACAGTATTCTACGGTTTCCTCCTTCCAGTAAACAGGATGATCAACAGTATTGAATGAATGATGTCCCAGCATCTCGAAGGCCGTAGTATGTTTTCCGGTCCTACCGACTTCATCCACATCAGGTAATCTGATACAAGGCTGTGATACGACCAAAGGATTCGCCGGGGGATCGACCTGTCCCGAGGTTACATGAGGTTGAAAATCATATATGCTGGCATGGACTAGCAAAACATCGTCTCTCCACCTAGCCACGACAGGATATCTATCTAAAGGGGTATGATCTCTTTCCGAGAAGAAATTGATGAAAAATTCTCTCATCTCTTCTACTGAAAAAGATCGATCAGTAGGTGGATCTCCTATAAAATCGAATTCCGTGCAGGGTGCATCCTGACAGGTCTGCATCTCATCATCTAAAGTCCAAAAATGAGAGCCACACTCGCTGCACTTTCTTCTGATGAAACCATTCTCCTCGAAATAATCAAGTTGGTACTCTTCTTCGAACATGATATCTATTCGATTCAGGTCTAGATAAATAAAATATTCGGAAGAAACCCTTCGATAGGTTTTAAACAGACGAGTTAAAAAATTTTGAGTAAATTTTATAATTTTATAATCGCGAGTAAGAGGGGAAAGGTAAAATACCAGTCAATAAAATAAATAACATTGATGGACCTGAAAGAAAAGAAAATCCTGATATTGTCTATATTCATCGTTTTGTTATCATCTTGGTTCATCGGTAATCTGACAAATTTGGGAGTGGACGGTGGAAGCGTATTTATTTTCCTTCCCAAGGGGAGTGAAAATGCAGCTCTAGTCAGCGCGATCTTATTATTTTTTATACCTATATCGTATATTTCATATATCTCATACCGATCCAAAAAGGAAAACGATTTTATGTTTAGCAAAACCTTACTTTTGTTGTTTTGGGTCTTTGTCGCTGTTGCTGGCATGATATCAGTAGTGATTTTTGGGTTCTTGCCTCTTACCATATTATTTGATCTTTTACCCGATATTCGTCTCCCCTTTGATATCAGTTCCTCATTCTCTCCTTCATATTTGGATATGGGATTCATTTTGTTACTTTTTCTCTTCGGTATATTCTTTGCCGTTTATATCTATTTGAAGGTTTATGAAAGAAGGATAGACCAGGCAAAAGACGACGATCATATTTCTAGAACAGATGGGTATATAAGTTCAAGAGAAAATGTCGAAAAAAAGACCATTGAAGATTCTTTAAGCTCTACCTTAGATAAAGCTATAACCGAAATCGGCAAGGGAGGCGATGTCCGAAGCACAATAATTAATTCTTACCATGAAATGACTAAAGTCCTAGAAGAAAAAGGTGCAGAAAACGATGATTACATGACTCCCAGAGAATTTAAAGACCAGATCATCAAAAAAATACCTAATGCAGAAGACTTTGTTTCTAACATCACCTTTCTTTTCGAAGAGGCAAGATACAGCCCTCATGAATTAGAGGAAAAAAATAAAAAAGAGGTTATTCGCTACCTTGAAAAGTTGAAGGAGGAAATTCAATGACTCTTTCAGAGAGAAATATAACTGTGGAAAGACTAGACCTCAAACCTGAATGGGTGGAAAATCCTGGGCCCGAAAGTGGAGACTATTTTAGACCTTTGATCCTATTTTTCCTAGGAGGTTTCATAATTTTACTCATTTTAGCAGGGGGTTTAGGAGAAGTTTTGGCGACGATTTTGACGATTTGGATAAGTTTGTATTTATTATTTTCAGCACTAGGGAAAATTAAAGGTTCATCTTCTTGGAAAAGGAGCCGGAATAGTAAAGAAAAACAAAATCTCCCATTGAAAAGGACTTCTGATACGATGGAAAGGGCTGTTGAGGGGCTTGAATTGAGCCAGATGTTGATAGAAAAAAGACTCAAGAAAAACCTCAGGGAAAAAATAAAAAAGGAAGACAGACTGTCAGAAAAGGAAATAAGACAACTCATTGATAATCCTTCAGAATTAAAAAAAGTGATTAACGACGATGAGTTATTCGACTTTATGAAGAATAGCAAAACCATAGAAGACCTAAGTAATAAGAATACCGAGTCACTTTTCTCGAGAGTCAACAACCTTTTCACTTTTAGCAAAGATATCATCAGGAAAAAAAATAACGAGAAAGGTTTCGAGAAAAAAATGAAAAAGATAATAAGAAAAATCTCTGACTGGGAGAGCGGATAAAGAAATGAAATCAATGACGAGTTTCGTGCTTTTCGCCGTTACGATCACTTCGTTCATCCTGGGAATTATTCTCAATAGCTGGGTCTTTCTTATTTTGGCAATAAGTATTTTTTCGATTTTAGCTGTCGAGAACAGAGGAGCCTTGCAGGAGAAAGTAAAATTAAAAGTTGAAAGAAAATCCGAAAAAATAAGCATATATGAAAACGACGAGATATGGATTGAATTATCTATAAAGAACGAGGGTGAACCTCTAAATTATCTAGAAATCTTTGATTCTCTCCCTGCAGAGATCGATATCGTAGAAGGGTCAAACCACCATGTTTTGAGATTAGGTGAAAACGAAAAAAAAACCATAAGGTACAAAATCCACTGTTCTCGACGAGGAGAATTGGAAATAGGGCCGATTAAACTAAGATACAGAGATCCACTGGACTTACATGTAGAAGAGTGGACTAGTTATGAGTTGATGAGTATCTTTGTTCTACCAGAAATCCAAAATATGAGAAGTGTAAACGTCAGGCCGCTTTACACTAAAAGTTGGATCGGAAATATCAAGTCTCAGCGTATAGGAATCGGAAGTGAATTCTTCTCTTTGAGGGAATATATGCCAGAAGACGCCTTAAAAAAAATAAACTGGAAGGCTACAGCAAGATTTCTTGAGCCCATGACCAATGAATTCATAGGTGAAAAATCAGGCGATGTGATCCTGATCGTCGATGGTAATAGGAAGAATATCGTCGGCAATACTGAAAAAAACACCCTCGATTCTACAATCCGAGCAGCTGGAACACTCGCTTCATCTATACTCCGAGACAGGAATCGGGTAGGTTTGATAATTCTAGGAGATTATTTGAGATGGCTCTATCCGGCTTCTGGTAGAGAACATTTTTACAAAATAATGGAGGAATTAAGCGGGGTAACTGAAGGAGGGGAATGGGAATTAGAAGACACTAAATGGATATTGAGAGGATTCTTCCCCAAAAGAAGTATGATAGTATTCATTTCACCTCTACTTTCAAAAGAGATCGGTAAAACTCTTCTCGATATCTGTATGGAAGAACACAACGTGATGGTGATCTCTCCAGACCCATTAATAATTGAAAAGGATATAATAGAAGATCATAGTGCATTAGCTGAAAAATTGTCGCAGCTCGATAGAGACGTCATACTTGATAAATTAACGAATTACAGTTTAGTCGTGGATTGGAATCCAAATGAACCTTTAGAAGTATCTTTGAAGGAGGTGATAAGATACTGGAGAAGACACTAAAAAATAATTTGAACAAAATAATTCTCGCAATCTTGGTCCTGATAATATCATTTTTAGCCACCATCATAAGTGCCGGTGTTCAAGGATGGTGGATCCCGATGACGGGAGGACTGGTTTCGATCCTAGGATTATACTTAGAAAAAACTAGGATTTTAGACATCGGAACACTTCTGTTGGTGTCTTCCTTTTTCTTTTTAATTCGGGATATCCCTTTCAATTACCTCAACCTGATTTTCATACTTTTCATGATTTTCTTCTTTTTCGAACTCTGGATATTCATGAAAAGAGAATTGTTTGTAAAAGAAATAGAAAAGGACCTGATAGGAGATGAAGGGATAATTTATTTAGAAGAGTACAAAAACCATTCTGCACGCTATTATGTGAAAAGCCTATTTATGGGATTATTTGTGTCTGCTGCGGGAGGAATGATAGCAGTGCACAGTTTTATCGGTCCATTTCCTTCCGGATTTAATCTTTTCTTGAATGTTTTATTCAGTAGCATGGTCCTTTTCGGACTATATAGCGTGATGTTTTTAGTACCAAAATATTTTATCCTTAAATGAACTAAAAAAATAAACTATTTTAATACAGACAATAAATGTGGCCGCCTATAAGAACATTAAGCAGGATATGTGAAACTTCATCATTTAAGTATTTAAATCTCAAGCATCTGATAGGGAACAAAGAGATAACAAGTTGTTAATTCTCCCTCAATTTTACTTTACAACTCCCTTTAGTATGGCAAAACATTTTATATAAGGGGTCATTGATATGGTTGTAATAACATAATTAATCTCCCAAATGGAGTGTGCATTTATGGATTCAATTGTTGATGAGGCTCTATCTCAAGCCGAAAATAAAAAATCAAAAGAGGCAAGCGCCGTAGAGGAAGGTGAGCAAGACTTATCGACAGATGATGAGGATCTGAGAGAAGTCCTTTCAGACTTGAAAACAGATATTAAGATCGTCGGAGTCGGTGGTGCCGGGTGCAATACGGTAGAAAGAATATCAGAAGAAGGAATTAAGGGGGCAAAGTTGATCGCCGCTAATACTGATGCCCAGCACTTACTGACAGTTCACTCCCAACGAAAAGTTTTGCTCGGTAAACGAAAGACTAGAGGTCTGGGGGCGGGAGCCCTACCCCAAGTCGGAATGGAATCCACGGAAGAAGCAAGAGAAAAATTGGAAAATATATTAGAAGGTACTGACATGGTATTTGTTACCTGCGGTCTTGGTGGTGGAACAGGGACAGGTGGCGCACCTGTAGTAGCGGAGATCGCTAAAAACAAGGGCGCCCTGACCGTAGCCATCTGTACCACTCCCTTTGAAGCCGAAGGGAGATCAAGGATGGAAAACGCCGAATGGGGTCTGCAAAGACTCAAGGGTGTGGCCGATACAGTCATAACCATCCCTAATGACAAACTTTTAGAACTCTGCCCTCGTCTCTCGCTCAACAAGGCATTTAAAGTCGCCGATGAAGTCCTCTCTCGATCGATCAAAGGTATCACGGAACTGGTAACAAAACCAGGATTGGTAAACCTTGATTTCAACGATTTGAAGACCGTAATGGAGGGAGCGGGAGTCGCGATGATAGGTATGGGTGAAGACGATTCTGAAAACCGTGCTGAAAAGGCAATAGAAGAAGCTATAGACTCGCCTTTATTGGAAGTCGATATCAGCAATGCGAATGCTGCGCTTATAAACGTGGTGGGCGGAAGTGATATGACGGTATCCGAAGCAGAAAAAGCAGCAAAGACTGTTGAAAGGAAGATAGGTAAGAATGCTAGGATAATCTGGGGCGCATCTGTAGATCCCAGTCAAGAGAAGACTTTGAAGGTGATGGTTGTCATAACGGGCGTAGAATCAAAACAGATATTTGGTGAAGAAATTTCAACTGAAGAAATAGAAACGGTAGCTTGAGGAAAAAACATGGATATTATCGAAGGTTCTTGGAAGGTCCAGGATAAAATCGAAGAGAAAGCGGGAAAAATAGGTAAAGGCAAGTTCGGACGTATCTTGAAGATGGCTAGAAAGCCTGATAAAGAGGAATTTAGGAAAACCCTACTGATAGTAGTAATCGGTATCATCCTGATAGGCGGACTCGGTTTCTCGGTAATGTGGCTTTGGAACAACATACCGGAGTATCTTGCAGTGATATGAGGTAGAAATCATGGGTCTACTAGATGATTTTACAGAGGACGAAATAATCGAAGAAAAAGAGGTCGAAGAGATTCCAGAAAAAGAGGAAAAAGAGGAAAAAGGGATCTCATTAGTCTGTGACCCAAATAAGAAATCTATTCCCACTAGAGAAAAAACCACTTACAAAGTAAATCTGATAAATACAACTGATTCCAAACAAAAAATAGATCTTGAAGTCCATCTGTTATACAGTACCGATAGCGAAGAGATCATCCCTTGGAATATCACTATACTCGACCATCATAGAATTTCGGAACCATCGGAGACACTACAAGAAACGATTGAAGTAGAGGCAGGGGATGAGATAATCATACCAGTTGTGGTTAGTGCTCCCGAAGGTGCCGATTATGGAGACAAAGCAGAGATCGTTATCGATGCATCTTCAAGTAAAGATATACTGCTATCTGATTCTATAACTCTGATAACGACAGCTAGGCCAACCGTCGTAGCTATGAAGACCCAGATAAATCAAGAGAGAAGCGTAGCTGATTATATAGCATCATGGGCTAAAGACAAGGATATGGGAGTCTTTTCTATCCTCGTTCCGAAACCAGTAAGAGGGTACATATTCATAGAAGCGATGAATCCTTCCATGGTTGATGAGGTAAGTGACGGGACTAGAAAGGCAAAAGGCATAGTAGAAGGTGATACCAATATAGAGGAGATAGAACATTTTCTAGCCCCAAAACTCGCTGTAGAAGGTATCACAGAGGGGGACATAGTTGAATTATCTGCAGGACCCTTCAAAGGTGAAAAGGCCCGGGTCACACAAATAGATGAAGATAACGACGAGATCACAGTAGAGCTGTTTGAGGCTACCGTTCCCATCCCAGTTACGGTAAGAGGAGATCACGTAAGAGTATTAGAAAAAGAAAAATAAGAGAATGTTATGTAGGTGATTAATATGGCAACTGAAACTTTAGAAGCCCTTGTAGATGCAGGTGAAGCGAGTGCAGGACCCCCCTTAGGCCCAAAACTGGGCCCGTTGGGTGTAGATATAATGGAGATTGTAAACGCTATAAACGAAGAAACGGAAAAATTCAAGGGGATGCAGGTCCCGATAAAACTGACCGTAGACACGGAAAGTGGCGATTTCGATATAGAAGTTGGCACCCCGCCTACTTCCGGGTTGATCTTGGAGAAGGTTGGTACAGAAAAAGGAAGCGGTGAACCTAATACGAACAAGGTCGCGGATCTTAAGGTGAAGGAGGCAAAGGAAATCGCTGAGATGAAAGACGATGACCTATTAGGCAAAAATCTGAAACAAAAAACTAAAGAAGTCATTGGTTCCTGTGTTTCTATGGGCATTACGGTAGATAACAAAGATCCAAGGGAAGCTCAAAGGCTAATCGATGAAGGAGAATACGACACTTTATTTTGATAAAATTTCATCAAAGCTTTATTTTCCTAGCTTTCCCTCTCTCTATCAAAACTTCTGCTAGGTCTTCTCTCAAAGTGAGAACTTCTTCCTTTTGTAGATCATAAGTGACGTTCATATCCACGAAAGAAGGTACATCTTCAGTTATATGGATCAGTATCTCGTCTTGGCCTTCTAAGTCCGCTGAGAGACTATCTTCTTCAGAAACTATATCTTTATCGCCCTCAACTTGTGATTCTGAGACAGTAAAATCCTCTTTTGTAACTGTTTCGCTCTTTGTTGTTTCTTCGATTTTTTCTTCTTTTCGATCTTTCTCTCTCGATGCCTTCCTTTTAGGCTTCCTTTTGTATTCTCCCAAAAAAACCTCATTCTTCAACTCCTTCAAAAGTGTAGAAATTTCTTCTAAAAGTTCTAGTTCTGCATCGACTAAATTTTCTGCACTAACCGTCTTACCCATCGATTTGTGATATGCAGCCAATACTATTTTTTTTTGCCTTTCTTTGAAAAAAAGTTCAGATATCTTCTTTACTCTCTCATATTGCTTTTGGACCCTTCGTGCACGTTTGTTTTTTGGAGGGAGCTCTATATCTTCCACTTCACTTTCTAAATCCCGAATATATCTCCTCAGTCTCTCGTAAAATTTATTAGGTAATGTGCAGGGTAACTTCGCTTCCTTTTCTCTCTCCCAAACATCGATCACATCTTCGTAAGATAAGTCATCATCGGACATCGTAAAACCAACTTATTGATGATATTTGTACTTTTAGAGAGGATATATTCTAAAATACTGCTCCGCAGCCAGGACATTCTTCAGCATCCTCTTTCACTTCTGTTCCACATCTTGAACAAGCCGTTTTAGTTCTCCCGATCAAGTCGTTTTCCAAAATCTCTTCCCCACATAAGATGCATTCAAATTCGTCTGGAACGAAGCCACCACAGAATGGGCACTCGATCAATTCTTCGATATAGCCTTCCTTAGCATCCTCTTCAACCATCAATCATCAGAATGATGCAAAGCCTATTAATCCTTTTTCCTTTTTTCAACCACTCGGATTTCACCCCATCTTCCCGCGGTTATCTGTTTCCCGTAACCCTTGTCTTGCACGTAACCATTGATGACTTTGAGCTCACTACCGATATCGAATTCATCACCAACTCTTTCCGTACCATCATTCCAGAAAACTACTTTAACGCTACCTGTGCCATCATCGATCCTTACGTTTCTGACTCTGCCCTGGCCGTTATCGTTTTGAAAAGTCCTTAAAGTGCCGAGATCGATTACTTCGCCCTGGACTGTTGCCTCGTCACCAGACCCTATAGAGTCTATATCACTGACCGCACTCTTATTTCTACCTTCCTCGGCTACGATCATCTTAGCAAGTGTTTCTTCATCGAAAAAGTGATCGAATTCATCCTTTTTTTCTTGTACTTTTTCTTTGAATTCGTCTTTAGTGTAGATATCCGATACCTGTTTGTAAAATTCATCAATAGCAGACATGATCCTAATCCGAAAGATAATTCAAAGATTAAAATGTATTGGTCGCTGCCTTTTTGTATACAAGAAAGACAGCTTTGAAATCAACATTTGTCCATTACAAAACGATAATTTCTTTCCTCTATACCAAATCGATTATCCTATTTAATATATCTAGATTTTTTGAGAGATCAGTTTGAACTACTGGTCTAAGAATTACTTCTTCGCCGAAGAGATTCTTTATAGTCCCTCGTTTCTCGATAGAAGAACGGATCGGAATAGTCAGGTCTGCTGTATCTTTCAATACTGGATTCTCTTCCCCAGATAGATGTATCACTTCTTTAGTTTGGATCTGTTCAACAGGTATATTTCTATCCCCGTAAATCAATACTGTTTGACTTTTAATGTCTCCATCCACGATATCTAGACATGATAAGCCGTAGGAGTTTGCACCTGGTTGTACGATTATACTGTTCTGTACATCCTCCGATTCAGCTGGATGGACTATCGCGATGCCGTCATCTAGAGGTCCCAAAGATTCGACCATATTTGAACCGTTCCGTTTAGCCCTTTCGACGAACATCTTCAATATAGGGGCGGTATCATAAACTGAAGGATCTACGTATAATTTTTCAGCCGATTCTAGATCTTTCAAACTAGCGGTCGATCTCGTATCCGCTACCGAAGCAACGATATTTCCTCCAGTTTGATCTGCTAATTCTTTCAGCTTCTCTGCCTCCTCTATAGTAGTTGATGTCCCAACGAGTATGTCTATCTTTTTATCTTGGATGATCTCCTTCAATCCAGTCCAGTTTTCTTCAAAGTCTGTAAAACGATCTGATGCGTTTATAAAATTTCCAAACTTTCCCATGTCACAAAGATGGCCTTGATAGATCGGGTCATCAGCCCCCTTCATCATTATCGGTCTTCCGTTGACTGTATGTAACTTAACAGGGCACGTCAATCCACATTCTGTACAATAGGTCTCTCCTGCGATTTCTGTTTCGTGCGGGCCCGGCTTTCTATCTCGGATCACCTCTTCGAATGCACCAGTAGGACACGCATCGGCTAGGTCTCCTATCAGTTTACTATCTACATCACCCATAGGATCACCGAAGGCTGGCTCTACTACGGTTTCAAATCCTCTATTAGCGAACTGAATGACACCTTCTCCGTGTATCTCCTCGGTGGTCCTCACACATGAACCACATTGAATACATTTCTCTGGTTCCCTAAGCACATACGGGTGAGAATCGTCCTCCTCTCTTTCAAATTTGAAACCTTTATAGATTTCCTGTTCCGCATCGAAGAAATCCGCATACTCTCTAAGTTTACATTCAAAACGATCTAGACAACCGCACTCTAAACACCTTTCAGCTTCATCTCGGGCAGTCTCTGATGGAAAACCAAGTTCTATCCTGTCGAAATCTTGTATCCTTTCTCCTGGATTTCTAGCGGGCATCTTTTTTCTCAATTCTCTATCGTAATCTAAAAGATCCTCTTCCGTGATTTCATCTGTATGGACGTAACCGAAGGGATCGATATAATCTTTAGGCACTTCGTGTTTTTCTAAATCCCCATTAATGTAAGCGTCTATAGTATAGGCAGCTTCTCTCGCCATGCCAGTACTCTCTACTATAGAGGAGGGGCCGAGGTGTGCATCTCCGGCGGTGAAAACGTCTTGGTGATTGGTCTGGAATTTGGAATTTTTCGCTAAAGTGTAATCTTCTATTTTTAGGCCTTCGTTTTCTAATAGTTCCTGGTCTGGCTGCTGACCTATCGCGAGTATCACAGAATCACTCTCGATCTCGACGGTTTCATCAGGTACCTCGATAGGCTTCGGTCTTCCAGATTCATCGGGTTCTCCCAGTTCTACAGCTGAACAGGTAACTTTTTCTACGCATTCTTTGTCTTCTTCGCCACATACTTTTTTAGGGCTCACTAGAAATTCAAAATTCACTCCTTCTTCTTTAGCCTCGTCGATCTCATCCTGGTGCGCGGGTGCTTGTTCCTCACTCCTCCTATAAGCGATAGTAACCTCTTTTCCTAACCTTTTTGCTGTCCTCGCCACGTCTATAGCAGTGTTTCCACATCCGATGACAACAACTTTCTCGCCGAGATCAAGATCTTTGCCCAAGTTATGATCTATCAAAAAGTCGATACCACCCATGACTCCACTGAGATCTATACCATCAATAGGAATCATCCACGATTCCCACGCACCCGTGCCCATGAAGACAGCGTCGTATTCATCTCTCAACTCCTCTAAAGAGATATCTTCGCCTAATTTTGTATCGGTCTCAACTTCGATACCCAAGTCGAGTATCCAATCTATCTCCTTATCGAGAAGATCGTTTGGAAGTCGGTATTCAGGTATACCATACCGCATCATCCCACCGAGTTCCGGCATCATATCATAAATCTTCACATCGTGACCTTCGAGTCTTAAAAAATAAGCTGCAGTTAGCCCCGCAGGTCCGCCACCGACTATAGCAACTTTCTTCCCCGTTTCTTCTTTAATATCCGGAGTCCAAGGGTCTTGAATATCTACCTCGGCCGCGAACATCTTCTGCTGTCTTATAGCTATGGGATCTTCCACCATCTCTCTCCTGCATTCATCCTCGCAGGGAGCAAAACATGCCATGCCGAGACTCAACGCTAGCGGACTTTTCTCTTTAATAAGTTTAACAGCCTCACTTGGTCTTCCATTGGTTATATGAGCAAGATAACCTTGTACGTCTAGACTCGCAGGACATTCGATAGAACAAGGTGCCACACAATCTCCCGTGTGTTCCGACAGAAGGAGCTCGAGAGCCATCTTCCGTCCTTCGTAAATCTCATCTGAATCCGTTTTTACATCCATCCCGTCCTGTATAGGTGTATCGCAGGAAGTGGTGACTTCTGTCCCTCTATCCGTAGTTACTTCAACAAGGCAGACTCTACACCCACCAAAAGGCTCTTCGATATATTCGATTTCGCATAGCGTGGGAATGAATACATCGTTTTCCCTGCAAAGATCTAAGACCTTTTTTCCAGCCTCTGTTTCGTATTCCTCACCATCAATGTTGACTGTTATTTTTTCTGACATCTATTCCACCTCCACCGCATCTATGGGACAAACCTCTTGGCAGGCCCCACATTTTATACATAAAGATTGATCAATGACGTGAACTTCTTGAGATTCTCCAGAGATCGATTTAGCAGGACATTCTTCGGCACAAGTCCCACACCCGATACAATCTTCAGATATCGTGTAAGTTATCAATTTCCTACAAACTTGAGCAGGACAAGTTCCTTCTTCTAGATGCGCTTTATATTCATCTTCAAAATATCTTAATGTAGTCAATACAGGATTAGGCGCCGTCTGTCCCAATCCACACAGAGAATACTTCTTGATCTTGTCGGCCATCACTTTCAATTTTTCTATATCCTCATCGCTCCCTTTTCCTTTAGAGAAATCTTCCAACATCTCTAATAATCTTTTCGTACCAACTCTGCAAAAAGTGCACTTCCCACAGGATTCCTCTTGGGTAAAATCAAGAAAATAATGCGCCACATTTACCATACAGTCGTCCTCGTCCATAACTACCATCCCACCAGAACCCATGATAGCTCCAGCTTCTGTGAGAGTCTCATAATCCACAGGAAGGTCAAGATGATCACTGGTCAAACAACCGCCTGAAGGCCCACCGAGCTGTACAGCTTTGAAGTCCTTCTCATCAGCTATCCCCCCGCCGATATCGAATATGACTTCTCTCAAAGTCGTACCTATCGGGACTTCCACGAGCCCGCCTCTTTCTATTTTACCGGCGAGAGCGAACACTTTCGTACCGCCGCTTTCTTCCGTGCCTATGGCACTGAATTCCTCTGCTCCATTTCTTAAGATCCAAGGAACGTTCGCCCATGTCTCAACATTGTTTATGTTGGTCGGCTTTCCGAAAAGGCCTTTCTGAGCCGGAAACGGCGGTCTAGGTCTAGGCATACCTCTCTTACCTTCGATGGAGTGCATAAGTGCGGTCTCTTCACCACATACAAAAGCTCCAGCTCCTTCTTTGATATGTATATCAAAAGAGAAATCAGAATCAAGGATATTTTCTCCCAGAAAACCTCTTTCGCGGGCTTTTTCTATCGCTATTCCAAGCCTTTTGACCGCGACAGGATATTCGGCCCTGCAGTAGATGTAGCCTTTACCAGCACCGGTGGCATAGGCACCGATCACCATCCCTTCCAATACGGCGTGTGGATCGCCTTCTAGAACACTCCTATCCATAAAAGCTCCAGGATCGCCTTCATCAGCGTTACAGATCAGATATTTTTGCTCACTTTTGGCATCCTTAGCGAACTGCCATTTTACTCCAGTTGGAAAACCAGCACCACCTCTTCCTCGAAGGTTACTCTCCTTTATCGTATCAATTATCTCTTGCGGCTTCATATCTAAAGCCTTCTCTAGAGCTTCGTAACCGTCTTTTTCCATATACTCTTCAATACTTTCAGGGTCTATCACGCCGCTGTTTCTTAGTACAACTTTACGTTGTTTTGAAAAATAGTCGTATTCTTCAAAGGGGGATGTGATGAGTTTTTCCTCATAAGGCACTTCTTCGATAAGATGTTTTTCGACTAACTCATCCACGCTTTCAACCTCAAGATTTCCATATGTATAAGAACCTTCTTCATCTTCTATCTCAATAATAGGTTCGTTGTGGCACATCCCTATGCAACCGACCTTTTCTAGTTTGATATCTAACCCATGTTTTTTCAGACTCTTTACCAATGCCTGATAAACATCTTCAGCACCTGCCGCTATCCCGCAGGAAGCGTATCCAACTCGTATATTTTTATTACTCATGTTTCTTCCCCCCTATATCTATCGATGATTTCTTTTGTTTTCTCTCTAGTTAGATTTCCGTGGGCAGTGTCATCCACCATCATGACAGGTGCAAGACTACAACAACCCAAACAAGCAACTCTTTCTAGAGTGAATTGTCCGTCCTCTGTAGTTTCCCCTGTTTGGATGCCTAGTTTGTTTTCTACCGCCTCTGCTATCTTTTCCGCACCTTTTACATGACATGCGGTCCCGTGACAGATCCTTATCATGTGTTCGCCCAAAGGTTCAAATCTGAACTGGGCATAGAAAGTAGCTACACCGTAAACTTTGCTGACAGGAAATTCTAGATATTCAGCTATTTTTTCGATAACATCCCTAGGAAGATAACCAAATTTTTTTTGAGCCGCTTGAAGTATCGGAATTAGAGAGCTCGATTCTGCAGAATGTTCTTGAAAAATCTCATCCATGTCTCTTTCTAAAGACGCATCTCCCGCTTTAGCTGAGACCTTTATCTCGTTTTGACATTCAGGACAGACGACCTCGTCTTGAAGGTCGTTTCGATAAATCCACTCATGTCCACAATTTTCACATTTTATGTTCATATTTAACCTCCAAAAAACGATCATAGTTCAGAAAATTTCATATCTTTCTTCTCTGCATTCATAAGACATATTCTCCAAGCGATTCTTTAAAACTTTCTTTTTTAGTTTTATCATTCATCATATCATATCCAATATTCATGGGTGATTTCAGTTGTCCCCAAAAAGGGGTTAAAGGTGTTAAAGATTTTTATCTCCACCTTCTATTCAGATGATGCCCTGATCCAGCATAGCTTTAGCGACTTTGACGAAACCGGCTATATTAGCTCCTAGATGGAGATTCCCCTCGTCATCGAACTTTTTAGAAGTAGCGTAACATGTTTCATGAATATTCTGCATTATTCCTTGTAACCGATTATCGACCTTATCGAAACTCCAACTCTCTCTCTGCGAATTCTGGGCCATCTCGAGTCCACTGACTGAAACACCTCCAGCGTTTGCAGCTTTAGCGGGTCCGACCATGATATCGTTCTGGTTGTATATTTTGGTAGCTGCAGGTGTAGATGGCATGTTTGCGCCTTCACCAACCGCTATTACATTGTTGTCTACCAATTTCTGTGCATCCTCCTCTTCGATCTCATTTTGGGTCGCGGAGGGGAGTGCTATATCAGCATCGAACTCCCAAGGTTTGCAGCCGTCTTCATATTCTACATTGTACTCCTGAGCGTACTCTCTTATCCTCCCGCGTCTGATTTGTTTAAGATCAAAAACGTAATCTTTTTTCTCGCCAGATATACCTTCAGGATCGTATATAGTCCCATCGGAATCGGATAGCGTTACAACTTTGGCTCCGAGCTCGTTGCACTTCTCGAGGGCGTGAAGGGCCACATTACCTGAACCCGATATCAAAACTTCTTTGCCTTTCAAATCTTCATTTTTTGTTTTTAACATCTCTTGGGTGAAATAAACCAAACCATATCCTGTCGCTTCTGGTCTGACAAGTGAGCCGCCCCATTCCGGTGATTTTCCTGTAAAGACACCTTCAAATCTATTTACCAATTTTTTGTACTGGCCAAACATATATCCGACTTCTCTCCCGCCGACTCCGATGTCTCCTGCAGGGACATCCGTATCAGGACCGATATGTCTGTATAGTTCGTTCATGAAACTCTTACAAAAGCGCATTATTTCATCATCGGATTTTCCTTTAGGATCGAAATCAGAACCGCCTTTTCCGCCGCCCATAGCTAACCCAGTCAAAGCGTTCTTAAATATCTGTTCGAAGCCTAAGAACTTGATGATCCCAATATAAACAGAAGGATGGAATCTGATACCACCTTTGTAGGGGCCTATAGCACTGTTAAACTGAACTCTGAACCCCCTATTTACATGGACTTCGCCGTTATCGTCCTTCCATGGCACTCTAAAAATGATCTGCCTTTCAGGTTCTACTAATTGTTCTACAATCCTAGCGTCTGCAAACTCAGGATGTTTTTCCATCGCCGGCTCTATTGATTCTAAGACTTCTTTAACAGCTTGGTGAAACTCTTCCTCGCCAGGATTCCTATCTACGACTTGTTCATATACTCTATCTAATACCATCATATCATTCTCCCTTTTTGATTATTTATCATCAATATCTCGAACAATGATTTTTGATTAATAATTTAAGTATTTCGTATATGACTTTGGAATACTATAGCTAATTTTTTACCCAGATTATACAATTTTTAAGCTTCGTTTTATAGTCAATCTTTGAAACTAAATATAGAAAATTAAAAGTAAAACTATCTGATTTACATTGAATTACCCGGTGGTAAATCTGAAGTGTGTATTTACATCTGATCTTCATGGAGATGTCAAAAAGTATGAAAGATTATTTGAATTCATTCACAACGAAAGACCTGATGGAGTATTTATTGGCGGAGATATACTCCCTTCGAGGTTGAGAAAAAACATCGACGTTGAATATTTTCTAAAAGGTTTTTTGAAAAAAAATCTTAAGACCATAATTGAATCGCTCAAAGAGCAAGTAAGGATTTTCATGATAATGGGTAACGATGATCCTAGGGTATATGAAAAAATATTGAAAGAGATGGAAAAAGAAGATCTTTTAGAGTACATGCATAATTCCACTACGGAATTTGGAGATCTTTTCGTGAGCGGATATAGTTTCATTCCACCTACACCTTTCAGACTGAAAGATTGGGAACGTTATGATGTGTCTAGGTATGTAGGAGTTGGGGCAATATCTCCTGAAAATGGTACAAGAACCGTAGAGATGTGCGAGTATGAAAAACAATTCAAGACCATAGAAGACGATCTAAAAAAACTATCAAAAAAGTCTCCTCCCGAGAACACCATTTACTTGTTTCACTCTCCTCCTTACGAAACTAATCTTGACAGAACAGATTTAGACGGAAAAATGGTTGACCATGCACCTTTAGACGTCCACGTTGGCAGTATAGCAATAAAAAGGTTCATTGAAGAAAAGAGCCCATACATCACTCTCCACGGTCATGTCCACGAAACTATTAATATTACAGGGTCCTGGAAAGAAAAAATAGGAAATTCATTTTCATTCACAGGAGTTAACAATGGATCAGAATTAGCTCTGATCAAATTTGATACCGAAAGGCCAGAAAAGGCTACTAGAAAGTTAATCGATTTAGAAGAGGAATGAAGGACTTTCAATCATCCGTACTTTGCTCGATAGGAATCTTTTTAGCCGATTTATACCGCGAAGTTATATGGGATGCCCAAGAAGTCTCTTTTTTGATATCCTCGTCCGTTACATAATGAATATCTAAAATTCCGTCTGTTCTTTTACCTATCCTCTTTTCGTTCTCTTGGATTAACCTCTGATCCCACCTTTCAAACCAATTTTCTAATTTATCTTTCTCTTCCTCTGAACCGTCAAAATGAACGATGAGGTCTATATCGCTCTCCGGACCCGCAGTAGCTTCTTTTGTACTTCCAACAACGTAAAGGTCTTCAACACAGTATATTTCTGGATCTAGCTGTCTAGCCATCTGTTTGACCTTTTTCATACGCCACTCCCAATGATCAGAAGGCTCAAGATATGCCAAGGCTTCGTTTGCCTCCCCGTCCATAGTCACGGAGAGGGTTCCACCTTTGCTTATATCTCCGACATCTATAACTCTAATCACATCTTCAAAGTCTTCATATCCAGGTAAGAAATCGGTAAGTTTATTTTCTGACCTGAAGAACATCTCTTCCCGCCATATATTTTCATCTTCTTCAGGATATAAGGGGAGGTATTTTATGTCTGACTCAACCAAATCTTGAAAGAAGTGAGTGCCGAAAGAGAGTTCTGGTTCATATCCACCTCTTTCTTTTGCAACTTCTGCCAAAAGTGCAGTATTGTGAATCTCCCTATATTTAACCGGAACTCCAAGTTTTATATCTCCTCTGCTCCCCCATCTACCAGGACCCATAAGAATGAATTTTCTCCTAGGTAATTTTCTATTTAGATCCCCAACGATACGAGCCACTTCCTGCATCTCTTGTCTGCTTTCCAAAGATGCGTATTCTTCAGGAACTACGTACACGATATACTCAAGATTTTCTAAATTCCCTGTAGTCACGTATTTATTAGCGGAGAATAATTTTCTATTGTCTTTTATATCGCGAGGGATTTTCACTCTCTCCCTATCTAATGTCTGACTCTGAGGCCTACATTGAACTATGTATAGTTTATCTCCATCTGAGGCAAATTCTACATCCACTGGAAATCCTATTTTTTCCTCAAGCTTTTTCAATATCTTGTTCATTTTATTTAGAAAATCAGTCTTATCAAATAGTCTCTCAAATGTGACCACCATATCTTCCTTTTCAGGGTCAAGTATCAATCCTGATGGGGTTTTTAGATTTCCGTCTTTGTACAAAGAAACCAATTTTTCAAGATCTGGAAACTCATTAGCATGTTTCTTAAGGAAATCTATGACCTCGACTGTTTCAAGCTGCTCCGTTTCTAAATTGATTACGTCCATATGTCTAGGAGAATACTTTACTCTTTCGTCCACAGTAGAATTCACTCTTAAATTTGGTCGGTTTGGCGAAGCCAAAATAGGATAATCGTCACCGATCCTGTCAACAGCTCTAGTAGCTAAGCCGGGAACCAGTCTTATTACACCATCGTCTCTACCTATCCTAGGAGACCACCTGAACTCGTTCTTGCTGAAAGCAACACCCCCATAGATAGGAAGATAATAATCTCCGATTTCGGTTCCAACCACTTCCTGAACCAATATCCCCATCTCCTCGCTAAAATCCAAAAGACCTCTCTCTTTTCGATATTCGATAGGGTCTGCACAAAATGTAGATGCATAAACTTCGGAGATGGCATTCATCAGGCTCTCTAATCTTTCCTCTTCCGTCCCTTTGTTTGGAAGAAACAAACTTTTGTATTTTCCAGAGAAAGCCGCCCCAAAATTATCTTCTAGAAGACTAGAGGATCTCACAATTATCGGCTTACCTTCTAAATCCCTTAGAATCTTCTTTAGACCTTCAACTATCTCAGAGGGAAACATGGCATTTTTCATCAGCTGTTCCACAAACGGTTCCTCATGCCTGATCTCATCCGGATCTAAATATTTGACATGTATCAGTTCGTCGAGATCATTGTAATGGATGACGTCCATCAGGGTATCTGAAGTTATGTACCAACTTCTTGGGAATGCTATGTTTTTTGTGAATTCTTCATCAAATTCTTCTTGGATGATTTCATTAGCTAAATATGCACCAGAAGACTTTCCACCAAGTTTTCCAGCCCCCCTCGCAGGGCCTACAATTCTCTGTATTAAAGGTTCATAGTCTTCAACCTGAATGTATTTTTTAGCGACATTAACGAAATCTAATCTGTCGGTGAAAAATCGCTGAATCAGTTCTGTTCGAATACTCATCTTATCTTCTTCAGCCAAAGCCTTTTCTGACTCTGGTTTTCTGAAGAAACGGTTTAACTCTTCGGTTATCTCGACCAAAGGTATGCCTCTCTTTTGAGAAGCAAGTAATAAGGGACGTGCTTTATCTTCTTTCAGCCATCTGTGGAATAGGTCAGAAATCTCCTCAGGTTCTAGATCTTCCTTAGCAACTTCAAATACCTCATTTTGTATATTTCTCAATGAATCCAAATCCTGTTTTGGGTTCGGCATGTTTATACCGCACCATTTTGGCGCTTCTTCATCTCCATCGGCAGGACATACATCATCAAGCAAGGTTTTAATCTCCTCGTTCTCATTTCTATATAGATAATATACCATCTTTCTAGTCATCCGGAGCAGAGTCCTAGGATCGGTTCTCATCAAAAGATCTATGATCACTTCCCAATCATGCCTCTTCTCCGAGGAGGTTTCTAATATTTGCTCCTCTTGTATCATATCGCTCTCACTTTTTTCTTGAATGAAACTGCCGATAAGATCTGCCAAAGTATCGATCAAGCGCCTCTCTTCTTCCAAAAAAGGACCTTCATCTCTCTCGGACCTCTCTTCATGATATACGACGCTTATCTCACCGATCTTTTTTCTCTTAACCGTTATATCGCTTGTTTGCATCCATTCTGTTTTTTCAAAATTTTCCGTAGTATATTCCTTTCCTCTTATTTTTATTCGGGCAGAAGTTATATCAGGATATTGCCAAGAAGGGGGGAGCGTTTCCACTATTTTCTGGAAAGCCTCATCAAGTGATAGAGAGTCGTCGTTAACGATTTCAGATATCTTATAAAAACAATTCAACTCTTTAATTCGTTCCTCGAGTTCATCGATCTCCTCGATCTCTGAAGATATAAGCCTATCTTTACTCCCCTCTTTTGAGAGAACATCATCGATCTTGTCGTCATCCATGATTCCTTTACCTCAATCTGATTATTCTTGTCTTGTAATATCAATAGCCGCTATTAAACCTTATTCGTTTCAGTTCTCTTTTCTAACTTTTTCTTTATCAAGCCCTTTCCCTCTCTTCCATCCACCTGAACTTCTACGGGTTCATCAAGACTTACATGTCTGATATACTTCATCTCCTCTTCTACACTCCTCTCTTTCAACCATTTCCAATCAACTCCACTTTCGTCATCGATCACCATGTAGCATGTTTCAGAAGACAGCATGTCATGGAAGAAATGGGATCCCTGAGAGGGCTCGATAGTCCGGCCTTCCGTAGGCGTCTCTACGATGACTTTTGATCCTGCAATATCTCCCCATCTCACAGGAATGCCTAACCAAGGATCAGTCGTGCCCCATCTTCCAGGACCGATAAGCAGATATTCTTTCCCAACTTCTCTCATTTTTCCATTGATTTTCCGGATCTCCTCTGCGACCTTTTCACTCTCGCTCATCTTAAAATCTTCAGGCTTTACGTAAACTACATCTTTTATCTCTTTGATCATACCATGGCCTAAAACTCTATCACTTCGACAAACCAACTGTTCTTCATCACAACCTTCTATCTCTATATCTTCATATACCTGTTTAGAGACCATATTGCGTATTTGAAGGATCACGAGTTCCGGCGGCTTTTTTCCCTTCTTACCGAGTTCAACTGCGAACTCGATCTCCACCGGATAACCCAAAGCGATCTCAGACACTTCTAGAAGGACTTTTATCGCTGAAGATAATGGAATAGAATCATAATTTATTATAGGTGCAAAATCAATCACTCTCGATCCTTTTCTATTGATCCCTGGATATAGTCGGTCGTCCTGGGGAGAATAGGTGGATGCGATTTTATCTAAGACACCGTGTTCCTCTGCTTTGGTTATGTCCAACGTTACCAAGGAGGTCTCTTCATCCTTTTCAACCACCCTATATATGGATTCCAAGTTTAGTGCATAGAATTCGGTCTGGGAATGGGGTATGAAATCTTTTGGAGTACCGAACATAGGAGATCTAGGACATTCTGGACAGAAAAAATAGGAGGAGCCACCTTCCACGATCTCTTTTCCCAACCCAAGAGCCAAATAAACGATTCCATCTTCAGGCTCACAACCTTTAGAAGAATAGTAATTATAGGATTTGGCTACGCCTGAAATAGTGGGATAAAAGTACTTACCATGTTTTGTGCCCACGACTTCTTGAATGATTACCGACATCTTTTCATCGCCTATATTTTTGGGCGTGGATTTTAGGTAATTTCTCGCTTCTTTGAAAAAGGTAGAAGCGTAGACATGTTTGATCGCG
>SL_8KL_010_SEDDRAFT_10000797_pt1 | contig 27559 bp, 42 predicted proteins | sample SodLakKL_010_SED_4_FD_11160 | JGI IMG/M metagenome (IMG submission 11160) | reverse complement strand
GGGTTTTCCGCAGCTGAAGCATCTTATTGGTATCATCATTTTTGGTTCGCCTCTTTTTTATCTGTAGGATTTGATTGGCTTGGCTCTTGCTCCTTTTCTCAGTGGTTTCTTTGGTTCTTTTCTTCTGTAGTCGTCCACTAGGATTGATCTGTCGTATTCTCTGTATTTTTCTTTGAGTTCTTCCGAGTCACTCCATTCTACTAGTGCTTTTCCTATTGATGTTCTGGTTGCTTCCGCTTGTCCTGCTTTTCCTCCTCCTTTCACGTTTGTCTTTATCTTTATTCCTTGGATTTCTTCTTCTCCTAGTATATCTTCAGCTATCTTGATCGGTTCTTTGATCATTTTTCTGTATAGTTCCGGTGTATATAGTTTCAATGGTTGATTATTGATTTTGATCGTTCCTTCTCCTTTTTTTACCGTTGTTTTTGCAACGGCTTCTTTTTTCTTTCCTTTTGCGAATGCGTGGTCGGTCATGTTTATCCTTTTTTTAGTTTTCTTTTCCCAGTGATTTGCATAGTTCTTTGATTGTGATGTGTGGTTTGTCTTTTTTCTCCGTTATTTCGTTTTTTGTTTCTTCTTTTTGTTTTTCCGGGTCTCCCATTACTGCTTTTATTCTTTTTTGCGCGTCTTTTCCCCTTTGTTTTTCCATTGGCAGCATTTTCTTTACTGTGTTTTTTATGAATAGGTCAGGTCTTCTTGAGATTGTTTTTGGACTTTTTCTCGGGTTTCCCAGGTCTCTTAGTTGGAATTTTTCAGTGTATTTGTTTATTATTTCTTGTTGTTGCCCCACTATTATTGCTTTTTCGGAGTTTATTATTCTAACTTCTTTTCCGTTGAGTGCTTTTTCAGCTGCTTCGGACGCGATTCTTCCGAGTGGTTTTCCTTCAGCGTTTATTATGTGCATTTTCATCACTTTATTATCCTCATTTTTTCTTTTGATGGGTTTTGTTCTTTTATTTCTTCTATTGTATGTGCTTTTGTTTTTGTTTTTTCTATTTTCTGAAGTGCTTTATTTGAGTAGTTGAGTGACGCTATCTTTATTTTTTTATCTTTGTCCAGTTTTCCGTATCCGAGTACTTTTCCCGGTACTAGCGCTATTTCTCCGTTTTCCATTTCTTTGTTCAGTTTGTGGAGGTTGACTTCTGCTCTTTTTCTGTTTGGCTTGTTCAGTTCTTCACCTAGTGCTTTCCAGATTCCTTTTTCTTGTTTTAGTTCTTTTATCAGGTTTCTTAATCTTTGGTTCTGTATGTTTTTTCTTACTTTTGTCATTTTATCACTTTTTTATCGGGTGTACGGGGATGCGGGGAACGGGATGTTCACCTGAAGAGGCCTGTGACCTCTTCTTGGTTTTGAACCCGTGAAGGCACTAAGCCACATGGCCCTCAACCATGCCCTTTTGACCGCTCAGGCATCCCCGCTTTCCAGTGTTCTTGATCTTGTTATTCTGTTTCCTCTATTTTTTCTTTTAACTCGTTTGCTTTTTCTTCGATTATGTTTAGTGACTGTTCCAGTAGTTTCTTCGGTTCTTTTTTCACGTACGATTCTACTGTGAAGTGGAAATTTGTTTCCGGGTCTTTTTTTGCTTCTTTGTCGGTTTCCGTTTTGTAGGTTGCTAGGCAGGGTTTGTGTCTTGCGTGTTCTTTTCCGAGTCCTAGTTTGATTGTTCCTTCCAGTTCGATTTCTTGGTTTTCTCCCAGTTTTACTATTGGTGTTTTGGGATATACTGGTTTTACTTTTGGGTCCTCTATGTCTATTTCTTCCGCGTGTACTATTCCTGGTTCTTTTGCTGTGAGTGTCATCATTGTTGTTGGGTTTGATTCTTCTTTATCGTAGTCTTTTGGTGTTGATAGTGGTGTCATGCCTATTCTGTGTGCTATGTATTCGTCGAATAGGGGGGTGCTGTTTTGAAAGAAGCTTACTTTTGTTACTGCTAGAGTTGGTATTTCTCTTTGCAGTGTTCTTCTTATCGCGTTCGCTGTCGGGGGGTTTGAGTCTTCGAGTGTGAACTCCAGTTTTTTTTCATCTTCTTTCATGTTTTTTATATTCATTTTATCCGGCTCTTTTTCTATTTTTAGTGGTTATACTCTTCTTCCTCTTTTTCCACCTGGTTTCTTTGTTCCGTCGTGTGGTATTGGTGTGACGTCTTCTATTTTTCCCACGCTTAGTTTGCTTCTTGATAGTGATCTTATTGCTGCTTGTGCTCCTGGTCCTGGCATTTTTGCTTTGTGGCCTCCTGGTGCTCTTATTTTTATGTGTATCCCTTTTAGTCCTTTTTCTGATGCTTCTTCTGCTGCTCTTTTTGCTGCTTCCATTGCGGTGTGCGGTTCTCCTTTTTTCCTGTCTGCTTTGGAGACTATTCCTCCGCTGCATTTTGCCAGGGTTTCTGATCCTGTTGAGTCTGTAATTGTGATTATGGTGTTGTTTTTGGATGAGTGCACGTGTGCTATTCCCCATTTTTCTCTCATGTTTATTCACCTTGTTTCTCTATTTGTTTCTCGATCCAGTTTTTGAGCGTTTTTCTGTCTTTGTTTTCTTGTTCTGCTTCCAGTAGTTCTTTGTATTCTTCTTCAGTGAATTTTTTTGCTTTTTTCTTTACTTCTGGTATGTTCTCTTTTACTATTTTTTGGTACTCTGATTCGGATTCTGTTTCTTTTTCCTTTGTTTTTTCAACTTCTTTTGTTTCTTCGGGTTTTTCTGGTTTTTTTCTTTGTTGTTCTGTGGTTGTTTGTTTTCTTGTTTCTTTTTTAGGTTTTTTGTCTGATTCTGCGTGTTCTATTGGTTGTTTGTACCAGTCTATTGTGTCTTCGTCTTTTTTCGAGATTATCATTCCTGGTTTTGTGGTTTTTCGACCGTTGACTTTGATGTGTCCGTGTGTTATGAGTTGTCTGGCTTGTTTTGGTGTTTTTCCGTAGCCTTTTCTCCATGCTAGTGTTTGTAGTCTTCTTTCCAGGTAGTCTTTGGTGGTCATTGATAGAATGTCGTCTATTTGTCCGTTTTTTCTTATGAGTCCTTGTTTTCTTAGTTTTTTGAGGAATTTTTCTCTTTTTTCTTGGGTTTCTGTTTCTTCTTCTCCGATTATCTGTCTTGCTATTTTTCTGTATTTTCTGACTCTTGATTCTGCTTTCCAGATTTCTTTCTTGTTTTTTAGCCCGTAGTCCTGTCTTAATGATTTTTCCTTTGCTAGGTTCTGCCAGTTCCATGGGTGCCTTGGTTTTTGGTATTTCTTGCTTTTCTTTTTCATTTTTTATCACTATTTTTCCAGGTCTTTTTTGTCCACTTCTACTCCTAGTTCTAGGCCACTTCTGCCTGTTGTTCTTGTTTTTTGTCCTCTTACTCTTAGCCCGTGTTTGTGTCTTATTCCTTTGTATGATTGGATGCTTTTCATGAATCCTATGTCTCTTTTTCTCTGTAGGTCCAGGGTTGATCCTGTTAGGTGTTTGTCTTCTCCTGTTTCTCTGTCCTTTCTTCTGTTCATTAAGTGACTTGGTATTCCGTATTCTTTTGGGTTGTCTATTATTTCTTCCGCTTTTTCTATCTGTTCATCTGTTAAGTCTCCTAGTGTTGTTTCCATGTCCAGTTCTTTTTCTTCGTTGATTAGTGCGGTTGCTATTGATTTGGATAGATTTCTGCCTATTCCTTTGATTTCTTTGAATCCTGTTCTTATGGGCATGTCTCCGTTGATGCTTTTTCCCGCTATTCTAACTATTTGCTGTGCTTCTGGCATTTTATCTTCCTCATTATCTTTTTTAGTAGATGATTGGGTCTTTGATCTACTTTTAATGTATTAGAGTCTCTTTCTCTCTGTATTGCTGTGTTTACATCCTCTTATTTCTTAGAGGATGGTGTTCTGTTCTTTTCTTTTTCTATGGGTCAACGCCGTTTCTTTTTGGCTCGCCAATGGAAAGTAGATTTGAGTGAATTGTAGTTGAAACGAATTCACGTGTAAGTATATTTCTATTACTCCTTCTTTATAAAGGCTTTTTTTGATCAGTTTCTTTCTTTATTGATTTTACTTTATTCACGCTGGGAAGGGGATTCGAACCCCTGTGGCCGTGAGGCCACCAGCTTTCCAGGATCGCCTTCTAATGCTGTTCAAAGCGTTAGAAACTGGCGCATTACCGCTCTGCCATCCCAGCTTTTTTTAATGGTCTCTTTCAATTTTTGGTTAATACCTTATCTGTTTTTACTGCTATTCCTTTTCCCTTTATCTCTTTCTTGTCTTTCCGTGCTGTTCCCAGTGCTATGGCTGTGTTTCCTTGTGTTAATATTACTGTTTTTCCTTTATTTATTTTTCCATTGATCTCCTCTATTCCAGGTGTTTTTAGATCTTCTCCGTGTTTTATTGATGTTAAAGCAGTTTCTTTGATCTCTATTTCAGGTAATTCTTTTAATGCGTCTTTCATGGAGATTATTGCTTTTTCTATTTCTTCTTTTTCTATTAGTTGATTGATTTCTTCAAGTTTCCAAGCGTCTTTTTCAGCCCAGTTTCCTGTTTTGGTTCTTCTCAGGTTGATGAGGTCTATGTTTGTATTTATCTTTTCTCCCAGATCCTTTACTAGTGTTCTTATGTAGGTTCCGTGCTGGCATTCCACGTTGAAAACATGTTTTTTTCCTTTTTTTTCAATGTGTTTTATTTTGTATATCTTTCTTTCCCTTTCTTCTCTTTTTACTGCTGATTTTTCCGGTGGTATCTGCTTGATCCTTCCTTCAAAACTTTTCAGGGCTGTTTTCATTTTTTCTTTTGATACTTGTTTTTCCGTTTCTACCTCTACTCTGTATTTCTTGTCTTTTTTTTGTAGATACTCCTGTATTTTAACTGCTTTTCCAAGTGTTATTGGTAATAGACCGGTTGCGTAGGGGTCAAGTGCTCCACAGTGTCCTGCTTTTGTTTTTAATTTCTCGCTTATTTCATTGGTTATCTCTGGGCTTGTTTTCCCTTTTGGTTTGTCTATTAGAATTATTCCTTTTGGTTTATTCATCTTTTACCTGTTTTATCCTTTTCTTTATCTCTTCCACGGCTTCACTGGGTCTTTTGTTGGTCGTGTCTATAACGTAATCGTATTTTTCCCGGTCTTCCAGGTAGTTGTATTCGTATATCTTTTCCCAGTGTTGTTTTTCTTTTTTCTCTCTTTTCTTTATTTTTTCGATCTGTTTTTTTAGTTTTTTTTGGCTCAGTTCTTTTTCTTCGTCTTTTTGTGCTTTTTCTTCATCTACTTTTTCTGCGTATTTCTTTCTACCCAGTTTTTTCCTCATAAGGATTCTCTTTGCTCTTTCTTTTATATCTGCTGTTAGTAAGATTTTTAGATCTGCGTTTGGGATGTGGTGTGCGCTTAGTTTTCCGTTTATCACTATGTTTTCTTTTTCTTTTGCTATTTTTTTCTGTTTTTGATCCAGTTCTTTGTGAAATTCTTTGAGTTTTTCAGGGTTTTTTTCTTGTTGTTCCCAGAGTTGATCTGGTTCGAGTTCTTTTTCTTTTGCTAGTTTTTTGTAGATTTCTCCGACTTTTATTACTTCGTAGTTTAGTTCTTTTCCTAGCATATCTGCTGCTGTTGTGTCTCCTGCGCCTGGATTTCCAGAAATAGTTATTATCATCTTTATTCTTTGTTTTTCTTCTTTTTCTTTCTATGAGTTTTGTATATGCCTTCTAGTATCAGGCTCACGGATATTGAGATTAGTATGTACCACCATATCCAGGTTAGTCCTATGTTTAGTACTGGTAGGTGTGCTACTACTCCTGCTTCTGCGTATCTTCTTCTTAGCCAGATTATTACTAGGAAGATTGGCACCATGGTGATTAGCATTGGCTTGAAGTTGTGTTTCATCATTTCTTTGGAGAGTGACATCATTTCTTTTTGTGTGCCTTTGTCCTCGGGATCTTCCTTTGATTGTTTTTTCAGTTCGTTCATTCTTTCTTTTATTTTATCCACTTTGTCCTGGTTTGTCATGAGTTTTTGTATTGTCGTGGATAGAGATGATACGGCTATTGCGATTATTGCTATTGTTATTTGTGGATCCATTTTATCTCCTTATTTTTCGTTATTTTTTATGGTTTTCACGAGCTTTTCAGCTGCTTCTTCGGCTTTGTTTGGCTTGTTTTTGATTATTTGTATTGGTGAGCTTGTTATTGTTGATACGGTTGCTGCGTAGTATCTGTTTATTTCTTGGTGTTGTTTTGGTGGTAGCTGGAAGTCGTCTCTTTTTCTTGTTTTGTCTTTTTTTCTTCTCTTCTTTATTTCTTCTGGTTCTCCTTCTATTAGTATTATTCGGTCCAGGTTTGTTTTTTCTATTGCCCATTTTGGCATTCCCGGTACTATTCCTTTTGGTGTTTCCACTGCCAGGTGCGTGTCCACCAGTAGGTTTTCTTTTTGTTTTATTTTCTTCATGGTTTTTCTTTGCAGTTCCTTGATTTTTTCTGGACTTAGTTTTCTTATCTGGTCTCTGTTTTCCGCTATCCTTTGTTTTTTCGCTGTTTCGAGCATCTTTGTCCCGAACTTTATGGTTTCATAATTGGGTAGTTTTTTCTTTGCTTTTTCCAGGACCGTGGTTTTTCCCACTCCTGGTACGCCTACTATTATTGTTTTCATTTTTTCACCTTTGGAAAGGGGCTGTCTTGGGTGAGCCGTGAGTTTAACTGTATTTAAGTCGCTATGTTGGTAGTTGGCTTGGATCTATTCCTGGTATGTCTTTGAATGCTTCTTCGCTTGCCAGTGATTCGTACATTTGGTATAGGATTCCTACTAGTAGGAGTATTCCTGTTCCTGTTCCTACTGCTCCTGTTAGATCGGCTAGTACTGCTAGTATGGCTACTGCTGCTGATGATATAACTATTAGTGGTGGTATGTATCTGTCCAGAACTCTTTTTATAACTCTTTTGTCTCTTCGGAATCCGGGTACATGTAGACCTATTCCTTTCAATTGATCCGCTACGTCCGCGCTGGTCATGTTGCTCATCTTGGCCCAGAATTTTCCGAATATTATTGCGCCGAGTATCATTCCTCCGGTATAGAATATTATCTGGAATATTACTCTCGGGTTTCTAATGGTTGATCTAACGTCTTCAGGTGTTCCCAGGGCTCCGTGTGGGGCCTGCAGGTAATAGGCTACTCCTGATACTGGTTCGTTTTCGTGGAATTCTCCGAGTAGTGGGGTTCCCATTCTATCCATTGCTATTCCCCATAGTTGTATGTTCGCGAATAGTGCTGATACGAAGATTACTGGTATTACTGATAGATACATGAATTTTAACGGGTATTTTGTTCCTCTTCCTCTCATTCGGCTCGAGGTTAGTGGTATCTCTACTTTCATGGTCTGTATGTAGACTACGATTAGGAATATGATTGCTGTGAATAATAGGGGGAATATTGCTGTGGTTGGTATGTCTCCCATTATTGTTCCTCTCATTATTTGTGGTATGAGTCCTATGAATTCATCGGTTCCTGGGATTGTTGCCCAGCTAAGGCTTCTCCACATTATTGTTGATGATACTCCTGCTACAATGAATAGTCCTACTCCTGAACCTATTCCGTACTTGGATACTACTTCGTCCAGGAATATTATGATTATTCCTCCTATGGCTAGCTGTAGTATTAATACTCCTGCGGTTAGAGTCCCTCCTAGTGGTGGTATAAATCCGCTTATTACGTATACGCTTGATTCGAAGAAACAGAATGCTATTGCAAGTAGTTTCTGCGTTCCTTGGAAGACTGATTTCTGCGCTGGATCACTCATATCCATTTGTATTATGTCTGCTCCTACGAGCAGTTGTAATATAATGGATGACATTACGATTGGACCGATTCCTAGTGAGGCTAGTGTTCCTATTCTTGATGCTGTTATTTGCTGTAGGCTTTGTAGGAATTCTCCTTGTTCTCCTACTGCTGTTCCTATTGGAGTCATTACTCCTAGTACTAGAAATATTGTTAGAGCTAACCCGGTCCACATTAGTCTTTTCTTTAGTTTTGGCGTGATGTCTGGCTCTTTTACTTCGGGAAGAAGTTCTATTAGGGGTTGTAGTTTTTGTAGGTTCACTTTATTTTTTCACCTATATGATTTGTTTATCTTTGTGATCGGTTGTTTATTTTAATTCTCGTTTTCTTCTTCGTTTATTCTAATTGCTTCTCCACCTTTTTCCTCTATTTTTCTTTCCGCTGAGTTTGAGAAGTTTTGAGCTTTTACTGTGATTGGTTTTTTCAGATTTCCTCCGCCCAGGACTTTTTGATATCCTTTTTCCTCCAGATTGATTTCTTCTGTGTCTTCCGTGATCATTTCGTTTATGTCTCTTAGGTTTATTCCTTTTTGTTCTTTTCCGTGTCTTGTGAATCCTTTTCTTTTTGGTACGCCTTGTTTTTTTACTAGGTGCATGTAGTTCCTTCCGCCTTTTCTGGATGCTGTTCCTTTTCTACTTCCTTTTCCTCTTCCTTTTTTGGTGTTCCCTCGTCCGTGTGTTCTGCTTCCTCTTTTTTTCTTCTTTTTCTTCTTTGCCATTTTGTTCACCTTTTAGATCATTTTTTTGATTAGTTGGTTTATGTCTTCTCCTCTGTATCCTAGTTCTCCGCCTTTGCTGCATGGTTGTTTTTTTGATCCTTTGTATCCTCCTTTAGGTGGGTGTAGTTTGAATACTTTATCTATTCCTTCTTCTTTTATTTTTTCCATGTCTTCGGGTTTTTCTTTCTCTTTTTTCTCGATTAGTTCTTCCAGAGTTTCTTGATTTATCTCTCCCCATGTTATGTATCCTTCTACTTTTTCTAGCATTCCTTTGTGGCTTTTTTCTTCTGGTAGGATTCTGCAGTTATGAACGTTTTTTAGTTTGAGCATTTTTAGGGTGTCTTCTATTTTTTTATTTGTTTTTACTCTTCCTCTTAGTCTGATTGCTGCTATCATTTTGTTCACCTTTTATTCTTTTTCCCTGTGTCTTATTTGTCTTGTTTGTTGCAGGGCTTTGAGCGTGGCTTTTGCGTAGTTTTTATTTGTTCTTGTTGTTCCTTTGGTCTTTGTCCATACATCTTTTATTCCTGCGAGTTTGAGTATTTTTTTAGCGGTTTCTCCCGCTACTATTCCTGTTCCTTTTGGTGCTGGCTTTATTTCTATTTCCACTGATCCTTCTTTTCCGGTTACTGTGAGGGGTATTGAGTGGTTTTCTCCGCATCCACATTCCCATGATCCGCATCCTCTTTTTATTGATTTCATGTTTTTCTTCGCGTTTTCCACTGCTTTTTCTATTGTTGGTCCGAATTCGTTTCCTTTTTCTTCTCCTATTGCTACGTGTCCGTTTTTGTCTCCTACTGCAACTGTTATGTTTAGTGAGAATTTTCTTCCTGAGTCCGTGACCCTTGCTACTCTCATCACGTCTATTGTTTCGTCTTCTAGCTTTTTGAGTAGCTCTTCTGTGATTTGGTACTCCAGTATTGGTTTTCCTTTTTTGTAGATCTGTTCGAAGCTGGTTATTTCTCCATTCTTAACTTTTCTTCCTATCTTTGTTTTTGGTTCCCAGTTTTTTGTCATTTTAATCATCTCTTTTTTGAGTTTATTCTTCCTTTATTTCCTCAGCTATTTTTTCCACTTTGAGTTCTTCTCCTCTGTGTTCTTCTATGTGTTCTCCTTTTATTCTTTTATCTTTTGGTAGTGCTTCTTTTCCGTGAGGTATATCTAAACCTGATTCTAGTGCTCCTTTTAACACTGCAAACACCTTGCTTTCTTTTATAGGGGTGTTTTGCCCTATGTCCAGCACTGCTTCCTTCACACTTTTTTCTTGTGCTCTTTTACCTATTAATATGCCTGTTAGATAAGCTGCTGGTGTGTTTGAGCAGTTTCCTTCGTATCCGTATTTTTCAAGTTCTCTTGATATTGCTTGTGTGATTGTTTTGTCTCCTTCTGGATTGTATTCGATTATCTGAGCTATGATTGTGTTGTTTTGTATTCTTACGACTAGTCTTTTCTTTCCTGATTTGATTAATTTGATTCTTTTTCTGTAATCTGTTTTTCCTTCTCTTCTTCTTCGTCTTGGAACTCTGTATGTTTTTCCTTTTGCCATCTTTATCTCCTTTTTATTCTTTTTTAAGATCGTTTTGTTTTATGTAGTTCATTAGTTGTTTTTTGCTTTTGAATGTGTTTCCTTTGATTTTTTTGTACAGGTCTTGGTACGCTCCTTGTTTTAGCTGTGGCTTGATCTTTTTTAGTTTTTTTCTCTGTGCTCTTACTTTTTCCATCCATTCATCCTTTGATTTTGATCTTGCTCCTTTTGCTCCTTTTCTCTTGCCTTTTCCTTTTCTTTTTCCTTCTTTTTTCTGCTGTTTTTTCTTTCTGGCTCTGCCTCTGCTTGTTCCTTTTTTTGGTTTTTTAACTATTGCTCCTTGTTGTATTTTTTCTTTCACGTCTTGTCTTGTCATTATTTCTCTTGCTTCTTCAGGGTGGGCTATTTTGATTCTTTTTTCCCCTATATTCATTACTTTTGATGCCAGTGATTTTACCTTGTCGAGTTTCATTTTGATCACTTTTATTTATTGATTATTTTGAGGTTTTTTGATTCTGCTTTTTCTATTATCTTTTCTCTTTTTCTCTTTCCCACGTTTCCGGCTATTCTAACTGCGTGTTTTTCCGGGTTCAGTTCTTCCAGTTCTTTCGGGTTGTGTATTAGCTTGTCTTCGTAGCCCGTGGGGTGTAGTCCTCTTATTTCTTTTGGTTGTCTGTATCCTATGTTTGGTTTTTTAGGTGCTTCTCTTTTTCCTTTTCTCTGTTTGGAGTGTGTTCCTCTTGGTTTTCTCCAGTTATCTTTTAGTTTTGTGTACCTGGTTCTTTGTCTTCTGAAGCTTGGTTTTTTCCTTTTTTTCCGTGTCACGTTTTTGTTTTCTTCGGTCATTTTTCACACCTTTTAGTTGCTTGGTTTTTTCTCGATGTATATTCCGTCTTCGAATACTCTTGGGTCTTTGTTCTTTAACCAGGTTGCTTGTTCCAGGTTTGCTGCTGTTTGTCCTGCTTTTTGCTTGTCTTTTCCTTTCACAGTGATTTCTTCTCCTTTTATTTCGACTTCTGTGTCTCCTTTTATGTCAACGTATCTTGGTTTTTGTTCTCCTGAGAAGTTCTCTATCTTGATTTTGTCTCCTTCTTTTTTAACTCTCATTGGGAAGTGTTTGTAGATTATTCTGAGTTTGTATTCGTGTCCTTCTTGTAGTCCTTTTATCATGTTCTGGATTTCTCCTTTTATCGTGCCTGTCATTGCTCTTTCGTGTTTTTTAACTGGTTCCGGTGCTTTGATCGTGATTTTTTTTCCTTCTTTTTCGAGCTCTATTTTTCCCAGGTCGAATTCTTTTTCGAGTTTGTCCCCGTTTTTTGTTGCTTTTACTCTGTTTTCGGAGATCTCTATATTGATTTCTTCCGGTATCTCTATTTTTTCCTGCATTTTGATCACTCTTTTTAGTATACGTATGCTATTGTTCTTCCTCCGGTTTCTCTTTCTTCCGCTTCTTCCGCTGTCATAAGGCCTTTTGGTGTTGTTACTATGAGGTTTCCGAATCCTTCGGCTGGTAGGTATCTTTTTTTCCAGTCTGCGTATTCGTTTTTCTTGACTGGATATCTTGGTTTGATTGCTTTGCAGTCGTTTATGTTTCCTTTTAGTTCTACTCTGTAGATTCCTGCTTTTCCATTGTCTATGAATTCGTATTCTCCTATGTAGTCCTTTTTCTGGAGTATTTTGAGTATGTTCCCGATTAGTTTTGACGCTGGCTTTATCGTGCATTCTTTTTTGCTCGCGTCTTCCGAGTTTTTGAGGTTTATCATTGCTTCTTCTAGCCTATCCATTTTTATCACTTTTTTGTTTTTTTATCCACCGAGTTTTTTGAATCCTAGTTCTTCTGCTTTTTCTCTGAAGCATTGTCTGCAGATTTGCAGCCCGTATTTTCTTATTACTCCATGTTTGTTTCCGCAGAATCTGCATACTCTTGGTTTTTCTCCTTTTCTGCTGTATGATTGTTTTTGTTCTTTTGGTTTTGACATTTTTTCACCTGTTTATTCTTTCACTTCTAATTCGTATTTGTCCGTGAGGTAGTTGATTGAGTCTTGTGGTGTGAGTCTGTGTTTTTCAGGTATTTTTTTCCGTTCTTTTTTTCTCTTTTGGGTTCTGTAGCCCCATTTTTTCATTGTTACGTTTACGTCCATTCCGTACATTCCTATGTCCGCGTCGTATTCTATTCCTGGTATGTCTATGTATTCTTCTATTCCGAAATTCAGATTTCCGTGTTCATCAAAGTTTTTTCTTTCGATTTGGTTTCCGACTGCTTCGAATGCTCTTTCAAGGAATTTCTCCGCTTCTTTGTTTCTTAGGGTTGTTTTCACTCCGAGTGCTTTTCCTTCTCGCACTCCCCATTGCGGGACTTTTGTTTTTCCTCTTGTTTTGACAGTATTTTTTCCCGTGATTCTTTCCAGGAGTTTTTGTGCCTTGTTAAGGTTTTCTCCTGAACTTCCTACTCCCATGTTCACTGTTACTTTTTCTACGTCTATTTTTTCTTTATCGGTCATTTTTCTCACTCTTTGTCTTTGTTGGTGTTTGTTTTTATTTCGGGTTCTTTTTCTCCTATTGGGAATATGTTCTCTTTTTGTGTTTCTATATTCTCCAGCTTGATTAGTGGTGGTCTTGAGCTTGTTCCTGGTGTTCTTCCGGTTATTTCTTGGATTTCTCCAGCATGTTTTCCGCTCGTGATGTACGCTTGGTTTCCTTCTTTGAGTTTAATTATTTTCTCCACTTCTTTTTCAGGTAAGCTTATTTTAACTGCGTCTCCTGTTTCTAATTCTTCGTTTATGATGTTTTTACCGTCGTGTAATGTGATCTGTGTTTTTCCTCCTTTTATTTTCTGTTTTTTGTTCACTCTGCCTAGCTTGTGTTTTGCTTCTTCTTCGTCTTTTATCTCTGTGAAATCTATTTTTCCCTGTTCGTTGTAGTTTGCTCTGTAGTGTTTTTCCATTGGTTTGATTGTTACTACGTCCATGAATCCTATTGGGTGCTTTGGGTCCCTGATTGTTTTTCTATCAATCTGTATTTTTCCTTCTTTCACTATTTTTTCCGCTTCTTTTCCGTTTTCAGTTATTTTTAAGTGGTCTCTTAGTGCTGTTTTTATTGGTACTGATTCTTGTGATTGGTGTGGTCCTGGAGCTGATTTTACTGTCCAGGTGTTGCTTTTTTTGTCTATTTTCCGTGTTTTCGGAGCACTTAGTCTTTTCTTACTCTTGCTGTTTGTCATTTTCATCCTCTTTTTGTTTTTCTTTATCTTGATTCTCGTCTTTTTCTTCCTCTATCTGTGCTTCTTTTTTTATTTTTTGCTCTCTTTTGTTGTCTTCGAGGTCTAATTTGGTGATCATGAGATTTGAGGGTTGGAATTTAATGTTTATTCTTTCTTGATCTTGTGTTTCTCTTTCTATGTCTTTTATTTGGATTGTGTAGTCTCTTAGATCGATTTTCTTTATTTTTCCTGTTTTTCCTTTGTGGTCTCCTCTTGTTATTTTTACTGTGTCTCCTTCTCTGGCTTGTATTCTTCTTTTTTCGAATTTTTCTCTTAGTTCTGGTTTTAGTTGTACCGCCATTTCTTTCTGTCTTTGGTGTAATGGCGCGTTTGCTTTTCTTTTTCTTTGTTTTGTTGGTTTTTTGGTTTTTTGTCTCATTTTTATCACTTATACAACGTTTTTTGCGATTGTAGCGACTTTTGGCAGTCTTTCTCCTACTTCTTTTGCTACTACTCCTTTTATCTCCGTTCCTACCGGGTCTCCTTTTTCGTCTATCAGTACTGCGGCGTTGTCTTCGAACTCTATTCTTCTTCCGCTTGGTCTTCTGTATTCTTTTTTCTGCCTTATCAGTATTGCTCTTACTAGTTCTTTTCTCATTTCCACGTTTCCTTTTGTTACTGATGCTTTGAATATTCCTGCTATGCCTATTCCTGCTCTTCTTCGTCTTCTTGTTCCTTCTCCTTCTTTTGAAACTACTGTTAGTTCTTTTGCTCCGCTATTGTCGTCTACTTTTACTTTGCTTCCTTTTTGGATCGCGTTTGTTGCGTTTGTTGCTAGTCCTTTCATTTTTATTCACTTTTTTGCTCGGTTTTTATCACTACGAAGTGTTTTTTCTTGCTTATTGGTCTGCATTCTGATATTGTGACTGTGTCTCCTTTTTGCACTTCTTTGCATGGTGGTTTGTGTGCCATTATTTTGCTGTGTCTTCTTTCTTTTCTTTCGTATTTTGGCACTTTGACTAGGTATTCTCTTCTTCCTATGATTGTGTCTTTTGGTTTTGTTGATGTGACTTTTACTTTGAATTTGTCTCCGTGGGTCTTTATTGATCCGTGTTCCGGGCAGTTTTCATCTGTACAGGTCATTGTATTTCCTCCAGTTTTTCTTTATTCTGTCTTCGGGTTTGTGTTTTATTTTTTCACCTTTTATCGTGATTTCTTGGTTTTTTATCGTGAATTTGAATTTTGATGTTTTTTTGGGAACGGTTTTTTCTTCTCCTTTTTCGGTTTCTATTTTGATCGTGTTCTTGGTTTCGTCCGTTATTTTTCCTTTTATTCCTTTTTTGTTCGGATCCGTGCTTTCTTTTACCTCTGTTTTTCTGCCTATTAGTTCGCCCATTACTATTTGGGCTTCTTTTTCTTTTTTTGACATTTTTTCTGTCTTTCCGCGGTTTTTATTTATTTGATGTTTATTTGGTCTTCTGTGTAGTTCATGTCTTTTAATATGTCTTTCATTTTTCTCTTGTGGTTTCCTTGTAGCTCTATTTTTCCTTCTTTTTCTTTGTATGTTCCTCCGCATGCTAGTTGTTTTTTCAGGTCACTTGCCAGTGATTCCAGGTTGATTTCATTTCCGAATCCTTCCACCACTGTCATTTCTTTACCGTATCTTTTCTTTTCTATTTTTACTGTGATTTCTTGTTCTTCTTTGCTGATTTCTTCACATACACAGAGTTCTTTTGGCATTCCGCATGTTGGGCAGACTTCTTGGGCCATTTATTCGTTTGCACCTCTTTCGTTTAATATTGTTTTGATTCTTGCAATTGTTCTTCTTAATTCTTTGATTCCGCCAGGGCTATCTGGCTGTGTGCCTGATTCGACTGATGCTTTTTCTCTTGCTAGTTCGTTTTGAAGTTGATCGAGCTGTTCTTTTAGCTCTTCTTTTCCCATTTCTCTTAGTTCGTGTGTTTTTTTTATAGCCATTTTTCTTCACTTTTCATTCTTTTTTTCTTCTTCTGGTTTTTCTTCATTTTCGTCTTCTTGTTTTGTTCTTGATTTTATGTATTCTTCTGGGTCTGTTTTGTCTCTGAACTGTGCTTCTGGTGGTGCTATCTTGACTTTTATCCCTACTTTTCCTTGTGGCAGTATCACGCTGTCTGTTGTTTCTCTTATTTTGTTTGTTTCTTCTCCTGCTTTTTTGAGGTATCCTTTTGATGCTTTTTCTTGTCTTGAATAGGTGTTTGCTCCTGTTATAACTCCTGTTACTATTACTTCTGCTCCCATTGCTCCGTCGTCCATTATGGCGTTCACTGCTTTTTTCGTTGCTCTATTTGCTCTTATTCCTTTTGTTAGCATTGATTTTACCCAGTTTGCTATTAGTTCCGGGTGTAGGTTTCTTCTTTTTACTTCTTCTACATCTATTTCCACGTCTTCTAGGCCCAGGTCTTCTTCTAGTTGTTTTTTTATTCTGTTCACGGTTTTTCCTTTTTTTCCTATTATTAGGCCTGGTTTTTCCGCTATTATCTGGATTCTGTGACCTAGTGTGGTTGGTTCTATATCTATGTTGACTAGTCCTGCTTTTGATAGTTCTTTTCTCAGGAGTTCTTTCGCGTTTTGTGTTTTTATTGATCCTTGAATGAATTCTTTTTCTTTCATTTTATCATTTTTTTATGTGTTTTTTTGTTTGAGTATTATTTCGATGTCCGTGTAGTTCGTTGATTTTGATCTTAGTTTTCCTCTTGGTTTTCTTACTGATCCTGTTTTTTTCGCGGCTGAATGTACTATTTTCATGTTTTCCGTGTTCAGTCCTTCTTGTTCCGCGTTTTTCAATGCGCTTTGTATTGTTTCTTTGACTTTTCTCGCGGATTTTTCAGGGTATCCTCCTGGTGTTCCTTTCTTTTGGTGGGGTGTTTTTTTCTTGTGTACTGTGTAGGGTACGTGTTTTTCTCCTTTTATGACCTTGTCTAGGTATTCTATTGCTTTTTCCGCTTTCATGTCTTTTACTGCTCTGCATGTTTCCATTGTTTTTTTCGGTGATACTGCTTCTCTTCTTTTTTTGGCTTTTGCAGTGTTTTCCATTGGTCCTTGATAGCTGTAGGTCATTTTTATCACCTTTACTTGACGGATAGGTATTTTGTTCCTCTTGTTGCTCCGATTCCTGGTCCGGAGTGTTTGACTTTTTCCGGTCTTGTCATTGCAAATTCTCCTAGATAGTGTCCTATCATCTTTGGTTTTATCTCAATTGTTTTCCATTCTTGTCCGTTGTGGATCTTTATTTTTTTGTTGAATATTTCTGGTAGTATAATGAGGTCTCTTTGATGTGTTTTCACGAGTTCTTCGTCATCGCTTTCTTTTATTTTGTTTATGAGTTTTTCTTGTTCGTTTGTAAGTCCTCTTTTCAGGGTTCTTCTTTGTCTTGCTGGCAGTAGTTCTGCTACTTCTTCTCTGGACATTTTTTTCAGTTCTTCCGGTGTTTTTCCTCTGTATTTGAATTCTTCTTCCGCCATTTTATGCACCTATTTGTTTGTTATTTTTTCTTTTTTCCTTTTTTCCTTCCTGTTCGGCTTGCTCCGAATGATCCCGCGTGCTGTCCTGGTGATCCTGTTTTTCCTTTCTTTGTGACTGCTCCGTGGTGTTCTTTTCCTCCGAATGGGTGGTCCACTGCTGCCATCTTCACTCCTCTTACTGTTGGGAATTTTTGTCCTCTTGCTTTTTTCTTGTGGTATTGTTTTCCTGCTTTGAGTATTGGTTTCTTTGTTCTCCCTCCGCCTGCTGCTTTTCCTATTGTTGCTCTGCATTTTGGGTGGAATATTTTGATTCTTTTGCTTGGTAGTGTTACTTGTATTTGTCCTTTTTCTTTTGCGGTGACCCAGCTTAGTGCTCCTGATGATCTTGCTATTTTTCCTCCGTCTCCGGGTGTGTTCTCTATGTTGTATACTGGGTATCCTTCTGGTATGTTTTGTAGTGATGTGATGTTGTGTAGTTCGGGTTTTGCTTTGTAACCTGTTTTTATTTTTTCTCCTACCTGTGCTCCTTCTGGTGCTGGTAGGTATCCTTTTTCTCCTGTTTCGTACTGTATTTCCATTATTAGTGAGGTTCTTGATGGGTCGTTTATTATGTCTTTTATCTCCGCTTCTACTTCTTCTTTTTCTTGTCTGTATTTGGTGATTGTTTTGAATCTGTGTGATTTTGCTTTGTACGTAGGTGTTCCTTTTCCTCTTCTTTGCTGTTTTAGTCTTTTTCCCATCTTTGTTCACCTTTTTTATTCTGTTTTTTTAATGATTTTTTTAAGTTTCTATATTAGTTGTAGGTCGGTTGCTAGGTCCATTGCGTTGTGGTCTGCTGTGAGTTTTACGAACGCTTTTTTCTTGTTTTCCATTGTGTTTAGTGTATTGATTTCTTCTACTTCTACGTCGTATAGTTCTTCGACCGCGTTTTTTATCTGTTTTTTGCTCGAGTTTTGTTTGACTATGAACACGAGTTTATTCTCCATTTCTATGGCGTTCATTGCTTTTTCGGATAGCAATGGGTATTTTATTATGTTTCTTGGTTTTGTTTCGGTTTTTTCAGCCATTTTTGTTCACTTTTTAGTTGTTTTCTATTTTCTTTATTTCTTTCAGTGCGTTTTCGGTGTAGATTGTGAGTCTTCCGGGTTGTCCTCCGGGGGCTAGCTGTTCTATTGATAGTTGTTTTACTGTTGTTGCTTCTGCGCCTGGTATGTTTCTTGTTGCTCTTTTTACACCGTTGTCTTTTTGTGTTACTATTAGTGCGGTTTTTCTTTGTCTTTTTCTTCTTCCTCTTGCTTTTCCTTTTCCTGCTCTTGTCTTTTTTTCTCTTGATTTTTCTAGGTCTTTTTCCAGACCGATTTTTTCAAGCAGTTCCGTGACTTTTTGTGTTTTTTTGTATTTTTCTACTTCGTTGTCAACTATTATTGGTAGTTTGAGGTCTTCTGGTATTAGGTGTCCTCTTTTCTCTATTTTTTCTCTGTCTGTTGTGGCTTTTAGTGCTTCTTTGAGGGCTTTTTTTCTTTCTTTTTGATTGATCTGTTTTTTTATTTTTTTCTCTGGTTTTGGTGGGTGTGCTCTGTGTCCTCCTCTTGATTGTGGTACTCTTTTTACTTGTCCTATTCGTCCTCCTGGGTGTATTATTCTTGGTAGTTTTGCTCTTCCTATGTTTCTTGTGGTTCCGTATACTCCTCTTCTTCCTCTGTATTCTGCTGAAGTTCTGAATCCTGCTCTTGGGTCCGTGCCTTTTGGTTGATATTTGTTGCTTCTTTCCGATTTGTGTGCTCTTTGGATTAGGTCGGTTCTGTATGTTTTTTCTTGGAGTGTTGTTGGTATTTCTACTTTTTTCTCCTTTGTTTTTCCGGTGCTGTGTACTTTTGTCTTGGTCATTTTGATCACTTTTTATTATTTTCCTTGGTGTGAGTTTGTGGCTATTTTTTTGACTTCTAGTGTTTCTTTTTTCTTTGGTGGTCTTACTGCGTGCCTTAGGAGTATTGGTCTCTTTTTAGGGCCTGGTACGCTTCCTTTTACGAGTATGTAGTCGTTGTTTATTTCTCCGTAGTGTTTGTATCCGCCTTTTGGCGTTGTTTCTTCTCCGTCTTCTCCTATTTTAACTATTTCTTTGTTCAGTTCGGTTCTTTTGTGGTATCCTGTTTGTCCGCTCATCGGAACGGTCCATAGCACTCTTGCTGGGTGCCAGCCTCCGATTGCTCCGGGGTGTCTTATGTGTTTTTTCGCTTTCCTTATCTGTGTTTTTATTCCGAATCTTTTTACTGGTCCTTGTGTTCCTTTTCCCTTTGTAACCCCTATTATATCTGTGTATTGTCCTTCTTCGAACACGTCTTTTGGCTTGATTTCTTTTCCAAGCAGTTTTTCCGCTTTTTCAAGCTTGTTTTCTTGGCTCGGTCCCTGTACTGGGATCTCGATTATTTCTGGTTTTTTCTTTTTTAGGTTGGCTTTTCTTGGCTGCGTGTGCATCATTAGTCTTACTTCGCTGATTTCGTCGGCTTGTTTGGTTTTTTCTTTGTTTCCTTCTCCTCCTTCTGCTTGGAGTTTCTTTTTTAGATCTTTATCTATTTTTTCCGCGTAGTATTGAGAATGTATTTTTAGCCCTTCTTTTGTCTCTTTGTACGTCCTAATTCCATAGGTTTTCAGCCCTGGGCACTCTATCGTGGTTACTGGCACCTGTATTTGTTGTCCGTAGCTCGGTGAGTCTTCATTGGTGTCCAGCGCCATTACGTGTGTCATTCCTGCTTTGTATCCTAGTATTCCTTCTATTCTTTCTTCTTTTGTTTTTTGATAGTTCTTTAGACTAGGCCTGGTGCTTTTTGACCTTTTAAATGGTCTGTGTGCCTTTGAACCGTGTCTTGGCCTGTTTGTTTTCACCATTTACTTCACCTGTGGTTTTAATTACCTTGATTTGGATATAAGTGTCTCTTTTTTTCGAGATGGCTCCCTTGATAAGTAGGTTTTTACAAACCCACTTTCAACGCCTGGGCGTTGTAGTTTGGGAGTACGAGTAAATTTCTTTTGAATATAAGTGACATTTTTGTGTTTTCTTTGTTTTTTCCCTGCTCTCTCTTCTTTTTCCTCACTTAATTTTTACGTATATATGTTTTCCTCATGGGTGTTTAAATAACTTTATCTATGTTTTTGTTTATTCTTCTTGTTTTTATTCTTCTTTGTTGTTTTTCTCTTTTTGTTTTTGTAGTCCTGTATCATTTTCCAGTGATCGAATCCTGTTTCTTCTTTTTCGTTAGGTATTATCACGTCGGCTGCTAATTCTACAATTCTTGATCACTTTTTCACGCTGTCCATGAAGTTATGTATCCGAGCAAGAATAGTAGTATGCTGGACACGAACTGCGTGTTTCTAAACAGGTTTATTGTTAGTCCTTGCATTAAGATTGTTAAGAGTATTGCTAGGAGTGTTGGCAGGTATAGTGATCTGCCTATGACTAGTTTGAATTTTCTATGGGTTTTACATGTTTTTGCCAGTCCTATTACTCCTATCGTAGTTAGTATTATTCCTAGTATGAATGCTGAACGCACCCAGGGTATTATGTACATTAGTCCTTTGAGGTATCTGGTTGTTCCGTATATGGTGATGTTTAGTGTTGATAGTGAGATCAGAATCCCTATTTGGAATATTTTTCCCCAGAGATACTCAGATACTTTCATATGTTATCTAATGTTTTTGAAGTTTAAAGTTGTGAGGGTGTTAACTATCTCTGTAAGTTTTATAAACCTTGAGATGTTTATTTCACTGAATATTTAGTTCATTGGGTTTTAAACTTTGAGAGTATTTGATAAAAAAGAGGATTCAGGATGAATTCAAAAGGACTCGGTAAGGGAATTATTATAGGGTTAGTGATCTTTGCTGTAGTTATTGGTTTTTTTGTTTATTGGTATGGTTTTAGAGAAGATACGGTAAGACCTACTGTGGAGGATATTTCTTTTGAATGGGGTGAAGTAGATTTTGAGTCAATTGAGATCAGTGCGGATGCTACTATCTATAATCCTAATCCTTTCAGGATAAATATTAATCGAATTTATTTCACTGCTCTTGCTAATGAAATGGAGCTTGCTGAGGGGGAAAAGGAAGATGTTAGCCTTTCTGCAGGTGGTGAGACTGATATTCATCTAAGTACTAATATTTACCATGAGGATATACCTAGGTTCTTGGCTTCTCATGTTAATAATGATGAATTAACTGATTTTGAGATGAACACGGTTGCTGAGGTTGGTGTTGGTGGAGCTACCTATAACTATGAATTTGGAGAGTCTTATACTGCTGAGACCGATATTTTAGAAGGTTTTAATGTTGAAGGAGTTGAACAAATTTACGAGTTTGGTACTGAGGACATGCCCGCGGAGATTATTCTAAGGTCTCTGTCTTCTTATTGGGGTGAAGCGGATGAAGATGGAATTGAGATCATCCACGAGGCGGTATTATATAATCCTCACGAGAAATCGATTCCTTTGAATGAGATAGAGGTTAGTACAGAGATGAATGGAATTGATGTTGGAACTGCTTTTACTGAGGATCCTGCTGAACTTTCTCCTGAATCCGAGACAAGGGTGATTTTCAGAACTGTGATGGAAGGACAAAGATTGGAGGCTTGGTGGCCAACTCATGTAAGTAGAGGGGAAAGAACGGATGTTGCGAGCACTGTTTCCGCTGAAGTGGATACTTCTGATTGGGATTTTCCTGGTATGGGTGATACTTATGAAGTTGAGTTAATGGATTTCTCCACTCCTGTTAGTACTGATTTCTTCACTCCTTTCCAGATGTTCTAATCTATAGTATCTTATAGATTTTTATATAGAATTTAGAGGCTACAGGTTTTTATAGTGTTAAACGCCGGGAAAGGGATTCGAACCCTTGTGGCCGTAGGGCCACCGGTCCTCAAAACCGGCGCATTACCGCTCTGCCATCCCGGCTTCTATCATTAAATTTACCAATTTTTATTTCTAGTAGTATTTTAGGATTCTTGAGTTAAAAAACTCCTTGGGTGAGCCGAGTCGTGGGTGAGTGTGCTCAAAATGGTTATGGTTGTTTTTTTAGATGAGGTAATTGACTGTGTTTTTATTCTTCTTCTAGTTGTCCTTTCTTTGCTTTTTTCAGTTTTTCTCTGTACTTTACTTTTTCTTTGTCCGCCCAGTTGCTTGGGTATTGTTTTATTATGTCTCCTTCTTTGTTTCTTGTTATCATTTCTTCTATGCCTGCGTTGATTAGTATTCTGCTGCATCTGTCGCATGGTTTTGATGCGGTTTCTTCTCCTGTCTCTGGATCTACTGCTAGTATGTATAGTTTTCCGCCTTTTATCTGGGTTCCGTGTCTTGCCGCGTTCACTACTGCGTTTTCTTCTGAGTGTACTGCTGGGCATAAATCGTATCTTCCGTAGCTGGGTGCGTCTGCTTCGTCTTTTAAGCAGCCTTCTTTATTGCAGTTGACGCTCCCTCTGGCTCCTCCGTTGTAGCCAGTGGATACAATTGTATCGTTTTTTACTATTATGGAGCCGAATTTTCTTCTGGTGCAGGTGCTTCTTTTTCCCACTGCTTTGGCTATTTCCAGGTAGTATTCGTCTTTTTTTGGTCTGGGCATTTTATTTTCCTCTTTTTTGGATTCGGGGTTTTTAATTCGGTATCGATCTATTCTTCTTTTAGCTCTATCTCGATTTTTACTTCTGAGGGTACTTCTGTCCTCATTATTTGTCTTAGTGTTCTTTCGTCGGATTCTATTTCTATTAGTCTTTTATGTACTCTCATTTTCCAGCTTTCGAATGTTCTGGATCCGTCTCCGCATGGGCTTTTCATTGTGTTTACTTCCATTTCTTTGGTTGGTAGCGGGATTGGTCCTGAGATATTTATCCCTGTTTTCTGGGCTACTCTTTTGATTTCTTCGCACAGTTCTTCTAGTTTCTTATGGTCTGGGCTTATTGCTTTTATCTTGGCTTTTTGTGGCATTGTTCAGCACCTTTTTTGGTTAAAATTAATTGGTTTGGGTTTTAAAATTAAAGAAAAGGGGGAGAAGGGGTTTTATCCTTTCTTTGTTACTTCCATTACCTTCCCTGCTGCTACTGTGTCTCCCATGTCTCTCATTGCAAAGCTTGATAGTTCTGGGAAGTCTTCTCCGGATTCCACTATCATTGGTTGTGTTGGTTTCATTGTTACTACTGCTGCTTCTCCTTGTTTCACGTAGTCTGGGTCTTCTTCTTTTACTTTTCCTGTTTTTGGATCTAGTTTTTGGTGTATTTTTGTTATTCCGCATGCTACTTGTGCGGTGTGGCAGTGTACTACTGGTTGGTAGCCTTCTGTTATTGCTGTTGGGTGTTTTAGCACTATTATTCTTGCTTTGAATTCTTCTGCTATTGTCGGTTTGTTGTCCGGTGTTCCTACTACTGTTCCTCTTTTTAGGTATCTCTTGTCCACTCCTTTTAGGTTGAAACCGATGTTGTCTCCTGGTTCCGCTTCGTCTATTTCATTGTGGTGCATTTCTATTTTCTTTACTTCTCCTGTTTGGTCTCCTGGCATCACTGTTACATTTGTTCCTTTTTTGAGTACTCCTGTTTCTACTCTTCCTACTGGTACTGTTCCTACTCCTTTTATTGTGTAGACGTCTTGTATTGGTACTCTTAGTGGTTTGTCCACTGGTTTTTCTGTTTCTTTTAGTTCGTCCAGTGCTTCTACTAGTGTTTTACCATCGTACCATGATAGGTTGTCGGATGGGTTTGCTATGTTGTCTCCTTCGAATGCGGAGATTGGTATGAAGTCGGTTTCGTCTGTTTTGTATCCTATTCCTTTTAGGAGTTTTTCTACTTCGCTTTTAACTTCTTTGTATCTGCTTTCGTCGTAGTCCGCTGCGTCCATTTTGTTTATTGCTACTATTATTTGTCCTACTCCTAGTGTTTTGGCTAGTTGTGCGTGTTCTCTTGTTTGTTCTTGTACTCCTTCACTTGGTTTTCCGGATACTACGAGTACTGCTGCGTCCGCTTGGCTTGTTCCCGTGATCATGTTTTTCACGAAGTCGCTGTGTCCTGGTGCATCTATTATCGTGAATTTTTTGCTATCCGTTTCGAATTCTTCATGCATTACGTCGATTGTTACTCCTCTTTCTCTTTCTTCTTCTAGTTTGTCCATCATGAAGGCAAAGGAGAAGCTTGCTCCTGCTTCTGATGCTTTTGCTTCTTCTTCTAGTTTTCTGTATTGTTCTTCTGTCAGGTTTTCTGTGTCGTACATTATTCGTCCCACTGTTGTGGATTTTCCGTGGTCCACGTGTCCTATGAACACTAGGTTCAAGTGTGGTTTTTTTGCCATGTAAGCACCTCCGTTAGTGTTAGAATATTTATTTTTGGTTTTTTGTGTTGGTACTATCTCTTCGCAGTACCTATTTTCTCTACCTATATTGTTCTTATTCTTATTTAAATACTTTGTAGAGATGAGTGGTTTTGTATTGTTTTATTGATTCAGATTAATTCATTGGGATCTGGTACTTCTTCTTTGAGTCCTTTTCTCTGCCTTATCTCTTGTATTTTTTCTTCTTGCAGGCTCTTTGGTAGTGGTTCGTATCCGTAGTATTCATGGCTCCATAGTGCCTTGCCTTGTGTAAGGCTTCTTATGTCGTTTGAGAATCCGAATGTTTCCGCTACTGGTACTTTTGTTTCCACTTCTGCTGTTCTTCCTTTTTGTTGTATGTTCTCTACTTTTCCTCTTCTGTTTCTTATGTCTTTTGTTACTTCTCCTACGAAGTCCTGTGGCGTGTCTATGTAGATTTTTTTCTTTGGTTCCAGTAGTTTTGGTTTTCCGGTTAGTATCGCGGCTTTTATTCCTTTCTTGAGTGTGGGTATTACTTGTGCTGGTCCTCTGTGCACTGCGTCTTCGTGTAGTGATGCGTCTTTTACGAGTAGTTTGACTCTTGATATTTTTTCTCTTGCGAGTGGGCCTTCCTCCATTGCTTCTTCGAATGCTTGAACTATTAAGTCTTTTGTTTCGTTTAGGTACTGTACTCCTTTGCTGTCGTTTATCAGCATGTTGTCTCCTTTTATGCTCCATACGTTTTTTGATTGTTTTTTGTCCATTCCGTGTTCTCTTAGTTTTTTGGCTAGTTCTTTCTTGTCTTTTATGTCTGGTGTTATCTCTCCTTCTTGTATTGCTTTAGCTATTTCTTCTTTGAGTGGTTTTACTTGGATTACGAATTGATTGTGCCGGTTCGGTGTTTTCGGTTTTACTTCTTGTGATTCTCTTGTGGTTGTTTCTCTGTAAACTACTATTGGTTGACTTGTTGTACAATCCACTCCTTTGTGTTTGGATATTTTTTCTTCGGTTACCTCTAGATGTAGTTCTCCCTGTCCTGATATTCTGTATTCTCCTGTTTCTTCGTTTATGTCTACTTGGATTGTTGGGTCTTCTTTTTCCGTTTCTCTCATTGCTTCTATTAGTTTTGGAAGTTCTTTTGGGTCTTTTGGCTCGATTGACTTTGTTACTACTGGATCTGAGTGATGTTCTATGCTTTCGAATGGCTCCATCTCTATTTCTGACACGGTTTCTCCTGAGAATGCGTCTCCTATTCCTGTTAATGCTGCTATGTTTCCTGCTGGTATGTCCTCAAGTTGTTTTCTTCCTGATTCCATCGCGATTCCTACTTGCTGTATCTTTGCGTCGATGTGGGAGTTAAGTAATCTTACTTTTTGTCCTTCTTTTACCGTTCCGCTGTATATCCTGGCGGTGGCTACTTGTCCTACGTGTGGGTCTTTTTGAAGATCGGTTACCAGCATTATTAAATCTTCGTCCTTGTCGCATTCCTTCATTATTTTTCCTTCGTGTGATTCTGGGTCTCCTTTCCATATTTCAGGTATTCTGTATTTTTGTGATTCTTTTGGGTTTGGTAGGTGTTTTGCCACCATGTCGAGAACTACTCTGTATACTGGTGTTTTTTCCGCGAGTTCTTCTTGATTCTCGTTTTTCAGGTATTCGTAGATGTCTTTGAATGTTATTCCGGTTTTTTCCATGTATGGCTTGGATATTCCCCAGTTGTATAATGCGGATCCGAATGCTACTGATCCGTTTTCCACTGTCATTTTCCATTCTTCGGCTAGTTCTTTGTTTGGTGCGTAGTTTCTGACTAGTTGGTTTACTTCTTTGATCGTATCCATTAACCTCTTTTTAAGTTCTTTTTCGTCTACCTGTAGTTCGGTGATTAGTCTGTCGACTTTGTTGATGTATAGTACGGGTTTGACTTTTTCTTCCAGTGCCTGTCTTACCACTGTTTCTGTTTGTGGCATTACTCCTTCCACGGCTCCTACTACGATTACGCATCCGTCCACTGCTCTCATGGCTCTTGTTACTTCTCCTCCGAAATCCACGTGTCCTGGTGTGTCTATTAGATTTACCAGGTATTCGTCGTCATCGTATTCGTACACCATTGATATGTTGGCGCTTTCTATAGTTATTCCTCTTTCTTGTTCTTCTTCCATTGTGTCCATTACTAGTTCTTCTCCTGCTAGTTCTCCGCTCATTAGTCCTGCGCCGTATATTAGGTTGTCCGATAGCGTGGTGTTGTGTATTACTAGGTCTTCGCATATGAAGTTGTGTAGTCTGGGTACTGTGAAGTCGTACACCCATTCTTCTTCACCGGTTCTGTTTATCTCGGTTATTTCGGTTTCTTCCGGTTCTCCATTTTCTTCGATTTTTTGGGTGCTTATTATTTTTTCTCCTTTTTTCAAGTTTTCTGCTCTTTTGAATTTGTATAAGTTGTTTTCTTTGAATAGGAATAGATGTTCTGGGGTTGTCTTGATTTCTTGGCCTGTACTTGTTTTCACTTGTACTAGTGGTTCGGTTTTTTTCATTTTCCAGGCTCTTGTTATTTCTTTTTCTTTTATTTCTTCTGTTTTTGGGTTGTAACTCTGTAGTTTCACTTTTTTTTCCGGTGCGTAAGCTTTTCCCGGTGCTTGGCTTGTTGGTCCTGTTTCTTTTTCTTCTCCTTCTTTTTTTATTTCTTCGAATAGTTCTTTAGCTGTTTTTTCTTCTCCGTTGGCTAGTTTTACCTTTGCTTCTGGTGCTACGCATTTTCCGTGGTCTATGTGTGCTGCTATTCCTATGTTCCTGATTTTGTCGGTGTTGTACATTAGTTTGTGTACTCTTTCCGCCATTTTTTCTTTTCTACCCATGTTTATCTACCTTTTTATTTTGAGCTCTGTGCTACTCTTTCCACGTTTATTTTTTGTGCTACTGCGAATGAATCTGAATCGTTGTTTGATGCCTTTATTAATTCGTCTTTGAGTGCTTCTGAGGTCGATTTTGTTGATTTGTAGGTGTTCATTGCTACTGATTTTCCTATTTTCCTTATTGCGAAGTCCACTCTTCTTTTTGGTGATGAGTCGACTGCTTGGTGTCTTTTTATTCCTCCTCTTTCGATCATTGTTGTTTCTTCTCTTGGTGCCGCGTTTTCTATTGCCTTTACAAGTATTTCCACTGGGTTTTTTCCTGTTTCTTCTTCGATTTTTTCAAAGGTTTCTTTGACTGTTTTGTACATCTTGCTTTTTTTTCCGGTTCCTCCTCTGTGTCTTATTACTTTTCCGCTTATTTTTCTCCCGGTTCCTCCTCTCATTAGGGTGTTTATTAGTCTTTCGACTATGTGGACGCTTGGTCTTACTGGTGGTTCTTTTACTTGTTTTCCTTGTTTGTGTAGTGGTGTTTCTGGGTTCAGGTTAATGTAGTTTTTTAGTCCTGGGTCCTCTATCTCTATTTCTTCCGTGTCCCATTTTCCAAATACTTTTTCCATGTTGATCACTATCTCTGTGGTTTTTCCACGTTTCCTTTTATTACTTCTTGGAGTGATACTCCGTTGACTTTG
>SL_8KL_010_SEDDRAFT_10000794_pt1 | contig 27619 bp, 24 predicted proteins | sample SodLakKL_010_SED_4_FD_11160 | JGI IMG/M metagenome (IMG submission 11160) | reverse complement strand
AAGGATCCGCAACCGGACGTCGTTTCCGAGAAACGCAAACACCGCCGCTGCAACGTCCGACGACCGCTCACACGAACTCACAACACGCCCGGAAGGTGGTAGGATGCTTAGATATTTCGATCGACATAACCCCCGTAACCGGCTCGCCGCGTCGGCCGGCCGCGGGCGTGACGGGCCGCTCACGGCCGGATCCGATCGAACATTCACTCGAAAACGACTCAACCGTGTCCCTTTTTGAGCCGGACCGCCGAATCAGCGGTTATGCGAAACGCCAAAATCGTCTGTACGCTGGGGCCCGCGTCGGACGACCAGGACATGATTCATGCATTGGCGAGGGCGGGGATGTCGGTCGCCCGGCTCAACGCCAGCCACGGGAACACCGATCACCGCGAGGAGGTCATCGAACGGGTCCGGGCGGTCGACGACCGGATCGCGGGCCCACTTGCGGTCATGGTCGATCTCAAGGGCCCTGAGATCCGCACCGCCGTCGTCGACGACCCCCTGATCCTCGAGGAGGATTCGACGGTCGTCTTCTATGCGGGCGATGAGGCCACCCCCGAACGGATCGGCCTCACCCACACGATCGCTGCGGCCGGACCGGGCGACACCGTCCTGCTCGACGACGGCCGGATCGAGTGTCGCGTCGAGACCGTCGACGGCGACGAGGTGAGCGCGACCGTCCTCACGGGTGGCCAGCTGGGCTCACGCAAGGGGGTCAACCTCCCGGGGGTCGCCGTCGACGTCGACCTGATCACGCCCGCCGACGAGAACGAACTCGAGTTGGCCGCGCGTGCGGACGCCGACTTCGTCGCCGCCTCGTTCGTCCGCGACGGCGAGGACGTCTATCGCATCGCTGACCGGCTCGAGGAGTACGGCGGCGAGGAGATCCCCGTGATCGCGAAGATCGAGCGAGCCGGTGCCGTCGAGAACCTCGACGGGATCATCGCCGCAGCCGACGGCGTGATGGTCGCCCGCGGTGACCTCGGCGTCGAATGCCCGCTTGAGGACGTGCCGGTGATCCAAAAGCGGATCATCCGCAAGTGTATCACCGCGGGTGTCCCCGTGATCACGGCGACGGAGATGCTCGATTCGATGATCCGGTCGCGGCGACCCACCCGTGCCGAGGCATCCGACGTCGCCAACGCCGTGCTCGACGGCACCGACGCCGTGATGCTCTCGGGTGAGACCGCCATCGGCACACACCCCGTTGCCGTCGTGGAGACGATGGACCGGATCGTCCGCAAGGTCGAATCCAGCGAGGAGTACGCCGAGACGCGTGAACAGCGCGTCCCGGCCGCGAACGACGACTCCCGGACGGAGGCGTTGGCTCGCTCGGCACGGTATCTCGCGCGTGACATCGGGGCCTCGGCGATCGTCGCCGTCTCCGAGTCCGGTTACACCGCGCGCAAAACCGCCATGTTCCGCCCCGGCGTCCCCATCATCACGACTACCCCGAACGACCGCGTCCGTCGGCAGCTCGCGCTTTCGTGGGGTGTCCAGCCGATCACGACCTCTTACGCACCCGACATGGAGTCCGTGCTCGAAAGCGCCGTCGATGTGACGCTCGAAACCGGTGCCGCGACCTCCGGCGACACCATCGTCGTGCTCTCCGGAATGATGACGGAGATCGAGGGGACGAACACGACGAACACGCTGAAGGTCCACGTTGCCGCCGAGACGCTCGCGACCGGCAAGGGGACGACCGCCGGTCGGGTCGCCGCGCCGATCCGACGGGTCGAGGACGGCGATCTCTCCGTGCTGTCGGAACGATCCATCCTCGTGCTCGACCCGACGTTCGATGCCGAGTTCTCCGGCGATCTCGACTTGGTCGCCGGCATCATCGACGCGCGGCCGGGCATGACGGGCTATCCGGCCGTGGTCGCCCGCGAGATCGGCGTCCCGATGGTCTCCGGCGCGACGCTCTCGGACGCCGTCGTCGACGGCGACGTGGTCACCCTCGATGGCGAACGCGGCGTCGTCTACGACGGCGACGTTATCCGCGCCGCCCGGGAGCGGTAACGGCCCCCTCCGCCAGCCCTTTATTAGCGGCTCGCGTACCTGCGGGTATGACTCGTGAGGACGACGACTCCGGGGGTCGGGTCGACGGGACGGCGGACGACCCCGAAGCGCCCCCCGCGGGGGCCGACGGGAGCCCCGTCGATGCCGAGGACGAGCGCGAGTGGCGTTTTTCCGTCGACGAGGTCGGCCCCGACGGGGTGACCGAGGACACGAGCACGCCCCGAGACGAACCGATCGAGCCCGGCGATGTGAACCTGGAACACGCCGCGCTTGTCGTCCTCGGCGTCGCGATCACCGTCGGAACGCTCGTCTTCGGTTTTTAAGCGTCCGCGGGATCCGCACCACAACTTATTCACGTCGGAGCCATACGAGTGGGTATGGACGTGCTCCTGCAGGCGGACCTATTCGGCCCCGAGACCCTGCCCCTTCTGCTTTTAACCGCAGGGCTGCTGCTCTCGATGGCCGAGGCGCTCGCGCCCGGGGCGAACTTCATCGTCGTCGGTATCGCGCTCATCGGCGCCGGGCTTGCGGGAGTGGTGCTCGCGACGCTCGGCGTCGCCGGGACGCTGCTCACCGTGCTGTTGGCGATCTTTACGCTCATCTTCGGTGCCGCCGCCTTCTACGGCTACCACGAGTTCGACATCTACGGGGGGAAGGGCCAACAACAGACGAGCGACCGCAACAGCTTAAAGGGGAAACTCGGAACCGTCACCGAGACCGTCACCACCCGCGGCGGGCAGGTGAAACTGGAGGGTGGTGGCTTCAACCCGTACTACTCCGCCCGCTCCATCGAGGGTACCATCGAGGAGGGCGAGGAGGTGATGGTCGTCGATCCCGGCGGCGGCAACGTCGTCACCGTCGAGTCGATGTCCTATGTGGAGGACGACATCGACCGTGAACTCGCCGCCGACCGTGCACGCAAGGAGGCGGACGAGCGAGCGGAGGAGGATGGCCCCGACGGTGAGGAGTCCACGGCGGGAGCGGAGTCGGTCGAGTCGGACGTCGAGACCGAACGGGCTGACCGCTGAGACGGCGTGACTTGGCCGACCGCTGAGACGGCGTGACCTGGCCGTCCACCGATTCTCGGCCGATCGACGCCGATCACCGACCGGCAGGGATCACCCGCCGAAGAGCCGGTCCAACACCACCCGCTGGATCAAGCCCCGCTGTCTTTGCTCCGCCGGCTGCACCATCACCGCGGTGCAGTCGACGCTGTCGACGAGACGGTCGCCGGGGCGGCCGAAGACGGCCCCACGGATCCCTCTCCGTTCGGTCGTCGTGACGAGCAGGTCTGCGGCGTTCGCGAACCGGGCGAGTCCCTCGATACGGTCGTCGCTTCGGAGGACCCGCGAGTCGGCCGTCACCGTGAGGATGCGTCTGATCTCGTCGTGATACTCGCTTACGACCTCGTATCGCTCGTCCGGTGCGTCCTCCGGGATCGTCTGTAACAGCGTCAGGGTTGCGCCCGTCTCCTCGGCGATGGCGTCGGCGACGAGCAGCTTTTCGGGGTCGTAGACCCCGCGGTCGGTAGCCACCGCGATCTCGTCGGCGCCGTCGAACCCCCGGTCCTCGACGAGTAACACCCCGCAGGGGGCGTTCCGGAGGACGTGCTCGTTGAGCCCCTCACCGTATAGCTCGTGGAGCTCCTCGACGCGGCGTTCGAGGACGATAAACGACATGTCCTCGAAGGAGGCGAACTCGACGATCGCGGGCCCGATGTCCTCGGTGGTGACCGTCCGGAAGTCGACCGGCGGTGCGTGGTCCCGATCGAGGCCCGAGGCACCGTCGGTCGCATCCGTCCCCATCCCCGTCCCGCCGGAACTGACGCCGCCGTCCGTTGACCCCGAGCCGTCCGCCGGGTCGGCCCCGTCGGACGGTTCGAAGAGCCCTCGCAGCGCCGGCGCGTCGAGCGCCCATTCCGGGACCTCGTCGTGGCGCGAGACCGTATCGCCGGCGGTAAACGCCCGGTGTGGGACCTGTTTGAACACCGCCGACGTCACGGAGCCCTGCCGGAGCGCCGAGAGGTCCGTCCCGATCCGCAGCATGTCGACCCTCGTTTGGTCCGGGGTCCGATCGGTCATGGCCACGAGGGTGTCGTAGCGCTGTCCCTCCGCGAAGAGCTCACGTGTCCGCTCGACGGCGGCCTTGCCGACGTTCCGGCGGACCTCCGTCCGGGCCGCCCCCTCGCGTTCCGTTCGCGGACGGACGTAGAGGGTGAAATACACGACTGAGATGCCGGTGATGAGCGCCGCACCGGCCAGGGGAACGGTGCCGACCTGTGTGAGGACGACGAAGCCGCTCGCCATCCCGAAGAGCTGCATCCACGGGTACAACGGCGAGGTGAACTCGGGGTCGTAGTCCTCGATAGCGCCCTCCCGGAAGCCGATCAGCGCGAGGTTCACGAGGATGAAGACGATGATCTGGAACGCGCTCCCGAACTTCGCCACCTGGTCGATGGGGACGAAACTCACGAGGACGATGATGATCGCCCCCGAGATAGTCACCGCCAAGACGGGGGTGTTGAACCGCTCGCTCACGCGTTCGAAGGCACCGGGCGCGAGCCCGTCCCGAGCCATCGCGAACGGGAACCGGGAGGCCGAGAGCAACCCGGCGTTCGCGGTCGAAGCGAGCGCCAGCATCGCCGCGATCACGACCGCGACCGTCCCGGCCTGCCCGAGCGTGGCGTCGGCGGCAAGCGCCATGATCGCACCCTCGCCGTCCGGCTGGAGGTCGCCGGCCGCGATCGCTGCGTCGATGTCGATCACGCCGACGGCGACGTAGACGACGCCTACATAAAGCGCGGTCGTGAGCAGCAGCGACCCGATCATGGCCCGCGGGATGGTCTTCCCCGGATCCTTTACCTCCTCGGCGACGGCGGCGATCTTGATCACGCCGGCGTAGGAGATGAAGACGAGCGCGGTCGCGGCGATGAACCCGCCCGACCCGACGTTGAACGCGCCCGCGGTCCGCTCGGGCGTGACATCGGGGAGCCCGCCTACGATGAACCACGCGAGCGCGACGAGCATCACGGCGACGATGACGAACTGGAGGCTCCCCGCGCTCTTCGTGCTCACCACGTTGATAAGGGTAAACAGGACGGCGAGCCCGATGGCGATGATGAGGATGTACTCGGCGAGCCACGGCGCGACGAACACGAGGTACGGGACCCCGCCGATGAGCGCCAATGCGCCTTTAAACGAGAGCATGAACCAGTTACCGACGCCGGCGATGGTCCCCAAGAGCGGGCCCATCCCCCGCTCGACGTAGACGTACGACCCGCCGTCCTCCGGCATCGCCGTCGCCATCTCCGAGGCGGAGAACGCCGCCGGCAACACCAGGAGCCCGGCGACCAGAAACACGGCGACGACCGCCGGTCCCTCGACGGTGACGTAGGCCACTCCCGGAAGAATGAAAATGCCCGATCCGACCATCGCCCCGATCGCGATGGCCATCGTCGATAACAACCCGAGATCCCGTTTTAAGCCTGTTGGCACGTGTATAACCCGCCGAACGACCGTTCGACGTACATTGTAATCCTTGCTCGCTTATAACTAAAATGCCTGACGAACCGTCGTCACGTTCGGATCCAATTCTTTACGATCCATAAAACTTATACCTGACTAGTCAGATTACTGTCGAATTATCCGGCCAGACATCCGGTCGGGAACTAGTCGTGTGGATGCACCCGCTTGACCGCCCGTTCGACGGCGTCCTCGGTTCCAAGGAAGGTGATCCGGTCGTCGGCCTCTAACACCGTGTCGCCGTGCGGGACGAACGTCTCCCCGTCGCGGCCGATGACGGCGACGATCGCGCCGTCGGGGATCTCCGCGCCCAACTGCCTGAGCGTCCGCCCGGCGAAGGTGTCGGCGGTGATCGTCACCTCCTGTGCGTCGTGACCTTCGCCCAGTTCGGTCATCCAGTGGGCGAGCGTGGGCCGTTCGATCTCGTTGTCGATCGTCCACGCCATCGCCGAGGAGACGTCGATCGCTCGTACATCGAGCGCGTCGAACGCGGCCACGTTGTCCGGGTCGTTCACGCGGGCGATCACGCTCCCGATGTCGAACTTGTTCCGGGCGAGCTGTGCACAGAGCAGGTTGCCGTCGTCCGTCGAGGTCGCGGCGACGAGGAGCTTCGCGTTCCCCGCGCCCGCGGCCGCAAGGTCTTCGGTATCCGTCCCGTCACCGAGTTCCGCCCGAAAGCCGTCGCGTTGGAGCTCCTCGACGACCGCCGGGTCCCGGTCGATGATGATCACGTTCTCGCCGCGGTTCTCCAGCCGTGTGGCGAGCGCCCGGCCGACCCGTCCGCCGCCGATGATGATGCTTCTCATGGGTTGAATGTCGAGGAACTCAGCGATCTGTCGCGCGAGCCCCGCCTGCAGGACGACCGTCGCGAAGATCACGAGAAAGACCGTCCCCGCGAGCGTCTGTGCGGCCGCGAACTCGCCGGCGGCCTCCAGTTGGATCGCAAAGAGCGTCGCGACGGAGGCGGGGATGATCCCCCGTGGTCCGACGAGGCTGACGAAGAGCCGCTCGTTCCGCGTGAACGCGTCGTCGCGCGCCGAGAGGAACACGACCACCGGCCGGATCACGAGGGTGACGGCGACGACGACGGCGACCCCGCCGACCCCGAGCCCGAGGAGGGTGTCGAACTCGATGAGCGCCGCCAGCGAGATGAAGACGAACGAGAGCGCGACGAGCGTGAGGTCGCGGCCGAACTCCTCGACTTCCGCACGATGCGGGAGGTCGACGTTGCCGAGGAGGACGCCGGCTGCGGCCGCGGCGGCGACGCCCGTCTCGGGCGCGACGGACTCCGCAAGCCCATACGCGACGAACGCCCCGCCGAGGGTGACGAGCCGGACGGTCCGTTTCGCGTCCGCGCCGGGCGCGTCGAGTTCGATGAGGACGACGTACACCGCCGACGCGACGACCATCCCGACGCCAACACCAGCGACGAGTCGCGTGAGAAAGCCCACCGGCACCGCGGTCGGGTCGTTCGCGATCACGATCGTCTCGAAGACGACGATCGCCAACACGGCCGCGGTCACGTCGTTGAGGATCCCCTCGGCTTCGAGCGTCGAGGCGACGTGTCCGCGGACGGTGATCACCTGCAGGATCGGCGTGATCACCGTGGGGCCGGTCGCGATGAGCAACGCGCCGATCAGGAACGCGATCCCCCAGTCGTCGGTGAGAAAGAGCCGGACGGCGAGCGCGGTCCCAATAAACATCACGAGCGCGCCGATCGTGATCATTCGTTTGATCGTCGTCGGGGCCTCGTTGAGCCGATCGCGGCGCAGATGGAAGCCGCCCTCGAAGACGATGATCGCCACCGAGAGGCCGACGACCGTACTCAGCCCGTCGCCGAACGTCTCCGCCGTGACGAACCCAAGCCCTTCCGGACCGATCAGTACCCCGACGAGGATGAGAAAGAGAACGCTCGGGACGCGAACACGGGAAGCGACGACCTGGAGCGCGATCCCGATCGCGAGGATGGCGGTGATAACCGGAAGTGTTCCGCTCACAGTGTGTATTGGCCGCGCAGGGGTCAAAAGGGCCGTTCCCGACAGGTCAGTGCGGACCGAGTCGCGGACGATCCGTGCATATACCGATCGCCCGACCCGCCGACTCAATACCTATACCGCTGCCGTCCGTAGCTCCGTGTATGTCCATCGTCTCTAAGTCCCTTCGGTGGTTCAGCCGACAGGAAACCCCGGTACAGATCGGCTCAACGGCCGTCCTGTTCGTCGTGTTGTTCGTCCTCGGCGTCTTCACCGCCGGGATCGTTCCCGGTATCATTATGATCGCCTTGGCGCTCGAACACGTCCTTCGACCCGAGGAGGACGACACGGAGTAACTTCATTGTTTATTCGCCCCGCTATCAGCTGTCTTTATCCCGTTACGTATTCGCGTCGCTTCCAGTGATCTGACGCGTCAAAAATAAACCGCAGTCGCAGGTCGGTCGAACCGCTCAGTCGTCAGCAGGAGCCGCACCGCCAGCGCTCGCACCGCCGAGGCCCTCGGCCATGCTGGCGACCGTACTCTCGTTGTTCTTGACCCAGTTCAAGAGCAGGAACGCGAAGACGTACTTCGCGAGGATGTCGAGGAAGCTGTAGCCCCACGAGGTGATCGCGACGTCGAGGACGGCGACCCCTTCGAGGCCCAGCGCCCAGATGACCGGGTAGCCGAACCAGGTGACCGCGGTGAGCAGCTTCAGGGTGTTGAAGATCTCCGCGCTGCCGGCGACCTCGGCGTCCTTGGGCCACTGAACGAGGAGCACGTACAGGACCTGCAGGAAGAACATGCAGCTGATGAAGAACCAGAACCAGCGGAGCATGTGCGAGGAGGTCGTCAGGGCGGCCGCGAGGCCGGTGACACACATCGCGGTGGTGCCGGTCACCGCGGTGAAGATCTTCGTCAGGTTCGAACCCGCGAGCAGGCCGAGCGCGATCAGGATCATCGGCGTCGACAGCGCCCACGTGAGGTAGCGACCCCACATGGTGAGCGCCTCTTCGCCGGCTATCGCGTGCCCGGCTGGCATCTCAAGGAAGCTGATCGTGAGCCCGGAGGCAAGACCGGTGTAACTCGAGATGGAGACGAGTGGCACCAACAGCGTCGCAACCCAGATCAGCTGGGCGCGCTGATCCTGGATGTTCCGCCCCATGTACACGAACAGGATGATCGACAGTCCCGCGAGGGCGATGTTGGCCCAGAACGACGCGTTCAGCAGGGCGTCGTCTTGGACCGCCTGGAATATCTCTGTCTGGGTCATTTCGAGCGGGACGACACTTTGTGCCAGTACCGCCATATCGGCTGCTGCTGTTTCTAACATACGACAGTCAATGCTATGGACGCATTAGAGTAAATGTCACAACCTAACGAGTATGGAACCGCCGAATAGCCGCGTTTCGGCGCGTCGCCAGCGGAGGGCGGCTTTCATATCGACATTTCCCACTTCCCGCCGTCCGATCGACAACCATTGGGAGAAAACCGCCAAAAAAGCCGGAATCAGTCGGTTCTCACCGTCCGGGGAGCGCCCGTTCGATGACCCCGCCGCCTCCTACGTCCTCGCGGATCGCGTCGGCGACGTGCTCGCCGCTCAGAAGACACATCGGCATCCCGATGCCCGGGTTCGCGCTTCCGCCCGCGTAGTAGACCCGATCGAGCCCCGGCGCTCGTTGGCCGGGCCGGAGGGGGCCGGTCTGTGTCAGGGTGTGTGCGAGCCCCAGCGCGCTCCCGTGCGGCTTGTTGAACCACGACGCGAACTCGGAGATGCACGCCGTCTCCTCGACGACGATCCGGCCGCGGAGGTCGACGCCGGCGTGCTCGTGAAGCGCGTCGAGGATCTTCCCCCGGAACGCCTCGCGACGCTCAGGGGTGTCATCGAGCCCCGGCGCGAGGGGGACGAGGACGACGACCGTCTCGTGGCCGTCGGGTGCGACCGTTGGATCCGTTTGCGACGGGACGTTCACGTAGAACGCGGGCGAGTCCGGCCAGCGGGGGTCCTTGAAGATCGACTCGAAGTGTGGGTCCCAGTCGGTCGGCAGCACCAGCGTGTGGTGTTCGAGCGGCTCCACGTCGCCCTCGACGCCCAGATAACACATGTACGCCGACGGGCCGTACGTGCGTCCCTCCCAGTAGTCGCCCGTGCCGGGGAGGCGATCGTGGAGCCGGCGGGTCGCACCCGCGGGCAACAGCTCCCGTTCGGCGTACTCCGGCGGGACCGCACAGACGACGCGGTCGTGGACGATCCGCTCTCCCCCATCCCGATCCTCGTCGGCCTCCGTCGGCCGGGTATCGACGGCGACGCGATCGCCGCCCGGCTCGATACCCGTCACCGTGGTGCCGGTCCGGATCGTCGCCCCCTGCTCGCGGGCGACGGCGGCGAGCGCCTCGACCACCTCGTACATGCCGCCCTGAGGGTAGTACACCCCCAACCCGAAGTCGACGTGGCTCATCAGCTTGTACAGCGCGGGCGTGTTGTACGGCGACCCGCCCAGAAAGACCAGCGTGTACTCCAACAGCTGACGGAGCTTCGGATGCTCGACGTACTTTTTCGCGTGGTCATCGAGCGTCCCGAGGAGGGTGAGCCCGCGCCCGGACCTTACCACGTCGCTCGCGAGGTAGTCGCGAACCCGCGAGCGGCCCGGCACGACGAACCGACCCATGCCGATCTCGTAGGCGTCCTCGGCGTCATCGAGGTATCGCCGGAACGCCTCGCCGGCGCCGGGTTCGTAGGACTCGAAGAGCTCGGCGGCCGCGGCGGGGTCGGCCGGCACGTCCGCGCGGTCGCCGTCGTCCCAGAAGACGCGGTAGTTCGGGTCGAGCCGCACCAACTCGTAGTAGTCCTCGGGTCGCCGACCGAACCGCTCGAAGAACCGCTCGAAGGTCTCCGGCATCAGATACCACGACGGTCCGGTGTCGAACCGGAAGCCGTCCCGTTCCAGCCGTGAGGCGACCCCGCCCACCTCGGATCGGCGCTCATAGAGGGTCACGTCCGCGCCCGCCTCCGCGAGGTGGGCAGCCGCCGACAGCCCCCCGAACCCGCCCCCGACGATCCCGACCGACGTTCCGGTAAGCTCCCCGTCCTCCCTCGGTGTCGTCCGTTCGTTCATCACCGAATGCTACGGGCGCGACGGGCGAATGTCGCCGCCGTCATACGACGGGCATTCAAGTACCCCCGTTTGCCCGTCAGTGTCGCCGTCGATCGGGGCATCACGGGACCGACCCGGTCTGAACTGGATCGACTCGACCCGGTCTGAACTGGATCGACTCGACCCGGTCCGACCTGAACTGGATCGACTCGACCCGGTCCGACCTGAACTGGATCAACTCAACCCGGTCCGACCTGAACTGGATCAACTCGACCCGGTCCGACCTGAACTGGATCAACTCGACCCGGTCCGACCTGAACTGGATCGACCCGATCCGTTCCGACCCGGACTGGTTTGGGACGGAATGTTTTATCCCTGGATCGCGTATACTCGAATATGTCATCACCGGAGACCGTTACACCGGGGACCGACTCATCGGGTGACCGGTCACACGCGGAGGATGTCTCCACGCCGGGCGTGCGCGTTCGTCTCACCGTCTCCAACCCGCCCGCGTGCCCGGTCGCCGACGCGCTCCCGACCGACGCGATGGCGACCGACCTCTCCCGGACCGGCACCGAGCGGCCGGTCGAACAGTTCCGGACCGACCGTCCCCTCGGGGACGACGAACCGGTGTTCGCGGCCGACGGCGAGTACGTCCACCGCCGGTCGTTGCCCGAGGGCGACTGTGCCTGCCGGGCGGTCGAGGCGCTGGGCCATCCGGTGATGGACACCCGGGTCCAAACCGACCCACCGCGGATCTCGTTCACGCTGCTTTTGCCCTCCATCGATCCCCTTCCGGTCGTGATCGACCGACTCGAGTCGCTCGGCGCGTCAGTCTCGCTCGATCGGCTCACGCGAACCGGCGACGCCGACCGCTCGGAGCCGGTCGTGATCGACCGGGCGGCGCTCACCGACCGCCAGCGTGAGGTGTTGTCGGCGGCACACCGTATGGGCTATTTCGCGTATCCCCGGAAGGCGAGCGCCGAGGAGGTCGCCGAGGAGGTCGGGATCGCCCGCTCGACGTTCGCGGAGCACCTCGCGGCGGCACACCGACAGGTGATCGGGGACCTCGTTGACGGGTAGACTCGGGCCACCACTTCCCCGCTCATTTAAAAGAGCCCGGCCACGTCATCGCGCTCCCGGCGTTTTCGTTCGACGTGGTCGGCGATCCGCGCGGCGATCTGTGGGCGGGCGTCCGGCTGGCGAAGGTACGCGAACGAGAGGTCAACGAGCGGATCCGTCCCGGAAGCGACCACATCCTCGTCCTCGTCGTCCTCGATGCCTTCACACGCGAACTCGGCGGCGGCCTCCATCACCGCCTCGTCGCCGATATCGGTCGCCGCCGCGACCGCCGGGGTCGCCGCGAGCGTCGCCACGGGGTCGAGGTCCTCGAAGCCGATCGCCTCGCCGTCGATCCGAAGCGTGGGCGGGTCGTCGGCCGCGGTGGCCGCCGGGTCCGCGGCGATCCGCCGGCACCACCGGCGGATCGGCTCCATCGCGAGGCCACGATATGGGTCCGTCAGCTCGGACAGGTAGCCGATCGCTCCCTCGGCCGTGCCGACAGCCCCGGAGGCGTTTCCGGTCCGGGCGTGGTGGGTCGCCGCCGCGAACTGAATGAGCCCGTGAAACAGCCGCTCGTCCGCACCCGCCTCCAGCGGGAGCCACGCCGCCTCCCACGGTTCGTGTGCCGCGAGATGGAAGCCTTCGTTAAAGAGGGCGACCCCGGCCCGAAGCGCCGGCTTCGTGTCCGTCGTGGATCGACCGTCCCCGTCCGCCTCCCCGTCGCCGTCCGCTTCCCCGTCCCCGTCCGCCTCCCTGTCGCCGTCCGCTTCCACGTCGCCGTCGCTCATACGCCGTCGTTCTCCCCGCGTCGACAAAACCCGCCCGGCCGATCGCCGCCTCACTCAAGCAGGTCGATCAACCCGTTCACGTCCGCCAGGACGGCGTCGGCGGGGACGCCGGCGAACGCCTCGCGGCCGGCGGACCCCTGTAGGCCGCCGGTGAGCACGCCGATCCCGTAATATACCCGCGTCTCGTCCGCGGCGTCCGCGTTGCGGGCGGTCTTTACGTCGTCGAGGGTGTCGCCGGCGAAGGCGACGCGGTCGGCTCCGAACCGCTCCGCGAGGGTGACGAGCGCCCGTGGATGCGGCTTCCCCTCCTCCCAATCGTCCATCGTGAACCGGTGTTCCTCGGGCACGTCGAGGCCGACACGGTCGAGCGCGATCTCCGCCTCCGCGGCCGGTCGGCCGGTGAGGACGCCCACGTCGAACCGCGCCGTCAGGTCGTCGATCGTGTCGGCGTCGATGAGCACCGGCTCGTCGTGGATGAACCCCGGTGCGTCGAAGGCCGGGTCGCCGCCCTCCAGTTCCCGGTACAACTCCGTCCCGAGATAGAGCGTCTGGAACACCTCGTGGAGTCGCTCGGTGTCCCACTGGTCACGGACCCGCGCCTGCGAGACGCTTGGAAGGTCGGACACGACCCGCTTTGCCGCCGATAGCCCCCCGCCGCCGTCGGCGACGGCGTCGGTGAACTCGTCGACCTCCATTCGGAGCCCCTCACGGCGCGCGAGCACGTACAGCGCGGCCGCATACGTCAGGTCCCAGTCGTTGTTGAACCCGCCGGCGTTTTTAAACGACTGTATCGCCGCGCGGTCGACGGTCTTCCCGCAGACCCGGTCGACCGACTCGATGATCGCCCGCCGGTAGGAGTCAGCGACGTCGACCAACACTCCGTCGATATCGAGGACGACTGCGTCGACCTGCATACCTGTTCACGGGGTGGGCACGACGAAAGAACGTTCCGGGTCGCGGCCGGCCATTTGTTGGCTATTCAATAGGACCGGTCCCGTCGGCCGATCCGTCCGTCCGTTCGACCAAAAACAGCGTCGTCCCCGGGCGAGTGAGCCGTTTCACGGGGACGACCGGCCCCTCGAAGCCGAGCGTCGTGAACAGGCAGGTCGCATCGAGCCGCCTCGCGAGCGCGACCGTCGGCCGCTGGAGTTCGGCGGGCAGGTTCCGGGCGTACACCGCGTCGACCCCGCCGATCGGTTCCCGTCGACGGTCGCGTTCCGTCCGACCGATGGCCGGCGCGGCATCGAGGGCCGCGATCGGGTCCGCCGCGTCGGCCAGCGAGACGACGTCAGCCCGGCGCACGTCTACGTCTACTGCCGGGCCGCCGGTTCGATTCACGGCGTCCGCACTCACGTCGACGGCGACGACGGTTCGACCGCGCTCGCGGAGCGCGACCGCAAGGTCGTCGCGTGCGCCCATTCCGATCTCGAGGAGGCGATCGAAGCCGACGAGCTCGTCGATGAACGACCGGTGGGCGGTGGTAACCACGGCGCGGGATTTATGTCCGCCGACGTCAAAAGCGGTTCCATGCTCGTGGACATCGTGCCCGTCGGGGAGGTGAACCCGCGCGTCAAGCGGGAGGCCTCCAGTGCGCTGCGGTCGGTTTATGACTGTGACGTGACGGTCCACGACGATCAACCGGTCCCCGAGACCGCCTACGACGAGGGGCGCGGGCAGTACCGGGCCGAGGAGCTCATCGAGACCGTTTCACGGGTCGGCACCGGCGAGAAGAACATCGGGATCACCCCTCGGGACCTTTATTACCGACGGCGAAACTACGTCTTCGGGCTCGCGTACCTCAACGGAAACGGCTCCGTCATCTCCACGCACCGCCTCCAGACCAGCTCCGACGGGGGCATCTCGACGAAGCCCGCCGCGGACGTCTTCGCCGACCGTGTCCGAAAGGAGGTCGTCCACGAGATCGGCCACACCCTCGGGCTTGAACACTGTGAGAACTCCAAGTGCGTGATGTCCTTCTCGCCGACCGTCCGCGAGGTCGACGTGAAAGAGGAGAACCTCTGCGGCACCTGCTCGCGGCTGCTCCGCTGAGTCGATCGCCACCGCGACCGCTTCCCGTCGTATCCACACCGATGAGCGTCGCAACCGCGGCGGACCATCCCCGTTCGCCGGTAGAGGTAAAGCCCGCCCGGTCCATGGTATCGATATGGCCGCGAAGCCGAAGTACCGCGACCGCCCGGAGGTACAGGTCGCGGTGCTCGACGCCCTCGTCGACCGCAGCGAGGAGGGAATGACCGTCCTCGAACTGCGAGCCGCCGTCGATGCCGACATCGACGCGATCGAGGAGGCCCTCTCGACGTTGAAAGCCGACTCGCTCATCACCGTCGAGAGCGACGACCGCGTCCGCGTCTATCCGGCCGATCGGGTCGTCCCGGACCCGACCGCCGACGGCGAGCCGCCAGATCGGGGGGTTCTCGAGTCGCTCCGCCGTCGCCTCGGGCTCTGATCGAGGCGTCGGCTTGCCCCGGACCGTCGCCCCGCCTGCTTCCAGCGACCTTTTGGCCGTCCCGCGAGAGGATCACGTATGACTCTCGTCTCCGAGGCACACGACGCGTACGGCGCCACCTATCGCGAGCGCGGGGACCGGCGCGTCGTCGACCACTACGGCAAGCCGGAACGGGTCGGGAAGGCGGTTCGAAACGTCGTTGGGACCATCGAGATGGGCTACGGCGTCCTTGTCGTGACCGGCGAGGATCGGGTCGAGTTCGTCGACAACGCCGTCTCCAATCGGGTCCCCGACGAGGAGGGCGTCGGCCGGTACGCGCTCCTCCTCGACCCACAGGGTGGTATCGAGACGGACATGTACATCTACAACGCCGGCGAGCGGCTGCTCGTCTTCTGCCCGCCCGAACGTGCCGCCCCGGTTTTGGAGGACTGGTCGAGCAAGGTGTTCATCCAGGACGTGACGATCCGTGACGCCTCCGAGGAGTTCGGCGTCTTCGGCGTTCACGGGCCCAAATCGACCGAGAAGGTCGCCTCCGTGCTCAACGGGGCCGGCGCACCCGAGGGGCCGCTCACGTTCGTGCGCGGCTCGATGGCCGACGCGGGTGTGACGGTCATCGCGAGCGACAACCCCCTCGGTGAGGAGGGGTACGAGGTCATCTGTGCGGCCGCGGACGCCCCCGAGGTGTTCGACACCCTGTTGACCCGCGGGCTCAACGCCGCCCCGTTCGGCTATCGGACGTGGGACGCGCTCACCCTCGAGGCCGGCACCCCGCTTTTCGAACACGAACTCCGGGGGACCGTCCCGAACGTGCTCGGGATCCGCAACGCGCTCGACTTTGAGAAGGGCTGTTACGTCGGCCAGGAGGTCGTCTCCCGCGTTGAAAACCGCGGACGACCCAGTCGCCGGCTGGTCGGGCTCACGCTTCCCGACCTCGGTGACGCCGTCGAGGGGATCGATGGTGACGCGGAGCCCGACGACTACGCCGAGATCCTCCCCGCCCCCGGCGCGGCGGTCTTCGACGGCGACGAGGCGGTCGGCGAGGTGACCCGTGCCGCCGTCGGTCCGGCGACAGGTGACCCCCTGGCGCTCGCGCTCGTCGCCTTCGAGACGTCCTCCGACGGGCTCTCCGTCCGTGTCGGTGGCGAGGAGACGTCGGCGAAACGGCTCGATCTCCCGTTCGTCGAGGGCAGCGCCCGGTCGCTTCGATTGCCGACGTATCCCGAGGGGTAACGGGGTAAACGGTACCGCCGGATGCGTCGCCACTTCACCGTCATCCTGCTCCCGTCGCTCATTACGGTCCCTCCGTACACGTGCCGTCGAGACATCGACGGCCGGTCGCCGTCTCGACGATCGCGAGCCCACAGTCGCAGTCGTCGACGACGACCCCGCTCGGGATCGAGACGGTCGTCTCACAGTCGGGATGGCGCTCACACCCGAGGAAGACACGACCGGGTGCGGCCTTGACGCGGAGGTCGGCCCCGCAGTCGGGACAGTCCCAGACGCGGTCGAACCGCTCTCTCACCGCGTCCTCAAGCGGGTCGCAGGCCGCGCTCAAACACAGGTGAAACGGCTCGCCGCGCTCGACGCGGATCTTCGGCAGGCCGCACTCCCCGCAGGTCGAGTCGGTCACGCTCGCACCGGCCGGCAATCCCCAGCGGGTTTCACAGTCGAGACAGATCACGTCGCCGTGTGCTCGCACGAGCGGGCCGTCATCCTCCGGACAGGTCCCGACCGGGACGCCCGCCTCCGTCACTGGCAGGCCGCGGGCGGCCGTGGCCGCCTCGGCGACGATCCGGATCGTTCGATTCCCGTCACGGGCGGTGACGGCGAACCCCTCCCCGTCGCCCTCGACGACGACGGACTCGGGACGGGTGAGCCACGCGACGGGCTGGTAGCCGTCGGCGTCGTGGACGAGCGTGGTGTTGTCGGGCTTGACGAGCACGACGACGTGGCCGCGATACGTGCGGACGCGGTCGCCACGTTCGGTTACGGTGCAGTCGCCGGCGAGGACGCGGAGGCGTTCGGGCATGGGCCGGGTTGGCCCCGGCATCCGATTTAAGCGGTTGCGCGATCGGCCGTCGGCGTCGTCAGCGTTTACGTAATCCGCACGGTCCGGCTCGCACGGACGGGCATGAGCGGGAGGTCCGGGAAGGTGACCTCCACGTCGAAGGAGAGTTCGTCGGCCGTCGGCGTGCCGAACACGCCGACCGGAACGGTCGTCTCGCCGTCGAGGTAGGTCTCCTCGGTGCTCATCTCCACGTCGTTTACGGTGACACGGAGCCCGACGTGTGCGCCCCCGCCGACGTTGCGGACGGCCACCTCTCGAAGGTCGTTCTCGCCGACCGCTATCGTGTCGGGGAACGCCCCCCACTCCACCTCGATGCACGGGCACTCCGTCGCCGCCGCGACGACGCGCTCGGCGACGGAGTCGCTCATGCCGGCGTTCTCGAGCGCCCGCGCTCCGGCGTCGACGACCGCCCCCGGCGAGGTGAAGCCGGCCCCTGCGAGCCGTTTCGCTCTCCGCGCGCCGACGCCGTCGATGGCGGTGAGCGCGACGGCCTCGCGGTCGACCCCGTGTTCGACGCGCGCCTCGACCCGACGGGCGAGGTTGGCCGCCCGGGGTCCCGACAGCCGGTCGAGGAACTCACAGAGCGCGGCGATCAACCGCAGGGCGTTCTGTCGGATCACCCACGCGTCCGAGCGAAGGTCGCTCGGGACCGAATCCGCCATGCTGGCGACCAGGATGGCGAACACTTTCCGATGGCCGTCCTCCAGGGTCGTCTCATGGCCCTCCAGGATCCGGTCGACGGCGTCCGCTTCGGCCGCCCGCGCGGAGACCGAGTCGAACTCGCCCGCGCCGGCGACGGCCTCAAGGATCGCGTCGACGGTCAGTCGGTCCCGCTCCGCGAGCGCCTCGAACCGCCGCGCCGTATCGAGCCGCAGGTAGTACTTCGAGGCGAGCCGTCCGAGCGTCGTCGGCTCGACGGCGAGCCCCTCGTCGGCGGCGACGAACCCGTCGTCGACGAGCGAGCTCAGGGTGGTCCGGACGCGATCACGGATCCCCTCGAAGTCGTACGCCTCGGGCTTCGATCCGGCCCTGACGTAGTAGAACGTCGTCTCAAGCCACGCCATGACGTCCTCTAACCCCTGAATGGTGCCCATCGCGACCTCCGCGTTGAGGTGGGCGGCCAACTCGCCGGCGAGTCGTGACTCGATCTCCTTGCCCTCCCGGAGCAACCGGCGGTAGCGATCCGCGTCGCCCCGGTCACAGACGACCCAGCCGTAGCCGACATCGTCGTAGCCGGGTCGGCCCGCCCGCCCGAGCATCTGCAGAACATCGAGCGGGGAGATGTCCGTCTCGCCCTCCAAGGGGTCGTGATACTTCGTGTCGCGGATGATCACACAGCGGGCGGGGAGGTTCACCCCCCACGCCAGCGTGGAGGTCGAAAAGAGGAGCTTGATCCGGCCCTCCTTGAACCATCGCTCGACGCGGTCGCGGTCGCCTTTCCCGAGCCCTGCGTGGTGAAAGCCGACGCCGTCGAGCACGGACTGTCTGAGGGTGTCGTTCGACAGCTCGGCGGCGTCCGTGTGGAAATCGTAATCGCCGCGGGTGTCGACGGGGATGTCCCGATCGGTGATCTCGTCGCGCGCCTTCTTTGCGGCCTGGACGGTGTCCTGTCGCGAGGAGACGAAGACGAGCGCCTGACCGTCCTCACGGACGTGCGGCTCCGCGAGGTCGAGCGCGCGGTAGAGCCGCCGGTACTTGTCGGCGAAGGCGTTCGAGCCGTGGGTGTACGTCTTCACGCCCGTTTCGAGGTCCACGGGTCGGTAGTCGTCGCCGAACTCGTAGGTCGTCTCCGCGGGCGCGTCGAGCCACGCCGCGACGTCTTCCACGTTCGGCATCGTCGCCGAGAGCGCGACGATACGGGGGTCCTGCAGTCGTCTGAGTCTGGAGACGGTCACCTCAAGCACCGCACCGCGTTTGTCCGAATCGAGCAGGTGGACCTCGTCGATGACGACGCAGTCGATGTCGGTGATGAACGAGTAGCGCGTCGAGTCGTGTTTACGCGTCGCGCTGTCGGCTTTTTCGGGGGTGGTCACGAGTACGTCGGCGCGCTCGGCACGCCGGGGGTTGAGGTCGCGCTCGCCGGAGACGACGTAGACGGAGTAGCCGAGCTCCTCGAAGCGCTCCCACTCGCTCTCCTTCTCGTTGGTGAGCGCGCGAAGCGGCGCGATGAACAGCGCGGTCCCACCCGCAGAGAGGGTCTTACAGATGGCCAACTCGGCGAGGGCGGTCTTGCCCGAGGCCGTCGGCGCGGAGGCGACGACGTTGTGATCGGTCTCCAAGAGCCCGGGCAGCGCCTCCCGTTGCATCCGGTTGAACTCCTCGAAACCGAACGCCGTCGCGAACTCCGGCACCGCCTCCGCGACCTTCACGGCACACCACGCCCGGAACTGGCTCGCATTATTCGAACTCCGGGGCTTCGGGGGCAAAGGCGTTTCTCATCCGGCCGTCGTGGGGGGTCGCCGCCGATCGACGCGTAGGTTCAACATGCTCGCCCCCGTGACTTCGGACGTGACCGACGACCGGAGGCGGTGGAACGAGAAGTACAGCGCCGACGACGACTTCGAACTTCCCGAGGATCCGATCCCCGAACTCGCGAGGCGGATCGATACGCTCCCCGACGGCCGCGCGCTTGACGTTGCGACCGGTACCGGGCGCAACGCGCGCTACCTCGCCGCCCACGGCTACGACGTGGAGGCCGTCGACGTCTCCGATGAGGCGCTCAAACTGGCACGCGAGCGTGCCGACGCACAGGGCGTCGCCGTCGAGTGGATCCGTGCCGACCTCTCCGATCCCGATTTCGATCTTGAATCCGGCGCATACGACGTGATCACGGTGAGTTTCTTCGCCGCGCTCGACCTGCTCCCGGACCTCAAGGAGGCGCTCGCGCCCGATGGTGTCCTGATATATGAACACCACCTCCGAACGAGCGATCCGGTCGAGATCGCCCCCTCGAACGATCGGCATCGCTACCGGTCGAACGACCTGCTGCGGGCGTGTCTGGACCTGACGATCCTCGGCTACGAGGAGCGACGCCGCACGGTCACCGACGGCACCGCGGCGGTCGCCACGCTTGTCGCGCGCAACTCCCACGGCGGCGCGCAGTCGTATCCGGCTGTTAAACAGGAACGCTAACGTCTCACACCCCACTGTTGTCCGTTCCCGACGATCGACGCCGATGGTTCCGACTCGTGCAGACCGACCGATTCAAATTCACCCCCGCCCGAGGGGCGCGCATGGAACTCGTCTTCGCCGCCGCCGCGGGGGCCGCCGTACTTCTCGGGTTGCTCCTCGTCGTTCGTCGACTCCGCGGACCGTCGGCGTCGGCCAAGCGGTCGAAAAAAGCCCACGAGGAGGCACAGGAACGCGACCCGCCCGTGGAGATCGGTGAGACGTACACGTTCGGGGTGATCGAACTCACCGACCATCACTCGGGCAAGGAGGTCGCCGTCGGCAAGGTCGAGGGGTTCGTCGTCTTCGTCGAGGGGATCCCGAACGACATCGGCGAGGGCGACGTGATCCGCGCGAAGGTCCTCTCTTTCAACCAGGGGCGCACGTCGGCGGACGCGACGTTCGTCGAGCGGGGCTGATCGGCTATTTTGCTCCGTTGAAATACGTACCCGATAACACGTCCTGAGTCAGTCACCGTCGGTACAGGGGACGCAGCGAGCGGTCCCGAACTCGATCGTTTATTTATATACCACCGACCGGGGTAATGCGGACCGCTATCATCCCTCACGGGCGGTCGGCGCGCTCCGGTGAGCGCCCGGAGGGCGCGAAACCGAGCGCGAGGGAGCCCACGGCTGGCGGGAACGCCAGCCGTGGCGAGGCTGGGGAGGCGTGAGGCTGCGGTGCGGTTCTGAACGGGACTTTTTGACGATGTGCGTCGTCCCCATCACGTTTCCGTTTATAAACGGCGGATCATGTATTTAAAAACAACCCTCCAGTTTTACTTTTTCATACACCCTTTAATTGCCTTCCCCGTCAAATGACCGTCAGCGGCGCAACCCTCCCTTATTCGAGGTCCAACAACGACGCCACCTCATCGAGGTAGCCGTCGTAGACGTCGATGGCGGCCTCGATCGGCTCCGGCGAAGCCATGTCGATGCCAGCGCGTTCGACGACCTCCAGCGGGTACGCCGACCCGCCCGCGCGCAACATCTCCCGGTAGTCGGCGGCGGCCGTCTCGCCCTCGGACTGGATCCGCTTCACGATGGCCGCGGCCGCCGAAATTCCGGTCGCGTACTGGTAGACGTAGAAGTTGTAATAGAAGTGCGGGATGCGCTGCCACTCGCGCTCGATGCCGCCGGTGAGTTCGGCCGGCTCGTAGTAGGCTCCTTTTAGCGCCGCGTACTGCTCGTCGAGGACGTCCGGGGTGAGCGCCTCGTCGTTCTCGATCCGCTCGTGGATCTCCGCCTCGAAGGCCGCGAACATCGTCTGGCGGAACAGCGTCGAGCGGAACCGTTCGAGGTACTCATCGAGCACGTGCGTCCGAAGCGTCTCGTCTTCGAGGTTTTCGAGCAGGTAGTGGGTGAGCAGCGTCTCGTTGACGGTGGAGGCGATCTCCGCGACGAAGATCTCATAGCCCGCGTCGTGCCACGGCTGGACCTCGCCGGCCAACTCCGAGTGCATCGAGTGGCCGAGTTCGTGTGCGAGCGTGTACATCGAGGAGATGTCGTCCTGGTAGTTCATCATGATGAACGGCTGGGTGTCGTAGGTCCCCGAGGAGAACGCGCCCGAGCGCTTCCCGCGGTTCTCATACACGTCCACCCAGCGCGAGTGAAGCCCCTCGGCCATCCGGTCCTGATACGCCTCCCCGAGCGGCTCCACCGCCTCGATCACCCACTCGACGGCCTGATCGTACTCGACGTCCGGGCCCTGATCGCCGGTGAGCGACATATACAGGTCGTGGCTCTCCAGCGTGTCGACGCCGAGCGCCCGCCGTTTCAACTCCGCGTGCCGGTGGAGCACGTCGAGGTTGTCGCCGACGGTGTCGACGAGGGTGTCATACACCTCGACGGGGACGTTCGGCCCGTGCAGGGCGGCCTCCCGGGCGGAGTCGTAGTCACGGAGTCGGGCGCTGATGACGTGTTCACGAACCGCCTTCTCAAGGGAGGTCCCGACCGTGTTCCGGACCGATTCCCACTCCCCGTAGAACGTCTCGTGGACCCGGCGGCGGAACTCGCGGTCCGGGTTCGTCTGGAGCTTCGTGAAGTTGGCCTGGCTGATCTCGATCTCCTCGCCGTCGGGGTCCTCCACGACGCCGTAGGTGAGGTCGGCGTTGGTGAGCATCGAGTAGATCTCACCCGGCGCGCTCGTTACCTCCGAGAGCTCCGCGAGCACCGACTCGACCTCCGCCGAGCGGGTGTGCGGTGCGGTCCGAAGCACGTTATCGAGGTAGTGCTCGTACTCGGCAAGCCCGGGTTCGGACTCGATGAGTGACTCCACGTCGGCCTCGCTCAGCGTCTGCAGCTCCGGTTCGAGATAGGAGATCGCGCTCGCGGCCTCCGAACGGAGCGAGGAGGCGCGCGCCGACATCGCCTGATAGGTCTGGTTCCGGGTGTCCTCGGCGCTCCGAAGCTGTGCGTAGACGGCGACCTGACCGATCTCGCGAAAGATCGACTCGCGAAGCTCCAACAGTTCAAGGAGCGTCTCCCCGCTCTCCGTGACGCGCCCCTCGTACGCCCGAAGCTCCTCGACCCGGGGTGCGACCGCCTCGAACGCCTCCTCCCACGTTTCATCGTCCGCGAAGACGCTCGTGAGGGCCCATTTATACTCGTCGTCGATCGCTTTTCGCTCGGGAACTGCGCTCATATTCGTCACTCGGCGCGCCCGCCACTAAGGCTTACGTGAGGCGGCGATGTGAACGCTGGATGGCGGTTTGCGGGGAGACGGCGGTGCGGGCGTGAGGCGATGCCGTGGACGGGAGACGGTGTTGTTGACGGCCCCCGCCGTGTCCCACGGGCAACACACAAACCATCCGCGACCGTCAACCACTCCGTGACCCTCCTCATCTACGGCGCATACGGCTACACCGGCGAACTGATCTCCCGCGCCGCCGTCGAGCGCGGGTTCGATCCGATCCTCGCCGGGCGTGACGGGGACCGACTCCGGGCGCTCGGGCGGGAGCTTCGGGCCGATGTCCGCGAGTTCGATCTCTCCTTTCACGAGTTCGTCGTCGAAAGCATTCGGGACGTCGACCTCGTCCTGAACTGCGCCGGTCCGTTCGAAGCCACCGCCGAACCGCTCCTCGACGCCTGCCTCGAAACCGGCGTCGACTACCTCGACGTGACCGGCGAGTACGCCGGGATCGCGGCGATCGCCGCCCGGGACGAGCGGGCGGTCGACGCCGGCGTCACCCTGCTCCCGGCAGTCGGCTTCGACGTCACGGTCACGGACTGTCTCGCCGCTGAGCTCGCCGAGCGCCTGCCGGGAGCGACGACGCTCGTCTTAGGGCTCGATGCTACGGGATCGATCTCGCGGGGGACGGCCCGAACCGCGGTTCGCGGCGTCGGTACCGGCCCGTTGATCCGACGAAATGACGCGTTGATTCGTCCCGACGCCGACACCCGGGAACGGTCGATCGATTTCGGTCACGGGGCCCGGTCGTCGCTCGCGGTCTCGTGGGCTGACCTCGTCACCGCCCCGCACACGACGGGCGCAGAGCACGTCGCCGTCTACGTCGCGCTTGACCCTCGAGCGATGCGCGCGGCCCGGATCGCGAGACCGTTCGCCCCGCTTCTCGACACGCGACCCGCCCGGTGGCTCCTCGATCGGATCGTCGCGGGCCGCTTCGAGGGGCCATCGGCCGCCGAACGGGGGTCATCGGCGGTCTTCGTTTACGCCGAAGCGTGTACCGAGTACGAGGGGTGTCTGGGGGACGGTGCCGGGGGGAACTCCCAGCGGGTCGGCGAGCGAGTCGTTTCACGTCTTCGGACCCCGGACCCGTACGACGTGACGATCGAGACGGCGCTCGCGGCCGTCGAGCGGGTACACGCGGGTGAGGCACCCATCGGATTCACGACCCCCGCCGCCGCGTTCGGCCCGTCGTTCCTCTCGGTCGTCGATGGGGTGGAACGCCTCGATCGGTGAGCGCGTCACTCGCCCGACCACACCGCACGGAGCCGGTCCCGATCCACGGCGTTTCGTTTCCGCTCCCCGGTGTTTCGTTTCAACTCGGACCCTTCGTCCCCGGTCACGAATCCGAGGTCGGTATACAACCCCAACAGCGATGGTTCAAACGTCGCGGTCACGCGTTCGACCCCCCGCTCGCCCGCGAGCGTGTGGGTCGCTGTGGCCACGAGCGCCGATCCGATCCCGCGACCCCGACGTTCCCGCCGAACGGCGACCGCCTCGATCGTCGCCTCGTCGGGTTCGGAACGCACCACCGTGAGCGCCCCGACGACGATCCCCGTCGCCTCCGCACGCGCGACGAACACGTCACCGTCACCGATGCGATCCGCAAGGGTGTCGGCGTCGACCTCCAACATCGCCGCGTCGACGATCCGCAGCACGTCGAGCCGGTCGTCCGGTTCGGCGGGGGCGACGATGACCCCGTCGGGTTGCTGTACCATCCCCGGTGGATCCTCCCTCGTCCCCCGTGACCGGTCCGGACTCACGCGAACTTCGCCACCTCCGTGAGCACCTCATCGACGGTAGGTCGATCGTCGGCGCTTCGCCCGGCGTATCGCCAGAGTTCGCGTGGCTCCTCCCGAAGGTCGACGAGGACGACGAGCGGCATCCGTCCGAGGAGGTCGACCCGCTTCCCGAGCGCCCCGAGCCGCGTCGGCTGTCCGTAGCGGTCGGCGACCGCGCTGTCGGCGTCGGCGAGGACCGGGTGTGGGGCATCACGCCGCTGCGCCCACGCGACGGCACGCGAGCGTGGCTCCGGGAGGACGCTTACCACCTCGACGTCGCGTTCGCGAAACGATCCGTACCGCCGAGCGACCCGCGCGGCCTGCCGACGACAGTTCCCACAGAGCGCGTCCCGGTGAAAAAAGAGGACCGCGAGGGTCGCCTCCGCCTCCGACAGGGTAAACGGATCGGGGCCGACCCCGCCGTTGGGGAGGGTACAATCGAGTCCGTGGGCTGCTCCGTCGCCGCCGCTCCTCCCCTCGAAGTCGCTCACGATCCTCCACCACCCTTTATGAGCCGGAGGAGGGTGACCCGCTCCGCGTCGACCGGGCGGTCGCCGGGAACGGGCGTCCCGTCGACGAGGATCGACGCCTCCTGCGGGTGATACCCTGCGGCTCGGATCAGGTCCGAATAGGTCGCGTCGGGGTCGACGGTGCACTCCTGGGTCCCTTCGCCGACGACCTCCACCGTCACATCCATACGGTCGCTACTCGCCCGATCCGGATTACTCGTCCGATTTGGGCCATCCGACAGCGTTGACCACGCTTCACCCGAAGAACGCCCGCAACTCGGCCGGCGAGCGGGCGTTGAGCACGTCGGCGCGCTCGGCCCATCCGCGTCGCGCGGTGTGGACGCCGTACCGGACGTATTCGAACTCCCGGGGGGTGTGGGCGTCGGTGTTGATGGCGATCGTCGCGCCCGCTTCGATGGCGGCCCGGACGGCGGTTCCGTCCGCATCGAGCCGGGCGGGATTGGCGTTCACCTCGATGGCCGTCCCGGCCGCGGCGGCCGCCGCCGCGACCGCCTCCATATCGGGGGCCATCCCCTCGCGGCTGTTGATAAGCCGACCGGTCGGGTGCCCGAGGATGTCGACTTCAGGGTGTTTCACCGCGCGCACGAGGCGCTCGGTGGCGGCGTCGGCGTCCCCGTCGAGCGCCGAATGTGGGGAGGCGACGACGAGGTCGAGGTCGGCGAGAACCGCGTCATCGGTCGAGATCCCGCCCTCGGCATCGATGTTCGTTTCGATCCCGTGGAACACCTCGATCGGGGCGTCCTCGGCGACTTGTGCGACGGCCGCCGCCTGCTCCCGTATCTCGTCCCCCTCCAACCCGACGTTCCCGAGGATCCCCGGGCCCGCGGCGTGGTCGGTGACGGCGTGGAAGTCGTACCCCCGGTCGGCGGCCGCGGTCACCATCTCCTCGATCGAGAAGCTTCCGTCGGACCAGTCGGTGTGGGTGTGTAAGTCGCCGCGAACGTCGCCCTCCTCGATGAGCGTGGGCAGCGACCCGTCGCCGTCGTCGTCGGCCGCCTCGACCTCGCCCGTGTCCTCACGGAGCTCCGGTGGGACGAACTCCATCCCCAACGCTTCATAAACGCCGACCTCGGTCTCGCCGGCAACCCGGTCGCCGACACGCTGTCCTGCGTCCGGATCGTCGACGGCCGAGACGTCGAAGACGCCGTACTCGTTCAGCTTGAGCCCCCGATCGATCGCCCGGTTCCGAACCGCCACGTTGTGCGCCTTCGAGCCGGTGAAATACTGCAACGCCGCGCCGAATTCGGTCACGTCAACGACACGGAGGTCGACTCGGGTTCCGGCCGCCCGGACGCTCGCTTTGCCCGTACCCGCCTCGATGACCGCGTCTGCACCCTCCCACGATGTGAACGCCGCGACGACCGACTCCGGTTCGTCGCTCGCGACGAGCACGTCGATGTCGCCGATCGTCGCCTTCCAGCGACGGATCGACCCGCAGACCTCCGCCTTCGCGACCGACTCGTGGTCGGCGAGGTGTGCGAGCGCGTCGTCAGCCACCGGCCGCGCGTCCCCGAGACGGGTCCGTTCGGTCGCCTCACGGGCGAACTCGATCCCGTTGAGGATGTTCTCCTCCGTCTTCGCGCCGAACCCCTTTATTTCCCGTATCTCGCCGGCCTCCGCGGCCGCTTTGAGTTCGTCGAGGGTCGTTATCCCCAACTCGTGATACAGCGTGCCGACCGTCTTCGGTCCGACGCCCTCAACGCGCGTGAGCGCGACGATGTCGGCGGGCATCTCCTCCCTGAGCGCCTCTAACTCGGCGATCGTGTCGGTTTCGACGTATTCGACGACCTTCGAGGCGATGGCGTCGCCGACGCGGTCAATCGTCGCGACCGCATCGGGCCCCTCCCGTGCCAGCGCGTCGACCGGGGCGGGATGATCGGCGATGTTCTCGGCGGCGCGACGGTAGGCGTTCGGCTTGTAGTCGACGCCCGTCGCTTCGAGGAGGTCGGCGAACTCGTACAACAGCGCCGCGACCTCGTCGTTCCGGCTCATTACCCGCCCTTCGGCGTCGCGATATATATACTCCCGACCGCCCTCGAAGCGTGTCCACCCCGCCGACCGTTGATCCGACCTGCGTTCATCTCGTGGAACGGTCGATGGAGCGATGCTGAAACATCGCGGGGAAACGCTGAATCCGTTTTCAGCGATTCCGGATCCACATTAATTATATATCATGAATATAGATTCCCCTATGATGCGTGTCAACGACGATCGGTTCGACAGGCGGACGTTCCTGAAAGCGGCTGGTGTCGCCGGTGCGGCCGGCCTCGCTGGCTGTACGGGCGATGACCAGCAGGAGTTCATCACCATTGGGACGGGCGGTACCGGCGGCGTATACTACCCCCTCGGCGGCGGGATGGCGGACATCATGAACGAAAACATGGACGGCGTCGACGCCACCGCGGAGTCGACGGGTGCGAGCGTCGAGAACTGCCGGCTCGTCGGCGACGACGAGATGACGATGGCG
>SL_8KL_010_SEDDRAFT_10000792_pt1 | contig 27636 bp, 26 predicted proteins | sample SodLakKL_010_SED_4_FD_11160 | JGI IMG/M metagenome (IMG submission 11160) | reverse complement strand
GAGGGTATAGCCGCTGAGCTAGATGTTGAACTAAATTTTAATCGGGAAGCGGAGAGTTTTGCTGAGCTTTATGAGCTAGTTAGAGATCAGGAAGTAGATATGGTGCTGTCGAAATTCAGTAAAACTTCAGAGAGACTAAGGGCTATCAAATTTACTGAGCCTTATATTGTCTTTCGCTGGGCAGTCTTACTTAACTCCGAATATGCCACTCAACAGGGGATTGTAGAATACCCCATGGATCATTTGCGCGAAGATGATTACCTGGAGATTGGCGTGGTAGGGGGTACCTCCTGGGAAGAGTTTGCTGTAGAGCTCTTTGGTGAGGAGAAGATTGTTGGTTTAAGAGATTGGCAGGAAGTAATCGCTGCTTTATCAGCAGGTGACATAGTGGCTGCTCTTTATGATGAAAACGAGGTCATAAGGTCAATTTATCAGAATCCTGATATAGCTCTTTTTGCTAATACCTATGTTCTAGAGGATAGAGAAGATAAGATAGCTATTGGTCTGCCGCGAGAAAGTCAACAATTACAGGCCTGGTTGGACTATTACCTGGCAAGTAACAATCTATTCTACACAGTTTCTGATTTATTAGATAAGTACCCGGAAATATATGAGTAAAAGATTTTGAGGAAGTGATTAATAAAATGAAGGATAAACTGGAGATTTTATTGTCTCCCTGGGCTGTTATTTTGGGAATGGTAGCCGGGATAATAATTGGCCTAAATTTTACCGGTATCGTTCCTTATTTAGAGCCAGTGGGAGATATTTATCTTTCTCTATTAATGATGTGTGTTATTCCCATTCTAGCTTCAGCAGTTGTTACCAGTATTGGCAAACTGGTTAACTCTGAGCATAAAGGTGGTTATTTAAAAAAATTAATATCTGTCTTTGTGGTGCTGCTCCTGGCAGTGTCCCTTTTTAGTGTTATAGCTGGACTGGGCTTTGGTTTGCTGGTGGAGATTGATAGCGACACTCAGAGAGCTATAGGAGAGATAACTATTGAAAGTGGAGAAAGTGGTCAAGACGATGTATTGGTTCCTGGAACGACGGTAAGAGAGATTAATTCTTTAGATGGTGACCTAGGTAGAAGAGATGATTTTAGCCTGATTGATTTTTTAGTAAATATAATTCCGGAAAACATCTTTACAGCTCTGGCCAATGATGAAAATTTGCAGGTTATTTTCTTTTTTACCCTTTTTGGTTTGATGTTAAAATTCACCTCTAAAGAGGCCACTATGACCATAATCGCTTTTTTTGATGGGGTTTTTGAAGCTTTTCAAAAACTCATCAAATTAACGATGTATTTTCTGCCTCTGGGTTTGGCAGCTCTGGTAGCAACTCAGTTTGTTCAGATTGGCTTTGGGGCTTTAATTTCTCTCTTGAAATTTATTTTCTTAATTTATTTTGCTGCCCTTTTTATCTTTCTGGCTATTACTATTATCATCTGGAAAAGGGGTTCTAAAAGTTATCTTCAGCAGTTAAAGGCCATGGGAGAAACCTTGATGATCTGTCTGGGTACGAGAAATAGTTTTGCCGCCATCCCCTCAGCCATAACTGCTTTAAGTGAGGAATTGGATTTTGATACTTCTGGAGTCAACCTCTCTGTACCTTTAGGAGTATCTATCTGTCGCTTTGGCAATGTCATGGTCTTTTCTTTAGGAGCAATTTTTGCCACTCAATTATATGGAATTAGTTTAGGGCTCGAACAGCTTTTAATCGTTATAATAGTATCAGTCCTGGCCGGAATGGCCACTTCAGGAGCTCCAGGTCTAATTGCCAGAACCATGATAGGAATGGTCTTGACCCCTTTAGGAGTACCGGCAGCAGCTATTATTGCTCTTTTATTAGCAATCGACCCTGTTATAGACCCGATAACAACTGTAGTCAATGTATATCCTAACCTGGGGGCAGCTGCTATCATTGCCAGTGAAAAGGAAGAGTGATAATGAAGATATTGAGGATGGGATATTTATGAACTTGATAGTTGGCAGAATTGGATGTTATTTATGAGATTTATAAAAAAACTTTTTATTGGTCCTGGAATGGAAAATGAAGATTTTGCTGATATTTATTTTTCCGAAAATGAACTTAAAAACGAATTTGAGGCTGTCTGGAATGATGAATTAAAACCTTCTTTTGGTATTGAAAGATTGCTGAGGTTGTTTTTAGTATTGACTCAGTGTATTTATCCGACTATATTGATTAAAGGCTTCGTCAAACGATTATCTTACCCCCTGCAGCGATTAACTCTAGATCTATATGTCTTATTCAAGTTTTTTTGGCTCACTTTGCTTCTTTTAACTGGTGGATATGACAATTTATTATTAGTCATTATCACTATCTATCTTTTATCAGAGACAGTTGTCTATATCCTAAATATGATAGTCCTGGCTGATATATTTTCCCACACCGTTAGCTTCAGTCGTTCCATGATTATGCTGTTATTTAATTATTTGCAGATCTCCTTTTGTTTTGCTATCGTTTATTTGAAATTTGAACTTGTGGTCGGCATAGAGGAGCCCCTGGCAGCTGTTTACTATAGTTTGGTTACCATGACTACTCTCGGTTATGGAGAATTTTATCCTCGTTCAGGAGCTGGCCAGCTGGTTGTAATAATCCAGATGATAATTTTTAGTTTGTTTATCATGATTTTTCTCAATTACTTCATCAATAAAAATGACTAAAACTTTCTGAGGAGGTAAAATAGATGTTTGATATTAATAGTGCATCCAGAGAAGAACTGGCTCAAATTACTGGTATTGGAGAAGATATCGCTGATAAAATTGTGGAATATCGCCGGGAAAAAAATGGTTTCCAAAAATTAAAGGAGTTAAAATGTGTGGCCGGGATTGGAGAAAAAAAGTTTTCCCGCATCAGCTCTGAACTCACTGTTACTGTAGACCAGGAAAATCAGGAAAAAAACCGGGTATTGATAGAATTTGACCCCGCTGATGTAGGTGGAGTCGAACCAGAGGAAGTCCACTTAGTTGGCACTATGAATAACTGGAATCCCAGGGATAAAACCTATCCCTTGCAAAAAAATGAGGAGGGCATCTGGTGTAATATATTTCATTTTCCTCCAGGCACAGAATATAAAATAATGTGGGACTCAGCAAGCTGGGAAGAAGACAAATACATGGGTTTTTATGGAGAAAACTTCATGGTAGAGTAAACTTTTCTTTTACATTGGAACTTACCAAAAAGAATTATTAAAATTGACTATTTTTTAATTAAACAAGATCTAAGAAAAGGGATGTGGTTAATATTTTTCTAAAGGCAGATAAAATGGTGGGGTTTTTATTGATAATGCTTTTGTTAGGGGGGATTTTTTTAGGAGGATGGATTTCAGGGGTTGAAGTGGTTATAGCTGAAAATGTTGGAGTAGAAAAAGATAGCAACTTAAACTACGGTAATCTCAATGATGAATTGCTGCGCTCCCATGAAGAGATGATCCTCATTGAAAGAGGAGAGAAAGCTGGCCATTATGTAGTGGAGGATTTTTATCTTAGCAAATATCCTGTAACAGTGGGAGAATTTATTGAACTAATGGGTTTTAATCCCTCCTTTTTGCCAGGGGAAGTAGATGATTTTAGAGAAAAATTTGCTGAATATGCCCACCATCCCATTGAACATGTTACCTGGTATGATGCTGTGAAATTTGCCAACAAATTGAGTGAACAGCAGGGTTTAGAGCCCTATTACAACATAACGGAGATTGAAAGAATCGGTGAGCCTGAGAATGAAGCTGAAAAGGAGCAGACAATAATAGCAGCTGAAGTGAGCAAAAATGAGGCAGCAGCGGGCTATCGCCTGCCGACTCTAACAGAGCATATTTATGCCGCAGCAGGAGGGAGGAAGGGCCAGGCCACGCTTTTCCCTGGCAGTAATGACCCTGATGAAGTGGCCTGGCAGATGACCTCCGTCACTGAAGATTTAACTCAGCCAGTGGGGACAAAAGCAGCTAATGAGTTAGGTTTATATGATATGGGAGGTAATGTTTTTAACTGGACTGATACAGCCGATGGGCCCCGCAAAATGGCTCGCGGTGGCGGATACATATTTTTTGCTGATTTGATAGAAGTAGATAACCCCGGTATCAGCCACCGCCCAGAAACTTTAAATTCTAGAATCGGTTTTAGGCTGGCTAAAAATAATCCTGAAGCTAAAGAAAATGAAATTGAGCAGAATAATCCCAGTGATGAAGAGGAATATCCGCTAGAAAAAGTTGATCTTCTCCGCTCCCATGAAGAGATGGTCCTGGTCGAAGCAGGGAGTAAGGCCGATATCAGCATAGAGGAGGATTTTTATCTTAGCAAATATCCTGTGACAGTAGGAGAATTTATTGAACTAATGGGTTTTAATCCCTCCTTTTTGCCAGGAGCAGTGGATGATTTTAGAGAAAACTTTGCTGAATATGTCTATCATCCCATTGACCATGTCACCTGGTATGATGCCGTGAAATTTGCCAATGAATTAAGCAGAGAGCAGGGTTTCACCCCCTATTATAATATCGAAGTCAAAGAGCGGGCAGCGGAGCCCATTGATTTTGGGGGTACAGAGGATAATATAGTAGCTGCTGAGGTCACAGTCAACCCGGCAGGTGATGGCTTTAGATTACCCACGGTAGAGGAGCATATGTATGCGGCCGCTGGAGGTGAAGAGGGTAAGCCCACCATCTATGCCGGCAGTAATGACCCAGAAAAAGTTGCTCACTTCGACCTTATGCCCTGGTTCCAGGGAGAAGAGGGGTCAATAACTTTTCCAGTGGGAGAAAAAGAAGCCAATGAACTAGGGCTTTATGATATGTCAGGCAATGTTCATGAATGGACAGAGGGAGATTATGGCTATTATCGTACCAGCCCCGAAAAAAGCCAATATCCCTTTTATACTGCAGATGATAATTTGAGAAGTTATATGCGCGGCGGCAGTTTTATGGTCTCGGTAGATTTCTGTGAAGTTGATAATATAGGTGTAGAAAGGAGAAAGTTCACCTATCGTCATTATCTGGGTTTCCGGCTGGCTCGTTAATTTAAAACTCTAAAATAGCTGATTTTAATTGACTAATTCAGTAATATTTTATATAATTTTAATAACTTAGTTTATTAGTTTTCATTATTAGTAATTATGATTAAGAGGTGAAATTTTGCAGACTTTCAATACCTATTATCAAAGTCAGGAAGAACTAGCAGGGTTTATAAATGATAAACAGATTGCTGGCGATAATATTTTAGTCCAGGTTTTTGCTGGAGTCTGTCAGCGGGATTATTTGCAGAGAGTGATAGATGAAATTAAGGCTTTATTACCTCAGGCAGAAATCTTAGGCACAACTACAGCAGGTGAGATATTACAGGGAGAGATTAGCGAGAATAAGATAGCTATTTCTTTTTCTATTTTTTCTGAAAGCAAAATTACTGGAACTGCAGTACCCTATCAGGGCGAAGATAGTTATACCATTGGTAAGAAAATAGGGGAAGAGATAATAACAGATGATACCAAGGCGGTAATTTTATTTACCGACTGGGCTAATATTCAGGATGATATTATGACCGGAATTAAAACCATGGCTGATCAAGAAGTTATAATAGCCGGTGGTAAAGCCGGTGATAATTTTGATTTTACCTTTGAAAATAGCTTTATATTTTATAATGATAAACTTATGAACCAGGGGGCAGTAGCAGTAGGATTGGCTGGAAAGTCTCTTCGAGCTTACTCAGATTATAATCTGGGCTGGCAGAAAATTGGCAAAAAACTGGAGATAACTTCAAGTGAAGAAAATAGAGTCTATGAAATTTCTGGTGATTCAGCCTATGATATCTATGCTCGCTATCTAGGAGAGGATATTGCCCGGGGGTTACCACAGACGGCAGGACCGGAGTTTCCCCTTTTACTGGCAGAAAAAGAGGTGATGGTGGCCCGGGGGGCAGTGGTGCGGCATGATGATGGTTCTTTGAGTTTTGGAGGCAAAGTACCTGAAGGAGCTGAAGCATATTTAAGTTATGGTCATATTGATAACATAGTAAAAAAGAATATTGAACTATTGAACCGCCTGGCTGATCAATTCAAACCAGAAGGTCTTTTTCTTTACTCCTGTTCAATTAGGAAGACTGCTTTACAGGAGAACTTATCTAAAGAATTGGGGCTTTTTAAAGATTTAGCTCCTTCTGCTGGATATTTTACCTATGGTGAGTATTATACTCAGGGTGATAGAGGTTTTTTGTTGAATATAACCCTGACTGTTCTGGCTTTAACGGAGGGAGAGGAAGGATTTTCTCAGGATTTCAAAAATGAAAAACAGGACAGTTTAAAGGACCGTCAGGCTAATACTATCATGGCTTTAACCAAGATGGCCAATACAGTGACTGAAGAGCTTTCTCAGGCCAAGGAAAAAGCAGAAAAAGCCGATAAGGCTAAAACTAATTTTTTAGCCAATATGAGTCATGAAATTCGTACCCCGATGAATTCTATTGTTGGTTTAAGTGACCTCTGCTTAGAGACTGATTTAAATGAAAAGCAGCAGGGTTATCTGGAGAAAATCAAGGCTTCCAGTCAATACTTACTTACAATTATCAATGATATTTTAGATATTTCTAAAATAGAGAAAGGCAAATTAAAATTAGAAGAAGAGCCCTTTGATTTAGATGAAGTTTTAAATCAAGTCTGGTTAATAGTAGCTGAAGAGGCTCGCCAGAAAGAATTAGAGGTTCTCTTTTCCCGGGCTCCAGAGATACCTTATAAGCTAATTGGTGATGCCACCCGTTTGAATCAGGTACTGACCAATTTGACAAAAAATGCAATTAAGTTTACCTCCTCAGGTGAAGTTATCATACATGTTGAAGAGGTAGCTCGAGATGCAGAGAAGGTCAGATATCAATTTGCAGTGGAAGACACTGGTATAGGCATATCTGTAAACCAGCAGCAAAATCTCTTTCGGCGTTTCACTCAGGCTGACTCCTCCACCACTCGTCAATACGGTGGTACAGGATTGGGGCTGGCGATATCTAAAGAACTTGTGGAAATGATGCAGGGAGATATCTGGGTAGAAAGCGAAGTAGGGGAAGGTAGCACTTTTTACTTTACCGCTGAATTTGGTCTGGCCGAAGAAACTGCTAAAACCTATCAGGCAGTTAGCGACCTGGCAGGTTTACCGGTATTGGTTGCCGATGATAACCCAACGGCCCGGCAGATTCTTCGGCAATATTTAGAATACTTTTCTTTTATACCGACTTTAGTTGAAAATGGAGAAGAAGCTTTAGAGGAGCTTGAAGCGGAGCTTGAAGCTGACGAGTCTAAATATAAACTGGTGATGCTGGATTGGAATATGCCTGGTCTCAATGGTTTAGAAGTAGCTGAAAAGATTAAGGCTAACCCTCGTTTCTCTCAAGATTTAAAATTCGTATTAATATCAGCCTATTCCCGAGAAGAGATTATGGATAAACCAGGTTTTCAGAATATCTCTGCTTTTCTTACCAAGCCGACCAATCCCTCTAATTTATTAGACTCCATAATGAATGCAATGGATGAAAGTCCCAGCACTTTATTGAAAAAATCCCAGCAGGAGCAGCAAGAGCAGGACCCTCTGTCCCTGGCAGGTACCAAAATTTTATTGGTGGAGGATAACCGTATCAATCGGGAATTAGCCCGAGAAATTCTTGCAACAAACGGTTTGTCGGTAGATACTGCAGCCAATGGCCAAAAAGCCTTAGATAGATTAAAACAAAGAGAATATGATTGTGTTTTAATGGACGTCCAGATGCCTGAAATAGATGGTTATACAGCCACTAAAAAAATTAGAGCAGAATTGGGGCTCAATGATTTGCCAGTTTTGGCTTTAACAGCTAATGTGTTAGAAGAAGACCGGGAAAAAGCAGCTGAAGTCGGCATGGATGGCCACATTGCTAAACCCATCGATGTAGAAGAAATGTTAAAGACAATAAAAAGGGTAGTTACTTCCAATACCAGTTTTAAGTCTCAGGCAATAGATGAATCTTCCTGTGATCAAGGGTCCTCTTCCTCACTGCAGCCCCAAGCTCTACAGTCCCAAAAGGTAGCAAAGCAGGTGGAGGATAGTCTAGCTCAAATATCTTCTCTTGAAGCAAAAAAAGGACTCAAGAGACTAGAGGGCGACTGGAGTCTTTATCTGAAACTACTGGAAAGTTTTGCAGATAAGCAAAGCTCAAATAAAGAAAAACTATTAAGAGCTATGGTAGAGAAAGATAAGGCTGAGTTAAGAGAATTGACCCATGAATTAAAGGGCACTGCAGCTAATTTAGGTGCTCAAGAATTATCGAAACTGGCAGGTAGAATAGAAAATAATTTAGAATCCAGTTCATCAATGCCTGTGTCTTTAGTTAAAGACCTTTATAAAGAGTTGACAGTCTTAGTTGCCGAGATTGAAGACTTAGAAGTAGAAGCGGTTAAACCTCAAAGAGAAGAAACAAGCCTCACTGACTTAACCCAAAAAGAAGCCCAAGAGTTGTTAGCAGAATTAAGGAAATTGGAAAAAATGGTGAAAAATTTTGATTCTGAAGCAGTGGATCTGGCTCGGGAGATTGCTGAAAAAACCTGGCCAAAAGAGTTAGAATCTCAGATAAATGCTATAGTAAGTAAATTGGCTAACTTTTCTTTTGCTGAAGCTCAGCAATTACTAAGTGAGCTCAAGGAAGTTTTGGAGGTAGACTAATATGAACTTTTTTAAAAATGTCAGAGAATTTGCTGATGATGAGCAGAAAAACATTCTGGCCGTCGATGATTCCCCTGAAAATATTGAAATAATAAAACAAAGCTTAACTCCAGAATATCAGGTCAAGGCTGCAGTGAGAGGAGAGTTAGCCCTAGAAATAGCCCGTCAGCAGAGGGTGGATTTAATTCTCCTGGATATCCGAATGCCAGGCATGGATGGTTATGAAGTCTGTCAGCGCTTGAAAGAAGACCCAGATACTGCTCAAATTCCAATCATTTTTTTGACAGGCCAGGATACCATGAGTGATGAAGCTTTAGGACTGCAGATGGGGGCAGTGGACTTTATAATTAAGCCCATAAATCCACCAATCCTTAAAGCCCGCCTGCAAACTCATCTAGCTTTGAACTCAGCCCGTAAAAAGTTGAAAAAACACAATAATTATTTAGAAGAGTTAGTAGAAGAGAAAGTTGCCGAAATTGCTGATTCTCGCATGGCTTTAATATATGCCTTAGCCCGGTTGGCTGAATCAAGGGACGAGGAAACCGGGGAACACCTGATAAGAACTCAAAAATATTGCTGGTTACTGGTCAATAAGCTAAAAGAAAAGGGCGGTTATTGCCAGGAAATTAATGATAGCTACTGCAAAAATATCAGCATAGCCACTCCCCTCCATGATATTGGCAAAGTGGGAATACCTGATTCTATTTTATTAAAACCGGGAAAACTCTCTGCGGAAGAATTTGAACGAGTTAAAAATCATACCCTGATTGGTTATGATATTATAGAAGAGATTCAACAGATGTATGCTGACAATACTTTACTACAGGTAGGGGCAAATATTGTTCTCTACCATCATGAAAAATGGAATGGTAGCGGCTATCCTGAAGGTCTTAGTGGGCAGGATATTCCTTTAGAGGCTAGAATAATGGCCATAGCTGATGTCTATGATGCTTTAAGAAGTGAGCGGCCTTACAAAGATGCTTTTTCTCCTGCAAAAAGCTCAAAAATTATCCAGGAGGATAGAGGCAGCCATTTTGATCCCCTTTTAGTGGATTGTTTTCTGGAATTAGAAAGTGAATTTGCCAAGATAAGCAGTGAAAAGGAAACCATGGTGAATTTTTCCCAGGAGATAACATTGATTGGTTCTTAATTATATTTTTTGTAACTATAATTTTTTAGATTAAGATTGTTATTTAACTTGATTATGGGCCATAAATTTGATAAAGTAAAAATAGCTTTTGGAATGTTATATTATTAACATATAAATCAAGCCAAAATTATAAAGGGGGATTATTTAGATGTCAACCAAAGCAAGGCTATTTTTGGGAATTTTTGTGATATTTTTCTTAATTATGTCCCTTAGTTCGTTTGGTCCTGCTCGGGCCCAGGAAATATTAGAAGAGCCTGAATTAAATGATGAAGATTGGCTGGCAGAGTCAGTAGGTGGTATAGAAGCCGACCAGGAAAAACTAACCAATAACATTCAGGACATTGCCATGCCTCTTTACTTTTTAGAAAATTATTTAGCAGAAGTTCTCCCTGCCATTGCCGAGCCGGGAGATTATAAAATCAACAGTCTCCCTACCCGGGAAGGACTTTTTGAGATTGAAGATATAGAACAGGTGAGCAAACAGTTTGAAGAACAGCCGGAAGACTGGGAGGAGGGGGATGACTGGCAGTGGAATTTTCAGGACGATGAACGTTATGTAGAGATAAACTTAACCTCTCGCCAGATTGATTTTGTTGAGGAGCCAGGCAAGCCTTTATTAAGCCGTCTGATACTTGATCTTGAATATTATACTCCTGATTATGAAGTTACAGGAATTATTCATTTATATGATGATTTCGATGATCTGGATTTTTCTATTACATTAGAGCATTATGATGCCGCCTATGATAAAGTAGAGGCTGAAATAAGCATGGACTTACTTGATAGAGTGGAAAATAGATTTAGTTTTTCTGGTGATATGTACTTGCCAGGGCTTAATGTTAGCGGTCAGCATCAATTCATATTTACTGACCGTCCCCTGGAACTACCTCGCACCAAACCTTTGTATTTAGATGAGTTTATCTTCAATGGTTATATAGGTTCAGAAAGTTTTGCTATAGAAGGGGATCTATGGATCTGCAGAAGTTCAATCGTGATGGATGGTTATACAGTAATCTATTAATTAATATTTTGAAAGGAGGAGTAAAATGTCGGAAAATCCTGACATAGTTGTGACTGAAGCGCCCCACTTAATGTCTGATGGAGATTCCACTCTTTTAGTAATGTCAGATGTTTTGTTGGCGCTTTTACCTGCGACTCTAGCAGGTATATATCTTTTTGGCATTAATACACTTTATGTTATTATGGCGGCTGTTTTTACAGCCATGGCTGTAGAGGCAGTCTTTTTGCGACGTATTGGAAGCTTTCAGGAAGTGTTGGGCGATGGCAGTGCAGCAGTAACAGGTTTGCTGCTGGCCCTAACTCTGCCACCTGATATCTCACCAGGATTGGCTGCTGCCGGAGCAGCAATGGGAATTATCATTGGTAAACTTTTATTAGGAGGGTTAGGCCATAATATTTTTAATCCCGCCCTTGTTGGCCGGGCAATATTACTGGCAATCTGGCCGGCAGCAATGACGACTTACTCCAGCCCTTTAGATGGCAATACTACTGCTACAGTTTTAGGTGGGGCTGAGTATAGTTATGCAGAGATGTTCCTCGGCAATATTCCAGGTAGCATAGGAGAGACTTCTGCTCTGTTACTGCTTTTGGGAGCAATTTATCTCTTCTTTAGGGGTAGAATAGGCTGGCGCATTCCTTTAGGTTATTTAGGCACTGTTGCCCTTTTATCACCATTATTTGGGGCCAATGTTCTGGTACAATTACTTGGTGGAGGTTTGATGCTCGGCGCCTTTTATATGGCTACTGATATGGTGACCTCTCCCATGGATGATCGGGCAAAATTGATCTTTGGAGTTGGCTGTGGACTCTTTACGATTGTTATTCGGGAGTTAGCAACTCTACCTGAAGGCGTAACTTATGCTATCTTACTCATGAATGCTCTGGTACCTTTAATGGATAGATATATCAAACGCAGAGCCTTTGGAGAGGTGAATTAAAATGGCTGGAGATAAAAAATATTCTACTAGCATATTTATTGTGGCTATAACCCTGGTGGTTGCAGTTTTGGTCTTATCTTACGGTTATAGTATTGTGCAGGAATTAGCTGTTGCCGAAGATGTAGATGAAGAAGTCAGGGAGCATTTGGTGGCTATCTATGGAGAGGATGCTTCCTTTTCTGAGTTTGAATATGAAGGTGAGGTTTTTTATGCAGCTAGAGAAGCAGGAGATACCATCGGGGTAGCTCACACCGGTAGTGGCTCCGGTTATGGTGGAGATATTTATGTGCTTACGGGTATTGATCGTACAGGAGAAATAGTGGGTATTGCTGTTAAAGACCATCAGGAAACACCTGATTTAGGAGATAGAGTTGAGGATGATGATTTTCGAGAAAGATTTGTTGGTTTAGCTTTAAATGACCCAATAGAAATTGGCGATGATGTTTCTGGCTTAACAGGAGCAACTGTTTCAGCAGAAGGTGTAGCAGAAGCTGTTAGGTCTTCAGTTCAAAAAGCCTTTGACGCCATGCAGTCAGGTGAATATTAGAAAGGGGGAGCTCAGCTAATATGGAGTTATTTTCATCGAAATTCTGGCAACAATCAAGAATCTATTTGCTTCTCATAGCATTAGCTCCGGCTTTAGGTGGGGCAACCAATTTTATCAATGCCCTTTATCTGGGGTTGATTACTCTGGTTATAACAATAGCGGCCGGGCTAGTAAATGTCGCTTTAAAAGGAATTATCGATAAAGAAGCTAGAGTACCTTTCACAGTAATAGTTACTCTAACTTTGTTAACTATATATCAATTCTATTTGACAATTTTTAATGCTTCCCTGCTGGACGAATTGGGAATTTTTATTCCCCTGGTAGCTTTAAATGTTCTGGTCTTGCGGCAGACAGTTTTATTTGAAGTGGAAGATGTGAGTAAAGAGTTCCGCAAAAGTGTCTGGTTAGGTGTGCAATTTCTCTTTATACTGATTTTTCTCGGTGGCCTGCGTGAGGTCTTTTCCACCGGTGGAATAATGGGAACTGAACTTTTAGCTCGAGACCTATCATTTTTTGGAGAACCCGGGGGAATGATGATAATCCTGGGCATGCTTTTTGCTTTAGTAAAAGCAATTGCTCCTGAATTACAGCAAGAACGAGAAAAGGGGGTAAAATAGCATGCTGGATCTATTTTATCTTTTGCTGGGAGGAGTACTCTGGAATAATGTGATATTAACCCAGTTATTAGGATTATCACCCTTTTTAGTTGAACGGGAAAGAGCCTCAGTGGAGGACCTCTGGGGAATGGGAATGATGACAACAGCTTTATTAGTTGCTTCAGCTTTTCTAGCCTTTCTGGCTTATGATGTGGTGCTTTTACCACTGGGTTTAGAGTTTTTGGATAATCTAATATTGATAATAATTGTCTTTTTGTTAGTATTATTATTCCAACAATATAAAGATGAAGGAGAACGAGGTAAACGCTGGCATTTATATTTACCTGATGTTTTTATGAATACTGCTATTTTTGGTGTTTTATTATTAAATGTAGCTGAATGGGAAACTTTAATTGAGGCTCTGGTAGGAGCAGCTGGTTTTGGCTTGGGCTTTGCTTTTATGCTGGTTATTGTGGAATCCTTTAACAAGCGCCTGGAAAAGTTACCTCTGCCAAACTGGATTACTGGAGTACCAGCCCAATTGATTACTTTGGGAATTTTAGCCCTGGCAGTATCAGGCTTTAATGGGCTATAAAATTTAAAGAATTTATGGAGGTGTACCTTAAGTGAGAACTATAAAGTCCTTTGATAAAGGGATGTATATCCCTCATCACAAGGAATATACGAATGATAAAAAAATAACTAGATTGTTGCCCTACCCTAAAGAAGTGATAATACCTTTAAATCAGCATATTGGCGAAACAGTTGAGCCTTTAGTTGAAGTTGGAGATAGAGTTGAGGTTGGAGATAAAATTGGGGACTTAGATGAATTTTGGAGTGCCCCGGTCTTTGCCAGCCTATCAGGGGAAGTAAAGGCTATTGAACCTCGACCCACGGGGACGAATGGCGATTGCCTTTCAGTAGTTATAGCAGCTGATGAAGAACAACCAGAATTCACTATAGAGGAGCGGGAAAACTGGGAGCAGTTATCAATAAATGAACTAAAAAATCTCCTGCAGGAAAATGGTATAGTTGGTATGGGAGGAGCTGCCTGTCCCACCCACATTAACGTCAGTGCTGATGATCCCGTCCCCAACTTAATTTTAAATGGAGCAGAATGTGAACCCTTTTTAACCTGTGACCACCGGATGATGGTGGAATGGGCCGATAAATTAATTAAAGGAGCCCAGATTCTCTTTAGAATCATTCAAGCTCAGGACTGTTTTATTGGCATTGAAACCAATAAACCTGATGCTATTGAAGTTTTAGAAGAGAAGACGGCAGATCTAGAACATTTCCATGTTGTTCCTTTAGATACCAAATATCCTCAGGGTTACAAAAAGACTTTGATAAAGGCTATAACTGATAAAGAACCACCTATGGGCGCTCGGTCAGCAGAAGTTGGCTGTATAGTGAGAAATGTAGGTACAACAATAGCTATTTATGATGCTATTGTGAACCAAAAACCTTTATTTGAGCGTGTTACAACTGTCAGCGGACCGGAGACAATTCCCCAGGCCGGAAATTATATAGTACCTATCGGTACTCCGGTAAGACATATATTAGAGGTCTGTGGTGTTGATACCGATAATATTTCCAGCCATAAGATAATTTTAGGAGGAGCAATGACTGGTTCTGCTGTCACCACCCTGGATGCTCCAGTTACCAAAAGTGATACCGGCGTTTTATTATTACCTGAAGAAATGGTCGAGTTAAATGAGGAAGTTGGCCCCTGCATCCGCTGTGGTAAATGTGTAGATAACTGTCCGATGTTTTTATTTCCCAATGAGTTGAGTTTGTCTGCTGAAGCCGAGGATTACCATGAAGCCGAGCGTCTCCACGCCACTGAATGTGCGGAATGTGGAATTTGCAGTTACGTTTGTCCTTCCCGCCGGCCAGTGGTAGAATCCATAGTTCAGGCAAAGCCAGAGGCTAAAAAAATACGTCGCAGTAAAAAGTAACTATCGGGAGCAAAATGAAAAAACAAATAAAACTTAGTAAATAATATAAAATTATATGCTGGCAAACCGGGGAGATTACTTCCCCGGTTATCTTTCTTTTAATTTATTTCTCTTTATCCCTTACAAAGCAGTGATTTTTTGATATAATATAATTATACACTAGGGGAGTGTCTGCTGAGCTTATGAGGATGTGAGATCAATGCCTGACAGGTTAAATAGCATCTCAGGAATGGTTAATAATATTGTCCAGCAGAAAAAGATAGCTCAGAAGAAGATAACTGAACGACAGGAACAGGAAGAGGAGAGCAAATATTCCTCTGCTGGCGATGAAATAAAGGTCTCAGAATTAGGAAGAAAACTGCGCCTGTTGCTTAAAATAATTGAAAAAGAGGGAAGTGAAGAGGATTTAACAGGCTTTCACTATATCATGAAAGAATTTATTAAAAAACCAGATAGCTTTGCCATTTTGAATTTTGTAGAAGTGCTTTTAACTTTACATAAAAAAAGGTGGGATTACTTCAATGAGGTTCTCTTTCAGGCCTATATCCTGGCCAAAGATGATTTAAATCCCGGTCTCTGGCTTGGCATTTTAACTAGACTGGGAGTTGAAGAGGCAGAAAATTTTATTTATTGTACTTCAAGAATATTTCGCCAACAAAATCGCAAAGGTGTTATTAAAGAATTAGTTCAATATCTTGAGAGGGTAAGGGTTATTATCAATCAGTATGGAGAAGAAGAAAGAGATAGAAGAGTAAAACAAATATTACAGGCCGGTCAATAATGCCTTATCCACTTAACTTTTTTTGTAATAATTTCTAGACATTGATATAATAAATAATATACAGGTGTTTTTTAAAGGCAAATTATAAGTCTAAAAGGCTAATATTTTTTAGTTGATAATTATAGGCAGGAATACCTGTTAGTATTTAGAATATATCCATATAGCAGTTTTTTAACTGCTTTCATTGACCTATCTTGTTAATACTATACATCCAGGTGTTATTTTGTTGTCAAAATAAAGCACTTTGAAGGGGGAAAATATTCTTGAAGTCCGTACTTATTGTTGATGATGCGGCTTTTATGCGCTTAAATCTGAGAAAGATTCTTAAAGATGACTATGAAATAATTGGCGAGGCTGAGAATGGAATAGAAGCTGTGGAGATGTATCAGGAGCATGAGCCTGATATAGTTACCATGGATATAACGATGCCAGAGATGGATGGGCTGGAGGCAATTAAAGCTATTAAAGATATTGATCCTGATGCTAACATAATCGTTGTAAGTGCTATGGGACAGCAAAAAATGGTTATTGATGCTATTGAAGCTGGAGCAGCTGATTTTATTGTCAAACCCTTTAAAGATGAACGTGTAATCAATGCCATTAACAAGATTTCTCAATAACCTTTTATTAGTCTAAAAGACATAAGAGAGCAGTTATAACAATATTTCCTAAAAATTAGTAAAAAAGTAGTGTTTCAAATTAGTTATTTTCCTTTGTAGAGCTATATGATATAATTATAATAATAGTAATAATTTGAAATACAACCATACTTTTTTACTATTCTAGCATTTATTATTCTAGCATTTATTGTATTGGCAACAAATTGGCTGAAAGCAGGAAAGGAGTATTATAATAATGAATGAAATGCTTAATTTACTGCAAACCGGATTAAGCGGGGCCAGCAGAAGACAGGATGCAATTACTAATAACATTGCTAACGCTGATACTCCTGGCTACAAAAGAGAAGATGTGGATTTTAAATCTACTCTGGAAAACATGACGTCGACCAGACCCGGTCTTGAGCTAAATACCACTCATCCCGGTCATCTGACTGGTACTGGAAGTGGAGCTCACCCTCAAGAATTCAATCATTTTCGTGAGACCGCTACTTCCCTGAGGTTGGACGGAAATAACGTCGATATTGAAAAGGAAATGGCTGAGATGGCAAAGAACAATCTATATTTTGATACCCTGGCCCAACAAACTGATGCCAAATTCAATACAATTCATAGTGTGCTGGAAAGGAGTGGTGGATAATAATGTTTTCTAACTTTGACACCAGTGCTTCTGGCCTAACAGCCCAGAGACTGAGGATGGATACAGTAGCCGATAACATTGCTAATGTCAACACTACCAGGACTGAAGAGGGAGAACCCTATCGCCGCAGGATGCCAGTTTTTTCTTCTCGAGATAGCGGCTCTTTTGCTAACTTTATCCAGAGAAGAATCGGCAGATTTGGTCAGGCTGATGAGCAGGGAGTAGAAGTGACGGAGATAGCCGAGGATGAAAGCCCCTTCAAGCAGGTATATAATCCTGAACATCCTGATGCTGATGAAGAAGGTTATGTGGAGAAGCCTAATGTCGATATTACCATGGAAATGGTTGACATGATCGATGCTTCCAGAGCTTATGAAGCTAATGTTACTGCTCTTGATACCAGCAAAAACATGGCTATGAGAGCCCTGGATATTGGTGGGGCATAATTTAAAATTAGATGCAGGCCTTAAAAATGAGGAGGAAAGATAGCAGTGGAGCCTATCTCAGAAAGACTAAATGTATTGGTAGATAATGGTCTGGCGGAAAGAACTTCACGGGCAGCTGAAGAGGAAGGGCCCAGTTTTGCCGATATTGTCCAGGAAAATATAGCTGAGGTTAATGAATTAGAAAAAGAAGCAGATCAGTTAACCGAAGATTTTGCTCTGGGAAAGACTGATAATATCCATGATGTAGCTATTGCAACAGAAAAGGCCCGAATAGCCCTGGACCTTACTCTGGAAGTACAGAGAAGAGTAGTAGATGCCTTTGATGAAGTTATGCGGATGCAGATATAAGGATAAATTAAATTATTTAGCTTTAAGAATTACATAATATGGCTTTATAATTTTTGTTGTTATTTATTTGTTATTTATAATTCTATTTAATCGTAATCTATATTTTATTTAATACATTATTTTTAGTTTCAAATATTATCTTTAATTTATTATCTAGATGTTAGACAATAAATTTCTACTTAATTTTAAGTGGGGTATAAAATATTATGGATAGGCTGAGAGAGTATTTAAATCAGCTAAAGGAAATATGGGATAATCTTAATACCAGGGGGAAAATTATAACCGGCACAGTGGCAGGAGCGGTATTATTTGGCCTGCTCTTTTTGGTTTTTCGTTCTCCGGCCCGAAATTATCAACCTCTTTTTCAGCAACTCACGCCGGAAGATGCCAGTGCCATTGTAGAGGAACTGGAAACCAGGGATGTTAATTACCAGCTAGCTGAAGATGGCCAGACAATTATGGTCCCCGCTGATGATGTCCACCGGATGAGACTGGAGATGGCAGCAGAAGGGTTGCCAGAACAGGGGTTGGTTGGTTTTGAAATTTTTGATGAAACTCAGTTTGGCACCACCGATTTTGAGAGAAGAGTTAACCTCTATCGAGCGATGGGGGGAGAAATTAGCCGATCGATTCAGTCTATGAATAATATAGCCATGGCTCGGGTCCAGATCACTGCCCCGGAAGAAAGCCTCTTTATTGATGAGGAAAGGCCAGCTAAAGCATCGGTTATGCTTGAGCTTGAGCCCAATGTAGAACTTTCGGAAAGTCAGGCTCGAGCTATTGCTAATTTAGTATCCAGCAGTGTTCCAGATTTACAACCTGACAACGTTACCATTGTTGACACTGCCGGCAATTTGCTTTCTCCCCAGCAGAGAGGTGAAGAGTTAGATATAGCAGAGGGAACTTCTGAGCAGCGAGAGTTAGAAAGGGATTATGCCGATAGATTAAAGAGTGAGTTAAATGCTATGTTGACGAGAATATTAGGACCTGATAATTTTACAGTACAGGTTTCAGCCCGGATGAATTTTGATCAACGAGAAAGAGAATCTATGACCTATCTGCCGGTAATAGATGATGAGGAAGGGATTCCCCGCAGTCGGCAGGAGATGGTGGAGATGTATCGCGGGGAAGAATTAGAAGATGGAGGAGTGCCAGGGACTACCAGTAATATACCAGGCTATGAGGCCATCGAAGAGATGGAAGATGGCAGTTATCAGCGCTCAGAGACCATCATTAATTACGAGATGGATGAAATCTTTGAGCGGGAGACCTTTGCCCCTGGTTCTTTAGAATTACTTTCAGTTTCAGTAATGATAGATGATGAGATGGAAGAGGATGAACTGCTGGCTTTAGAACAATCCATCCAGGCTGCCATTGGCTATGAAGAGGAGCGAGGAGATACTGTTAATGTAGCCAGCATGGATTTTGACCGCACCTTAGAAGAAGAGATGGAACTGGCCAGAGCCCAAGCTGAAGAAGAGAGACAACGTCAGATGATGATGTATGCTATTCTAATAGGGGTGGTGCTGGTCATAACGGCCATAACTATCTTTATACTCCGTCGCCGTACCGGACAAGAAGCCGAGCCCGTTCCAGAAGGTGCCAGGGTTGATATGATGGTAGATGATGAAGAAGAGGAAGAGGTTGAATTGCCTGAAGAGGAATTGAGTGAGGAAGAGAAGAAACTTCGCAAAATGCGTGATGAACTAAAAGAGATAGCTGAAGAACAGCCTGAAGAGATTGCTGATCTATTAAAAAGCTGGCTAATGGAATAGGGCTCTACTGTAATCAAAAGAGGTGACTTAAATTAATGGCTAATAACATAGATGGTCGGAAAAAAGCAGCGGTACTGATGGTCTCTTTAGGGCCTGATATTTCTGCTAAAGTTTTCAAACATCTTTCCGACGAGGAAATAGAAGAATTAACCCTGGAAATTGCCAATATGCAAAAGATTGATAAAAGTGAGAAGAAAGAAATACTGGAAGAATTTTATCAACTGGCAAAGGCCCAGGAATATATCGACCGAGGTGGTATCCAGTATGCCAAGGATGTGCTGGAAAAAGCTGTGGGTGAAGATAAGGCCCGGGATATTTTAGGGCGCCTGACGGCAACTCTCCAGGTACGGCCCTTTGATGCCATTAGAAAGACTGATCCCTCACAGATTTTAAACTTCATTCAGGGAGAACATCCCCAGACCATCGCCTTGATTTTAGCCTATCTCCAACCAGAGCAGGCTTCACAGGTAATGTCTGCTCTGCCACCGGAGATTCAAAGTGAAGTCTCCAAGCGGATAGCTATCATGGACCGCACTTCACCTGAGATCATAAAAGATGTTGAAGAAGTGTTAGAAAAGAAACTCTCCACTATAGCTACCAGTGAATATGCTTCCGCTGGCGGAATTGAATCCATTGTCGATATTCTCAATCAGGTTGATCGAGGAACAGAGAAGAATATCTTAGATCAACTGGAAGAGGAAGACCCTGAACTGGCCGAAGAGATCAAGATGAGAATGTTCGTCTTTGAAGATATAACTGTTCTCTCTGATAAAGCTATTCAGCTGGTCTTGCGTCAGGTTGACACCCATGATGTAGCGTTAGCTCTAAAGACGGCCAGCTCTGAGGTAGAAGAAAAAATATATACCAATATGTCAGATAGAGCAGCAGAGATGTTAAAAGAAGATCTGGAATACATGGGACCTGTTCGCTTGCGGGAAGTTGAAGAAGCCCAGCAGAGGATTGTTAACGTTATCCGAGAGTTAGAAGATAGCGGCGAAATTGTAATAGCCCGAGGCGGGGAGAGTGAGGTAGTTGTCTAAAATAATCAAATCATCCCAGATTACAGGTGAATATCGTTTAAGTGATAAACTGGCCTTAAAAAAGCAGCAGGAAAAAGCCCGGCAGAAAAAAGAAAAAATGCAGCAAAAAAATGAGAAACTCAAATCTTTAAAAGAACAAATTTTAGCTGAAGCCCGCCAGGAAGCTGAGGCTATCAAAGAAAAAGCCCGAAAAGAGGCCGACCAGATAAAGTCAGCAGCCCAGGAAGAAGTCCAGGAGATAAAAGAAGAAGCCCGTGCTGAAGGTCAGGATAAAGGCTATCAGGAAGGGTTAGAAAAGGGTAAAAAAGCGGGTAGAGAAGAGGCTTTAGCAGAAATGCAGCAAGAGCTTACAACTTTAGAACAGACGGCAAAAAAAGCCGAGGAGGAAATCCAGGAAGAGCTTGCTAACCTGCCGGAGAGAATGGTGGACCTGGCTATAGAAATTTCGCGCCATATAGTCCAGACTCAATTAAAACTCAAACCGGAATTAATATTGCCCATAGTTAAAGACTGTCTCTCTGAAGTGAGCATGAAAAATAACGAAGTAAAGGTTCGCGTTAACCCTCAGTTGGCCTCCTTAATATCCCAGCTGGAAAATAATTACCAGGGAGAATTTGACCTGGAAATCATAAGTGATAAAGACCTTGCCCGGGGTGATTGTCTGGTAGAGACAGAATTTGGCGGTCGAGATGCTACCTTAGAAGCTAAATATAAGCTTTTGCGGCAGAATTTAAATGAGGGGACAGTGACTGATGAAAAGTCTTGATTTTCCGGCAGTATATCAGCAACTAGATAGCACTCCCACCAGCATAAATTTTGGTCATATTACCAGAGTTGTGGGCCTGATTATTGAATCTCGAGGGCCGGAAGTCAGCATTGGTGAGCTCTGTCTGGTGAAAAATCATCAGCGTACCGTGCAGGCTGAAGTGGTGGGTTTTGATGATAACAAAGTTCTTTTGATGCCTATTGGGGAGATTCAGGATATCAATCCCGGTGCTAGAGTACTGGCTACCGGGGAAAAGTTAAAGGTTAAGGTTGGAGAAAATTTGCTGGGGAAGGTATTGGATGGACTCGGTAGGCCCCGTAACGGAGAAGAATATTTAACAGCAGATATGGAAGAGGTTCCCGTCCACAACTCGCCTCCTGACCCCATAACCAGACAGCGAGTAACTAAGCCCTTGAGTTTGGGGATAAGGAGTATTGATGGCCTTTTAACCTGTGGACGAGGGCAGCGGGTGGGGATTTTTGCCGGCAGTGGTGTAGGTAAAAGTACCCTTTTGGGAATGGCAGCTCGCAATACTGAAGCTGATATCAACGTTATTGGGTTAATTGGAGAAAGAGGTAGAGAGGTTAGAGACTTTATTGAAAGAGATTTAGGTGAAGAAGGACTGGCAAGATCTGTAATTGTAGTGGCCACCTCTGATAAGCCGGCCTTAGTCCGATTTAAAGCAGCTCAGGTAACTACCGCTATTGCTGAATATTTTCGCTCCCAGGGCCAGGATGTCTTGCTGATGATGGACTCTATTACCAGGGTGGCTATGGCTCTGCGCGAAGTTGGCTTGGCCAGTGGGGAACCGCCGGCGACAAGGGGATATCCTCCTTCTGTCTTTGCCCGTTTGCCGAAGCTCTTAGAACGAACAGGAGCTTCAGATTGTGGCACCATAACTGCTCTCTATACGGTTTTGGTGGAGGGGGATGATTTCAATGAACCAATCTCCGATACCGTCCGGGGTATTTTAGATGGCCATATCGATTTATCACGGGAATTGGCCTCTCGCAATCATTATCCCGCCATCGATGTTTTGAGCAGTGTGAGCAGGGTAATGCCAGAAATAACCACAGAGGAACATCAAAAGGCAGCTGGTCAATTCAAAAAATTACTGGCCGATTATCAGGAGGCCGAAGATTTAATAAATATTGGTGCCTACGAAGAAGGAAGCAACCCGGAGGTAGATGCAGCGATTGCTCATATCTCGGCTATAAATGATTTCTTGCAACAGGATATCAGTGAAGAAGCAGAATATCAAAATACTATAACAAGATTGCAGGAAATTGTCTCTTGATTTTTGAATGAGCAATTAATCATTAAGGGAGCAATTGATTATTAGAGGTTAAGAACTAAAATAATTTTATCTTAAAATAATTTTTATCTGGTGATTATAATGAAAAAATTTAAATTTAAGTTAGATAAAGTTTTAAAAGTTAGAACGATTCAGGAGGAACTTGCCCAAAACGACCTGGTTAAAGCTCGGAATAAGGCTAAAAAAATACGCCGCAGCGTGGAAAAATTAGAGAACAAACAGCACAGCACTTATAATTATTTGCGAGAGAAAAATTCTCCTGATCCTGATTTAGCAGTAAGAGCCAGAAAGTTTATCAACTATAATCGTCAGAATATCAAAGCATCAGAGAATAAACTGCAAGAACAGCTCCAGGTAGTAGAGAAAAGGAGAGAGAATTTATTGGAGAAAGCTCAGAACAAAAAAGTATTGCAAAAACTTAAAGATAAAAAGGCTAACCGCTTTTATCGAGAGCAGATGAGAAAAGAGCAAAAGAATATAGACCAGATAGCACTGGCCAATTCTGCCAGTAAATTTACGGCTATCTCGAGCAATGAAATCAATTTAGATAATTCTCTTTAAAGTTAAGTGAGGTTGTTATTTGATGAAGAAAAAACTACTAATCTTTGCTATAATACTGGCTTTACTCTCTACTATTACCATCATAGCTTTAAACTTTTTCGGCATAATTTCTCTCCGTTATTATGGGGAAGAGATAATAACCGGTCTGCCTTTTTTAGAAGAATACCTGGCGACTGGAGAACAGTATGATAGATTGGAAGAGGACTATGAAGAGTTATTGCAACAGTACAATGAGTTAGAGGCGGATTATGAGCAACTCTCAGAGGATTATGAGGCCTTATCCCAGGAACAGGAAGATACATTAGCTGAGTTAGAAGAGCTGGAGGCAGTCTATGAAGACCTTCATGAAGAGGAGATGACCAGGGAAGAGAGAATGCAGAATCTGGTTGATATTTACTCCAACATGAATCCGGCTCAGGCGGCAGATATCTTTGAGACTATGAATGAAGAAGTAGCAGTGGCAATCCTGGGAGGAATGGAAGACCGTGATGCAGCCGAACTGCTGGAAAATCTACCGGCTGAATTAGCAGCGGAGTTTTCAGCAGAATTACAATAAACCTGTAACTAGCATTAGGTGAGCGGACAGAGATATTGACCATTGTCTGCAACCAAAAAAGGCTGAAATATTTTGGGAAGGAGGTGAATAAATGGATGTAGGATTCAATATGTTAGCCGCGATGGGAGTAATGGACCGAGGAGAGCTTGCAGGTGACCATTCTGCCTTCCCTGAAACTGGCGCTGGAGAAAAGCCTGACAGTGATTTTGCCGCTATGATTAAAGAAAAACTTGATATAAACCAGGAGCAGGCAGAACTGCTGGCGCAGGGAGAGTCTTTAGCTGCCGGGGAAGTAGATGCTGATTTGTTGGCTCAACTGCAGAACTTTCTGGCAGAAATCGGCGAGGATAAGGAATTAGAAGCTGCTCTACTGGTACTCCTCTCTCAGTTAGAATTGCTGGATATAGCGGAACTGGGAGAAACTGAAGGTTTAAAGGAGTTATCGGAAGAGTTAGCAGAGCTGCAGGAAATACTGGCGTCTGGTGCAGTTGAAGATGAAGAGCTGGATACTGCTTTGCTGGCACTTCTTTCTCAGTTAGAATCGTTAGATATAGCTGAGTTAGGAGAGAATGAGGGATTAAAAGAGTTATCGGAAGAGTTAGCAGAGCTGCAGGAAATGCTGGCATCAGAGGATGACTTATCAGCTGAAGCTCTGGCAAAATTAGAGGAGAGTTTTTCTGCTGACTTACTGGAGCTGATCTCTCAATTAGAGGGAGATGAGTCCAACCAGGAGATACTGCAGGAATTGCTAAGCCAGATGATGAGCGAAGGTGGCAGCAATACTGAAGTGCTGGAAAACCTGGCTGATATGTTTTCCACTGAAGTTGCCAAGATGAAAGAGTTCCTTCAGCAACTGCAGGGTAGTGAAGAAGGTCAGGCTTTTAAAGCCAGGCTGGCTGCAGAGGTAGGTGACCTCTTATTAGAAGCAACTGCTGGTAGTGAGGGAACCGATAATACCACTGCTTTCACCCCTGAAGCCGATGGCTTTTCTTTTCTTCAAGCAGAGATGGAAACTGGTAGCCTCGCGGAACTGACTAAGGAATGGCTGGATTTTAATCAGGCCTTTGCCGACAACAGCAGAGCTAACATGGAGTTAGAGCAGCTTGATTTACCCCGGGAATGGCAATTCTCCAATTCAGAACTATTAGCTGAAATGGAGAATGATTCTGGAAATCTGGACTTAACCAGCAAGCTTGAATTGACTGGCTGGCAGGATCTTCAGCCTAATGTCGGAGAAGAAGGTGGCGATTTCAATATAACCGATAATTTAGCTGCCTTAATGGCCGGAGAAGAGATAGCTGTAGGCTCTGAGAATTCAGAGTTTATGTCGGGAGAGTTTTTCTCAGGCTGGTCTGGCGAAGAAAACTTTAATCTGGCTGGACTGGAAAACAGCTCCAATAGCAGCTTTTTAACTGAGGCCTTCGGTGATAACCCGGTATTAGATCAGTTATTCCTGGAAATTGACAGTATGCAGCAGAAGACTCCCACTCAGATGGAGATTGAGTTAGAACCACCCTGGCTGGGTCGTCTGCGTTTGAATGTTTCTGTAGAAAATGGTGAAGTTATGGCCCGTTTTCTCGTCGATAGCGATCTGGTCCGCCATGAATTGGAGAGCAATGTCAACTTGCTGCGCAGCGCTTTAAACCGTCAGGGTTTCAATATTGAGCAGATTTCCATTGATACCCATGATCCTGATACGGCCTGGCAGCAGGAAGATGGACAGCAGACTAATGAAGAGCAAAATCCAAATTATGACCAGGACCAATCTGCCTTTAAACCTCCAGAAGAGGAAATAGCAGCAGTCCTCGGTGATTTAGAGGGTTTTAATGACGAAGATCTCGAGGGAATGAGTCTGGAAATGAAACGCTGGCTGGCCTGGCGTCAGTACTATAATCACATGAATGTGCTGGCCTAGCTAGTTGAATAGAGGAGTTGATAACAAGATGCTGAACAATTTAGATCCAACTGTAGCTGGAGCTACAGGAGAATATTCTTCCATGGGTCAGGGTAAGCAGGTGGAAAGAGAGGACGATGGTCTGGGCAAGGATGCTTTTTTGGAGCTGCTAATCACCCAATTAAGCCATCAGGACCCCTTAGACCCCATGGATAATGACGAATTTGTTGCTCAAATGGCTCAGTTTAGCTCCCTGGAACAGATGGAAAATATGAACAGCAATCTGGAGAACTTCATTGAGAAACAGGGTATCTCAGAAGGTGCCAGTCTGATAGGGCGTGAAGTGGAAACAGTTGACTCAGATTCAGGAGAAAAGGTAGTGGGTTTAGTTGAAAGCGTCAGCAGAGAAGAGGGAGAATTTTACCTCCATCTGCAGGGCTATGAAGACAAGTATCCTCTTGAAGGTATTACCGCTGTACATGCAGGAGATTTCTAACAGCTGGTAATTTAGGGAGGCGATAATNATGGACAACAGNATGATGATAAACCAACCACTGCGTCCAGTCGACAGGACCCAGCAGACTGACCGTCAGCAGCAGGATAAGAAAGCTGATAGTAAAGCTGATTTTAAGAGTCTGCTGCAGGAGAGGCTGGCCGAAAGTGATAAGTTGAAATTTTCCAATCATGCTAAAGATAGGCTGGCAGACCGGCAGATAGAGTTATCTGATGAAAACATATCTAAACTGACGGCAGCTGTAGACAAAGCTGAAGCCAAGGGAGCAAAGGATTCTCTGGTTATGGTAGATGATGTGGCCTATGTTGTCAGTGTGGAGAACAAGACCGTAATCACTGCCATGGATGACAGCAGCATGAAGGAGAATGTCTTTACCAATATCGATAGTGCAGTCTTTATGTAGTTAAAAATAAGGCAATAAAGCAATGATATCCCCGGAAAAGGACTGGACCTCTTGGAGGAAGTCCAGATAGGTTGCTGACTTCAACCTATCACCGGGAAAACTCAAAAGGGAGGTCGATTAGTTCTATGATGCGCTCAATGTTTTCAGGTGTATCCGGACTGCAGACCCATCAGACCGGAATGGATGTAATTGGAGATAATATCTCCAATGTCAATACTGTTGGATTTAAAGGTAGTCGAGCCACTTTTGCCGATATGATGAGCCAGACTTTACAGCCAGCTCAGGGCCCAAATGACCGGGGAGGCATTAATCCCCAGCAGGTCGGTATGGGAGTGGGACTGGCCAGTATCGATACCGATATATCCCAGGGGTCCCTGGAATCTACCGGTAATTCCACGGATTTAGCCGTGGAGGGTGACGGATATTTTGTCGTCAATGATGGCACAGAAGATTACTACACCAGAGCCGGTAATTTCTCCGTTGATGAAAATGGCAATCTGGTCAGCTCAACCAATGGTTTCCAGGTTCAGGGCTGGATGGCTGAAGATGGTGAACTCCCCTCGACAACTGCCGACCAGATGGAAGAGATCAATGTCTATGATGAGCAAATCATGATGGGAGATGCCACCACTGAAGCAGAATTTTCCGGTAATCTCGATGCTAATGCTCTTGAGAATTTTGCAGAGGAAGAAGGAATAGATGTAGAGGATTATGATTTTGAGGATTATGATTTTGATGAATATGGTCCGCATGAGCTAGTAACTTTGGACATCTATGATTCTCAAGGAGGTACTGCAACAATTACCTTTGGTTTTGAACAAACTGATGATAATCAGTGGACTATTCATTATGGAGAAGGAGATAATTGGGAAGACGATTGGGAAGAACTTGATGGAGTTGAGTTTGATAGCAGTGGTAATATTATTGATGATGAAATTGAATTAGATTTGGGTGACTTAGAAGAAATACTGGGCAATGGAGCTGAGTTTGGTGATGATGATGAAAATATCACAATAGATTTATCCAGTTTAACCCAGGTCAAGGATGATTTCAGCGCCGAGGCAACTGCCACCGATGGTGTGGCCTAT
>SL_8KL_010_SEDDRAFT_10000791_pt1 | contig 27638 bp, 34 predicted proteins | sample SodLakKL_010_SED_4_FD_11160 | JGI IMG/M metagenome (IMG submission 11160) | reverse complement strand
AGTGCTCTGTCCAGACTGAGCTACGCGCCCATAGGACTAAAGTTGTGGCTGGATGACTTATATCTTTTACCTTTCCTGTATTATCGGTAAAGTTTTATAAAGACGTTCTACAATACCTATGGACGGTAACATGGAGAGAAAATTCGGCAAGGAAGAAGCAATCTGTCTGTCGACAGGCTTTGCGCTTCTTCTGCTGGTACTGCTGGTCTAAAGACCGGCCAAGCATTATTTCTTTAATTCTTTTTAATTTTAAACTACAACTGTAAAGGGTCGAATACCATGGATCCTGAAAAACTCAAGGACATAGAAAAGAAGTGGCAGAAAAGGTGGAAGGAAGCAGGTATATTCGAAGCCGATGTTGACAGAAGCAAAGAGAAGTTCTTCCTTGCCCATGCATATCCCTATCCATCCGGACCGACCCATCATGGCCATGCCAGGGCCTACCTCTTCGACGATGCCATAGCCCGTTACAAAAGGATGAAGGGGTTCAATGTTCTGTATCCCATGGGATGGCACTGCACGGGAAACCCTGCCATGATCAAGGCCGAAAAGATACACAGAGGAGACAGAGAGACAATCGAAAAGCTCAAAGAGGCCGGTGTCCCCGAGGAAGAGGTCGTGAAGCTAAAGGATCCCTACAAATACGTACGTTTCTTTGCAACTGAATCCGACCTGAGTTACAAGAGCTGCCTGGAAACGGTCGGTTGCTCCATAGACTGGCGCCGGGAGTTTATGACCATCGACGATAGTTACAAAAAGTTCATACAGTGGCAGTACTCCCGTCTCAAGGAGCTTGGTTATGTCCAACAGAAGGAATACCCTGTTGTCTGGTGTCCTGTCCAGGAGATGCCTCTTGGAGACAACGACGTCGAAGACGAGTCACAGGGCGCAAAGGTCGAGGAATACGTTGCCTATAAGTTTAAAATTGAGGTAGACGGCAAGGAAGTTTTGCTCCCTGCCGCCACACTGAGGCCAGAGACTGTATACGGGGTTACAAACATGTTCTTGAATCCCGAGCTGGACTATGTAGTTGCCGGTGTAGACGACGAGAGGTGGCTTCTAAGCCGGGGTGCATACGAAAAGATGAAATACCAGAGGGAAGATGTATCGCCTATAGAGGAGTTCTCCGCCGAAGATATAATAGGCAGCTACTGTAAGAACCCTGTTACAAAAAGGGATGTCATAATACTACCGGCCGACTTTGTCAAGGGCGATTCGGCTACAGGGGTCGTGATGTCGGTTCCTGCCCATGCACCCTACGACCACATAGCCATAGAGGAGTTGAAGAAAAGAAAGGATGTTCTAAAAAAATACGATATCGGAGAGGATGAGCTGGACTTCGACTACATAGGCCTCATAGATCTGGAAGGGTACGGAAAATATCCTGCAGTCGAGGTCGTAGAGGAGATGGGGATAAAAGTTCTGGACGAAGACAAGCTCAAGAAGGCAACCAAGGAGGTATACCGTAAAGAATTCCACAAGGGTACACTGAGAGAAATTACTGCCTATCCTGGAAAGAAGGTCGACGAGATAAAGGACAAGGTAAAGGAAGACATGCTGGCCAGAGGACTGGCTGAAATCTACTACGATACCAGCAAGCCTGTGGTCTGCAAGTGCGGTGCAATTGGAGTCATAAAGCTCGTGGATGACCAGTGGTTCCTGAAATACTCGGACCGTAAATGGAAGGACATGTCACTGGATCTACTCGAAGGGGCCGATGTAGTACCAGACAAGTACCGCAAAGAGTTGGAATACTATCTCGATGAATGGATGGGCGACAAGCCGTGTGCCCGGAAGAAAACCCTGGGAACAGAGCTACCGTTTGACAAAGACTGGATGGTTGAGCCTCTATCGGACTCAACGGTCTATATGGCCTACTACACCGTATCCAAGACCATAAACCAGGAAAACATAGAAGCGGAAAGGCTTGACGGATCCGTATTCGACTACGTATTCTGGGGTAAGGGGGAGCCGGAAAACTGTAAAGTAGAAAAGGATATCCTGAAGGAGATGCGCGAGGAGTTTCTTTACTGGTATCCGATAGATATGCGTATCGCCGGAACCGAACATCTCTCCAATCATCTGTCCTTTATGATATTCCACCATGCGGCACTCTTTGACGAATCGAAATGGCCAAGGGGAATTACAATCCACGGCATGGTCTTGGACGAAGACGGAAACAAGGTATCGGCCTCCAAGGGCAACGGATACAATATGAAGGAGATTGCCAAGGGTGGGTCAATCGACGCCATGCGGCTTGGGATGTACGCCAAATCCAGCCCATGGGACGATATAAAGTTCGGAAAGAAGGAGGTCGACAGAACCATAGAGAACATCTCTTCCCGGTTCCAGAAGATGCTCAAGTATGTGATGATCGAAGGAGCAGAAGAGGACACGAAGGATGTGCTCGACCGGTGGATACTCTCTAAGATGCAGAGACATACCAAAAACACAGAGGATGCCATGGAGAGACTGGAACTGATGGAAGCCGTTAACCATGCCTTTTACGCAGTGTTCAACGACGTCAAGGACTACATAAACAAAAAGGAAAGTCCAAATCGCCGGGTATTCAAAAAGGTAATAAAAACATGGATCAGAATACTTGCTCCCTTTGCACCCCATCTATGTGAAGAACTGTGGAAGAAAACAGGTGGCGATGGTTTTGTATCCCAAGCAGAGTGGCCCGAAGTAGACAGTGATGTTATAGACCAGGCAGCAGAGAGAGGAGTAGAGCTAGGGAACACGGTAGAAGGTGATATCAGAGAAATTAAGGATATAACAGGCCTGGAAAAACCGGAGCAGATCAGATTAGTAGTTTCAGCGGAATGGAAACGGAAGATGAAGTCCGCAGTCGAGGAGGGAAAGGATCTTTCAGAACTCATGGAGAAGGATATGTTCAGAAAACAGGGTAAGAGAGCAGCCCATTACTTCCAGGAACTCAAGGGCGAACACGAAAGAGAGGGCACTATGGATGTCGAAGAAGAACTACAGGCCCTGGAAGAGATGAAGGAGTGGTTCGAAGAGATGTTCCAGGCAGAAGTAGTCGTAGAAAGGGAGGAAAAAAGCCAGGAGGACAAGGCAGGAAAGGCAAGGCCAGGTAAACCTGCAATAGTTCTCAAGAACTAGGATAAGCTTTTATAAGTTTAGGACTTGTATTCTTGTGGGATAATATGGAAAAGGGAGATGTCGTTTCATTAGACTACACAGGAAGAGTAAAGGAGTCCCAGGAACTATTTGATACCACATTAAAGGATGTCGCCGAGGAAGAAAATGCAGTAAATGAAAGGGCCAAATACGAGCCTATAAGTGTTATAATCGGTGCCGATATGGTGGTCGAAGGGCTGGACGATGAACTGGAGAAGATGGATGTAGGAGACAAAAAGGAAGTTGTGATCAAACCCGAAAAGGCCTTTGGTGAGAGAAGAGGAGAGCTAATAAAGACATTTTCTGAAAGTAAGTTCAAGAACAACGACATGAACCCGTACCCCGGTATGAGAGTGACCGTAGGACAACAGGTAGGTAGGATTCTATCGGTCAACTCTGGCCGTGTAAGGGTAGATATGAACCACCCTCTTGCAGGAAGAACGCTGGAATACGAAGTCGAAGTAAAGGAAAGGATAGAAGGAAAGAAAGAGAAGATGAAGGCTTTGGCAGGCTACTATCTAGGAACAGACACCGAGGTGGACATACAAGACGGTAAAGCAGTTGTAGAGGTACCAGAGGGTTCAAATGAAAAGATACTTGAAAAGATAGAGGAGAAGGCAGTTGAATTCTTCGATATAGAAGACGTATCCTTTGAGGAGAAGGAAGATGGATCTGAAGAAGAAGATGAAAAATCTAAGTAGAAAAGACAAGGCCATCGTTGCCTTCTGGATAGTTCTATTTGTTGCACTGATTTTCTATTCGCTGAGAGTTCCAAGAACTGAACTCGAGAGAAACTGTGCCGTGTTCACAAGAAACAACGGCTGCTATATGGAAGAAAATGAGATTATGGAGATGGAATCGGGACAGAGACTGTATGAACTGATAGAAGGAACGCCGTACAGTTCACCAAAGGAAGCATGCGGGTGTGTAACCTACAACATAACAGACCTCTAGTTGGTGCCTTCCAACAAAAACTTTAAATACCTTTAAGTTTCTTATTTTGTGTATAAAGCCACTGGTAGCCTTAAAAATGTCAAAGGGGCTCTCAGAGGCTTTATTTGACTCGTTTGACATCAAATGTATCATTTTTAACTGAAACGTCGTTTTAAAAGCAAATTATGTGGAGGTGACAAACATGGAAGAATCAAACAAGGTTCAAGCACAAAGTGTAGGACAAAGAGAGCCTGAACTTGACCACAAGGCAGACGAGGATCTAAAAGAAATTCTCGAGACAAGAAAGGCAGAGATAAAGGTGATAGGAGTAGGAGGTGCAGGAGGAAACACCATCTCAAGGATGACGCAGGTAGGAATCGTAGGAGCAGAATCTATAGCCGTGAACACAGATGCACAGGATCTTCTTTACACCGACGCAGATGAAAAACTTCTTATCGGAAGAGAGATCACACAGGGACTCGGAGCAGGTGCCAATCCAGAGATAGGCGGAGAGGCAGCAGAAGAGTCCAAACAGGACATCAAAGAAAAGCTCGGAAGTAGTGACATGGTATTTGTTACCTGTGGTCTTGGTGGTGGAACAGGAACAGGAGCTGCACCCGTCGTAGCAGAAACAGCACAGAAACTCGGAGCACTTACAGTCGGTATTGTAACGCTTCCATTTACAATGGAAGGTAAGCAGAGAAGGTCAAATGCACGAAGAGGACTTGAAAGGCTCGAGAACGCAGTAGACACACTAATAGTCATTCCAAACGATAAGCTTCTGGAGATCGTGCCGGATGTATCGGTTACAACAGCATTCAAGGTAGCCGATGAAATTCTGGTGAACGCTGTAAAGGGAATTGCAGAACTTGTCACAAAGCCCGGTCTCGTCAACCTGGATTTTGCAGACATAAAGGCAGTAATGAAGAGTGGAGGTCTTGCAATGATAGGTATGGGAGAATCGGACACAGAAAACAGATCCCTGGAGGCTGTTGAAAAGGCTCTGACAAATCCTCTGCTAGACGTAGACATCGAAGGTGCAGACGGAGCGCTGATCAACGTAACTGGAGGACCGGACAGCACAATCAGTGAAGCACAGGAAATTGTTGAGGCAGTCTCAAACAAACTACACGACGAAGCGAAGGTAATCTGGGGTTCACAGATCGTAGAAGAACTCGGTGAATGCATCAGAACGATGCTTATAGTAACCGGTGTAAAGTCTTCGCAGATCTACGGACCAAAGAAAAAGTACAGTGAAGAAAAACAGAGAGAGATTGAAAAGATCCTAGGAATCGAGTTTGTAGAATAGTCCTTCCGGTTGTGGGGACACGGAGGACAAACCCTCCTTCTATTATTTTATTTTTAAACTTCAACCAATAGACAATTTTTTAAAGGTTGGGTTATATTAAGAATTGGACATGGATGATAGACATGGGAATAAAATCTTTCCTTAAAAGCTGTAGCAGGGTTTTGAAGGTTGCTACGAAACCTTCAAGAGAGGAGTTTTTTCAGACTGCAAAAATCACAGCCCTGGGAATAGTGATAATAGGATCTATAGGATTTGGAATATTCCTGCTGTTCCAGCTTCCAAAAATGATATGGTGAAAATATGGTACTTATGACACTAAAGACAACGATAGGACGCGAGTCAACTGTAATGAACGATATAAGAGAAAGGGTAAGATCCAAGGGATACGACGTAAAGGCACTGGTACATCCTGGAGAACTGGATGGTTACGTTATACTGGAGGGCAGTGCAGGAGATATAAGAAAAATTGTTAGGAATACAAGACACGCAAAGGGTATAATATCAGGAGATGTGGACATAGACGAAATAAGTAAGTTCCTGGAGTCACAGGAGATAGAGATAGAAGTCAAAAGGGACGATATAGTAGAAGTTGTAGGTGGTCCATTTAAAGGTGAGAAAGGTAAAGTAACAAGGGTCGACGAAGCAAACTCCGAGGTAACTCTGGAGTTGCTCGAAGCCACGGTACCGATACCTGTAACCGTAGGCGTAGGCTCAGTAAAAATTCAGGAAAGTAGCGGAGACTGATAACATGGCCGAAATAAATGCACTTGTTGACGCAGGAGACGTTTCTGCAGGCCCACCTCTAGGTCCCCAGTTAGGTCCACTTGGTGTAAATATAGGAGAAATTGTAGCAGAGATAAACAAGAAGACAGAGGGCTTCAAGGGAATGGAGATACCCGTTACTGTAAAGGTAGATGAAGATACAAAGGATTTCGAGATAGAGGTAGGAACACCACCTACTGCTGCCCTAATAAGAAAGGAGGTGGATCTCGATAAACTTTCTGCACATCCAAAAAAGGAGAAGGTAGCAGATCTGTTTATAGAACAATGCATAAAGATAGCAAAGTCCAAGCTTCCTGATCTCAACTGCACAGAGATGAAATCTGCAGTAAAACAGGTAGTTGGAACATGTGTTTCCTCGGGTATAATGGTAGAAGACAAGGATCCAAAGAAGGTTCTCGAGGAGATAGATAGAGGTAAGTATGACGAAGAGATAGAAAACGAAAAGACTGAGCTCACAGAAGAGGAGAAGGAAGAACTTATACAGAAGAGAAAGGAGTTACAGGAAAAGATGGAAGAGAGAGAAGAAGAATTCAGGGAGAAGGCCGAAAAGATGCTCAAGGAGATGGAAGGGGAAGAAGAGGAACTCAGCAGAGACGAAAAGGTCAGTAGACTGGAATCAGAAGATATACCGTACGAGATAATCGTAGACTACCTACCCGAAGAAGAGGAGGAAGGGGAAGAAGAGGAAGCCGAGGATTAAGTTTAAATAGTTTAAAGTAGATTGAACCCATAACCGTTCACTACCGTCGATTCTGACGGTAGGAGGTGAGATCATGGATTACGACAAGGTCGTTGAGAAAGTTGAAAGTCTGAAGAAAGAAAGCGATGAGAGAAACTTCGTTCAGACTTCGGACCTCATAATCAATCTCAGAGATATAGATCTCAATGATCCAAAAAACAGATTTTCTAAGGATGTAATACTACCACATGGAAGAGGTAAGGAAGTAAAGGTCTGTGTTGTTGCAGATTCAAAGATAACAGAAGCGAAGAAGATGGATGTAAACTTAATTACAAAGTACGATCTAGAGGACCTAGAGGGAAACAGAGACGAGGCCAAGAGAATAGCAGAAGAAAACGATACATTTCTAGGTGAAGCTCCGCTTATGCCAAAGATAGGTAAGGTACTTGGACCTGTTCTGGGACCAAGGGGAAAGATGCCAAGTCCGTTCCAACCCGACGATGATCTTGAAAAGATTCTCAAAAAGAGAAGGAACTCTTTATCTATAAAGATAGGTGAAAACCAAACTCTCCACTTCCCTATAGGAACGGAGAAGATGGATGCAGAAATGATAAAGGACAACATAAAGTCTGTTATCAGTGAAATAGAATCCAATCTTCCCAAGGGACCAAAACAGATAGGATCTGTCTACCTGAAGTTCACAATGTCCAAACCTGTGAGGTTGTTATAATGGTAAGAAAATGGAAAAAGAAAGACGTCAAAGAAATCAAGAAGCTTCTGGAGGAGACTCCTGTTATAGGCATAACCAACATGTACAAGATACCAGGCCCACAGCTCCAGAACATACGGAAGGACCTCCACGGAAAGGCAGACATAAGGATGTCCAGGAAAACTCTGATGCTCAGGGCAATAGACAAGGCAGAAAGGGAAGGGATAGACAAGCTGAAGGAACATCTCAAGGGAGAAGCTGCATTCGTGTTTACAGAAATGAACCCATTCAAGATATACTCCTACATACAGGAAAACAAAAGCTCTGCACCTGCCAAGGCAGGCGACATAGCTCCAAATGATATAACAATAAAAAAGGGTGGTACGGGTATAGATCCTGGACCAGCCATAGGTAAACTACAGAACGCAGGACTAAAGACATCCATAGACGACGGAGAGATAAAAATAGTAAAGAAAAGTAAAATAGTAGAGGAAGGGGAAAAGATAACCTCCGAAGTAGCAGCGGCACTTAAGATGCTTGGTATGAAGCCTATGGAGATAGGCCTAAGCCTCAAGACCGTATGGGAAGATGGAAATATATTCAAGTCCGATGATCTGGACATAGATGTAGAAGAATACAAGGACAACATACAGCTGGCATATCAGAGAGCTTTGAACCTCTCTATAAATACAGGGTACGTAACAGATGAAAACATCAGGTTGCTGCTTGCAAAGGCATGGAATGAATCAAAGGCACTTGCACTGGAAAGCGGCTATCCTACAAAGGAAAATATACAGGATCTGTTGAGAATGACCCATGAAAAAACAAAATCAGTAAAATCAAAGGTAGAGGAGGTGTCTTAAAATGGAGTACATACAGTCTGCAATGCTCCTTCATTCCGCAGGCAAGGATATCACAGAGGAAAATATCAAAGGCGTACTAGAAGCAGCAGGCGTTGAAGTAGATGAAGCAAGGGTGAAGTCGTTGGTAGCAGCATTAGAAGATGTTGACATAGAAGAGGCAATTGAGAGTGCAGCAATACCAGCAGCAGGCGCAGCACCAACACAGACAGCAGAAGCACCAGAGGAAGAAACAGAAGACGAAGAAGAGGACGAGGATGAAGAAGAAGGCGAAGAAGAAGCAGCAGAAGGACTAGGAAGTCTGTTCGAGTGATAAAAACCAGAACGTTTATTTTTCTCTTATTTATAATTATAGTTGGTTGCTATGGGAACCGAAGAGTTGAAGAGACGTATACTTGAAGAGGCGTCCAGTAGACCCGAAGGGTTCTTCCCCGTAGAGAAGTTGGAGGCCAGGGGTTTCAGAAGAAATAGATGTATGGAATGTGGTAAGTATTTCTGGTCAACCGACAAGGACAGAGAAGTATGCGGAGAGGCCGAATGCTCCGGTGGCTACACCTTCATAGACAACCCACCCACGGAAAAGAAGTTCAGTTATACATCTGCCTGGGTGGAGTTCAGTAAATTCATGGAGAAAAGAGGTTATACTCCAATAGGTAGACATCCTGTTCTGGCAAGATGGAGAGATGACACAGAGTTTGTAAGAGCCTCTATATACGACTTCCAACCGTACGTTGTCTCAGGCGAGGTAGAACCTCCAGCAAATCCTCTGGTTATACCACAACCATCGCTGCGGTTTAACGATATAGACAATGTAGGTATAACAGGCGGTCATTATGTTCTACATGATCACATAGGCCAGCATGCCTTTGAGAATGCCGAAGACTATAATCAGGACAAATACTTCGAGGACATACTCGACTGGCTTACAGAGGGAATGGGTATACCCAAGGAGGAAATAACGATACACGAAGACTCATGGGGCGGGGGAGGCAACCTTGGAACTTCACTTGAATTCTTTGTCGGGGGCCTAGAACTCCTCAACCAGGTCTACATGTCCTACAGGGTAGATGAATCAGAAAGGGGCTATACCGAGCTGGACATAAAGGTCTTGGATATGGGAATGGGCCATGAAAGAATTGTATGGATAACCAATGGAAGCAGAACATCCTACGAGGCAAACATGCCGGAGGTTGTTGAAAAACTCTACGGTAAAACAGGGGTAAAGCCCGATGAAGATATAAGAGAAAAGTTTCTTCCGTACTCCGGGTTGCTGAACGCAGACGAAGTAGAGGACATAGAAGAAAAATGGAAGGAGATATCCGATGCCATAGGCGTAGAAAAAGACGTCCTCGAAAGAGAAATACAGACCTCTTCAGACATATACTCTATAGCAGACCACACAAGGGCACTTCTTTTCGCCTTTGTAGATGGTGCCCTACCATCCAATACAGGAGAAAAGCATTCTCTACGTGTTATAGCAAGACGTGCAATGGACATAGTCGATAAACGTGGATGGAAAATAGATCTAAAGGATGTAATGGAATGGCATGCAAAGGAGTTAAGGGATCTATTCCCGGAGCTAGAGGAAAACATAGACCAGGCCAGGAGAATAATGGAGCACGAAGAATTAAAATACAGAGAAACAAGAGAAAAGGCCCGGAGTATGATAGAGGACCTGAAGGGCGACATCATCGGAGAAAAGAAACTCATTCATCTCTACGATACCCACGGAATATCCCCAGAAATGTTGGAGAGATTCGGTATAGACATAGAAAGACCAAGGAACTTCTATTCAAAGATATCCGAAAGACACGGAGGAGACATCAAGAAGCAGGTCCATGGAGATGAACTGGACTTGGACGGAGTTCCAATGACAAAAAGGATGTACACCAAGGACGAAAAGAAGGTTAAGTTCAAGGCGTCTGTTGAAAAAATAATTGACAAGGAAGGTAAAAAATACGTGATTTTGGACAGGACATGTTTTTACCCTACACAAGGCGGACAGATGAACGACATTGGAACTATAAACGGCTCAGAGGTCCTCGATGCCATAAACAAAGACGGTATAATCCTCCATACGATGGAACATGTGAACTTCTCTGAAGGCGAAAGTGTTGAAGGAAAGATAGACTGGAAAAGGAGAAAGCAACTGATGCAGCACCATACGGCTACACACATCATAAACGGTGCTGCCCGTGAAATACTAGGTGGACATGTTTCACAGGCAGGGGCCAAGAAGACAGAAAAAAAGGCGAGGCTGGACATAACCCACTACAAAAACATAGACAAGGATGAAATGGACAGAATAGAAGATGTTGCAAGGAAATGGATAGAAGATGACTACCCTGTCAAAAAGACCGTAATGAAGAAATCAGAGGCAGAAAGACAGTATGGTTTCCAGATATATCAGGGCGGAGTTCCACCGGAGAACAAACTACGTATTATAGATATAGGCAACGGACTTGATGTTGAGGCCTGTGGAGGTACCCATGTCGACAGTACAGGAGAAGTGGAAGATATAGTCATAACAAAAAGCACCAAGATACAGGACGGAGTAGTAAGAATGGAGTTTAAGTCAGGGGAAGCAGCAAGACAGCATAGAAAATCCAGGAAGGATCTAAGACAGAAACTGGATGAATTCATAGATATAGAAGGCCGCACACTTGAAGAAGTGGCAGATATATTTGATGTCTCCGTGGAAAATCTCTTTGACGTAGTACAGAGATTTATCCGTGAATGGGAAGAGAGAAAAGACAAAATAGAAGATCTGAAGGATGTCCTGGGAAGGGACTGTCCTGTATACGAACAGAGGCCAAGGGATCCCAAAAGCCTATTTAAACAGTGGAAGATCCAGGGAAAGGACATAGAAAGTCTTGAACAAGATGTGTTGAAAGGAGTTGAAGAACGAGTAAGAGAAACGGACAGTGGATTTATAAGAAAAGAGGTTCCGGTGGGAAATCTCGGCAATCTGATAAGAACTATCAATGAACTTAAGAAAAGATATGACGATAAATCTGTACTCATAAGAGGAACAAATGCAGTTGTGGCTTACAAAGGGGACAACTCGAACATAAATTTAAGAAAAAAGGTAGAAAGAGAAGCAAATGTTGTAAAGGAAGAAAACGGTATCTTCAAGGGATTTGATCTCAAATAATCAGTCGTATCTTACTACTACGTAGTCTCCGTGCTCAAGTCTGTAACTTCTATAGAGGTCCATCGGCCTCAGTGGTTCCTCCATTCCCTCTATAGTCTTACCTTTAGAAACACTTACCTCGTTTCTGTATGTGGTGTTACACATGTTGTTGTTTTCATATTCCATTATCTGGCTATCCGTAAAGGTTATATTCATCTCGTCGAACACATCGCCAAGTGTAACACCGCTTCCTGAGGGAAAGTTTACTCTTCCGTCGGACATAGAGATTCCGATATCATTTTCTGCATCAATATCGGGAAGGTCTATATTTTCCCCACAGATTCTGACCTCGAGAAAAGCCTGTGCCGTTGGGCCTCTGGCTACATCGGTATCTTCGGGAAAGGCAGCCGATATAGCATATACCACAGCAGACCCCCCAAAGAGAAGCACTATGACTATGGCACCTATCTGTTGTTTTGTGACACTAAATTTCATTGATCTCACACTGAAGTTTGATAATAGCCCCGCCAGGATTCGAACCTGGGCCATGAGGTCCAGAACCTCATATCCTTGGCCGGTTACTTTGACCGCTAGACTACGGGGCTTCAATTCCTCCGATATACTTAGTTGAAACTCACTTTTATAAACTTCAATGTGAAAGTTCTTCTTGTTTTAAGGAGGTGTTATTATGCCAGTAATAGGTGTCAACTTTAGAACCATTAACTCAAAGAGGGAAGAAGATATCGGAGGAAATCTCAAGGTCAACAATACCCCAAAGATAAAGGACGTTGGTTTGAAGTCCGTGGGTAGCCTAGACAAAAAGGCTCTTTCGATAGACTTCGAGTATTCCTGTAACTACAGCACAGAAGACGGAGGAGACCCGGTCGCAGAGATAAACATGGGCGGTGATGTACTTTTCATGACCGATGACCCCGAGGGAATAGTAGAAGATTGGGAAGAGAACAAGGATCTACCAGAAGAAATAGTTATTCCGACAATAAACAGTATAATGAGAAACTCATTGACCAAAGCAATAGACATTTCACAGTCTCTTCAAATTCCACCACCAATAAGATTCCCAAAGGCTAAGAAAAAGTCTGATAGTGCTAGATACATAGGATAAAACCCTCTAAATCTTTTATTTTTAATTTAATTAGTTTTTAATTCTCTAAATAGTATTTTAAGGCTTAAAAATACTTCATTTTAGCTTTATATCTCTTTAGAAGGCGTGAGTATTCTGGATAACTCTCACATTTTCGTGAGTTTTGTAAATATTGTATCAATAATATATTTTATAACATATATTTTAAAACAAAACCATGTAAAAAAATACTTAAAAACATATTTACTAGCACATATATTTTTTAATATATTGTTATTAAGAAATATATAATATCACTTGTTTTTAAGTGCAGTCTTATATATACTTTTCCATTCCTTTGCCAGCTTCTCTAGGTGCGATGAAAAGGACACAGAAGGCTTAAGTATCATAAACCACCCTCTTCCGGGGTCGGATTCAACTGACTCCCTCTCCCTTTTCAGGATACCAAATTTAACGAGTTTGGGTATAACCACGTTGTAGGCTGTAGAAGGTGGTATTCCCTCCCTTTCCAAAAAATCGGAGAGCATACCTTTCTCCACTCCATCGGGATTTGACAAAACATAATCGACAAGCTTCGTAGCATATTTGTTGCTTCTCTCCTGATAATCTTCAGGAAATATATGGTTTATCAGCTCGTTCAGATCCCATCTTATATCGCCATCTATCGATGGCCACTTCTGGCCCTGGACCGAAGGAAAGTATAGGCTCTCCTTGCTCTTCAAAGTCTCGCCTTTAACTGGCACAGGTTTTTTATTTCCCTTGGAAATTTTACCACCTTCTTCATTTTACTGTTTAACAACGTTTCGTTATAAACTATGTTGTTTCCATAAATAAAAGTTTATAACATTTCGTTATTGAGAAAGAAAATGTCGTTTGAAACCCCATGGGAACTGACCAAAATATACCATAAAACCAAGATCCACCTATTGTAGTTTATCAAAACGTTGTGGAGAAGAAATTCAGTCGTCCTCGGATTTTTCTTTATCCTCTTTATCCTTATTGTTCTCTTCTTGATTCTCCAGGGACTTTCTCTCGAACTTTCTTACAAGTCCTTCGAGATCATGGGCTATCTCTTCGCCGTCCTCTGTGAGCTCTATGAGTTTTATCCTGCCCTCCTTTCGGAACTCAACCAAATTAAGCTCTTCGAAGTGGTCCAGAACCTTTATGGTATGGGAGTATGTGCAGTCGACGCCCTTTGAAACCTCCGTCGCATAGTTGGGGTTATCGCCCTTCTTCAGAAAAACAAGCATTTCTGCCGGCTTTTCCTGTAAAAATAAATCTTTGAAAATTTCCTTGCCGGACACTTACCACACCTGGATACTATTAATCGATGGAAGTATTTAAATATTTAATTTCATGTTTTGTAAAAAATATTTTATAAAAAATACTTAATTAAAGATATGTTCAAAAATATATTATTTAAAATATATTTAATTGAAAATATACTAAAAAATATATTTCCTAAAATATATTATACTTCAATTAAAAATCTTCTCCAATGTGAGAGTTGCTGAGATGAATATAAGGCCTATTGCTATTGAGATACCGAATCTTGTGAGGCCACCTTCCGGGCTAAGTATCACATTACTTGCCTCATAGGCCACCAGGGTAAAGCCCAAAAAGAATGCAGTGTATGTCGAGTGCCTTAGCATTTTACCCTTTTCGGGAAATGCAAGAACAGACTTACCCATCATCGAAACAAGGAAGGCAACAAAAAACAGATACACAGATCCCTGTATAAATGCTGCGCTGGACTCTATGATGTCCACGGTTGGTTCAACCCCCATGGCATTGTATCCACTGTTAAATGCTATAACTGATATAGCCAGTGATACCACATAGAAGAAAAACGTAACCCTTCTGGCTGTAAATGAAGTCTGGATCTCGTCGTAGACCCTTCTAAGTGGTTCGTCGAGATGGAAACCTCTCATCAAAAGGTATGCACCAAGTATACCCAGAGTCATCCTCCATCCTCTGACACCAAGTATAGAATAGAATATAAGAAATATAGCAGGTATTCCAAAAAATATTTTACCCATCTTAGGATCCGAAAGAATCTCCTTGAAAAATTCATTTATCTGGTAATACATTCCCTCGAGCCTCTCGCTCTGTTTCATTATAACCCTTCTAACAGAAACTATGTCAGCATGATTCTGGACGATGGGAAGTATCTGCTCGTCCTCCGTCCCATCGACCACAAGAACGACTCTATCTGTGCCCGTTTCCTCGAGGACATCCTTCAGCTGATCGTTTAGAATCTCATCGCTCTTGACTCCAACGTGACTGTTCCCTGTTATAGTAGCCACCTCGGAGTTCTCCCTTTCATCGTGTATCTTCAGGGCCTGAAAAATAGTATTTGTGTCCGAGTCCTCGGGGTCCGATAAACCAAGCGCCTGCGCTACCTCAAGGTTTTTTTTCCTGCCTATGATAGGCCCACTGAAGTCGGTCTTTCTACCTACGTCATCGTCCCTATCAACAGCAAGAACAAGTAGTTTGTCGGACATAGGGTATATTAGATTGTACAAAAATAAAAGAGTAACGTCTGCATAAATTTTAAATACATGCGTCTCTCTTTTTCACTGTGGGTGTTAAAATGGGCGAATTACCATTAGCTCCAGTAGACAGGATTATAAGAAGTCAAGGAGCAAAAAGAGTTTCAGAAGAAGCCGCAGAAAAGTTCTCAGAGGTTCTTGAAGAAATTGCAGCTGATCTAGCAGCAGAATCTGCAGCGCTTGCAAAGCATGCCGGCAGAAAAACAGTTAAGGCACAGGACGTCAGATTAGCAAGCAGAAAAGGCTTCTAACTTCTCTTTATTTTTATGTGATCCTATGAAGGAAGATGTAAAGAAACTAGCCGAGAAAATATCTGAAGAAAGGGGAACAGACCTAGACAAGGTCATCAAAAAGATAGAGGAAAAGGAAAAGGAGTACAACGGACTTATATCCATGGAAGGGGCCGCCCATATAGTTGCAAAGGAAGAGGGCCTTGAACTCATGGACAAGGGCGGAAACGGTTCTCTCGAGATAAAGAACGTCGTCTCCGGTATGAACAGTGCAACTATAACAGGAAAGATAGAAAATATATATGGACCAAGGGAGTTTGAAACAGACGACGGAAAGGGTAAGGTTGCAAATCTAATTCTAAGGGACCAAACAGGAAAAATAAGGTTCTCTCTGTGGAACAAAGAGGTGGAGGCGCTTATAGAGGAGGAAAGGATAGGGATAGGAGACACAATAAAGATAGAAAACGGATATGTCAAGGAAGATAACAGAGGACAGCCCGAAATAAGGCTCGGAAGATCAGGAAAGGTCAAGGAACCAGAAGAAGAACTTGATGTAGAAATACAGTCTTCGGAGTCGGGTTCAGACGGACAGGGAAGGGTAAAGATACGTGATCTTGTTCCAGGACAGAACGGTGAGATAAGAGGAACCGTTGTAAATATATTCAGCAAAAAACCCTTCTACAAGACATGCCCTGAATGTGAAGAAAGGGTAGAAGGCGACGAATGTGAAGAGTGTGGGGAAGTAAAGATAAACATGGCTCTTTCGGTTGTAGTCGACGACGGAAGTGGATCCATACGTTGTGTTTTCTTTAGAGACCAGGCGGAGAAGTTTCTGGGGATAGAAACGGATGAGGCATGGGAAATGACAGAGTGCGGTGAAAAAATGGAGGAGTTTACAGGCAGATGTGACGAGATGCTTGGAGATGAGATAGTTGTAGAAGGAAGGGTCAAGATGAACGACTTCTTTGGTATGCCCGAATTGCTTGTAAACTCGATGAAGGACGTGGATATCAAAGAAGAGATCCAGAAAAAACTCGAAACAGTTTAAAGTATTTAAGAAGCCAAACGTAATTGCTTAGTGGTCTAATGTCTGATGAAATAGATCTAAAAGACCTACCTGGTGTAGGAGAGAAGACCGCAGAGAAGCTAAGAGAAGAAGGTTACAAGGACCTCATGTCACTGGCTGCTGCTTCTTCCGGAGAAATTGTCGGTAAGACTTCTATAGGTGAAGCCACGGCACAGAAAATAATAAACGGTGCCAGAAAGGAACTTGATATGGGCTTCGAGACCGCAACAAAGGTATACGAAAACAAGGAGGATGTAACACAGGTAAGCACCGGGTCGGAAGAGATAGACAAACTAATAGGAGGAGGCGTAGAAACACAGTCCATCACAGAGGTATACGGCAGCTATGGTTCTGGAAAAACACAACTGGCCTTTCAGCTTTCGGTTAATGTTCAGAAGAACAAGGGCGAAGGAGGCCTAAACAAGGGCTGTGTGTTTATAGATACTGAAAATACCTTTAGACCCGAAAGAGTAAACGAAATAGCAGAAGCCGAGGACATGGACCCCGAAGAAGTTCTCGACAATATTTTTGTTGCCAGGGCATACAACTCCGACCACCAGATGGTTCTGACAAATGAAGCCGATGAAATCCTTGAAAATAATGATATAGGGCTTGTAATAGTTGATTCCCTGACAGGACAGTTCAGGGCCGACTACACAGGCCGTGGTGATCTGGCACGAAGACAGCAGAAGCTGAACAGGCACCTGCACGATCTCCAGAGACTTGCAGAGGTCTACAACGTAGCAGTGTTTATATCAAACCAGGTTATGTCGAGACCGGATGTAATGTTCGGGGATCCTACAGAGGCTATAGGTGGACATATACTACACCATGCCGCTGCATTTAGACTATATCTCAGAAGAGGTAAAGGTGAAACTAGAATATGCAAACTGGTAGATAGTCCCTACAAGCCAGAGGGCGAAGCCCCCTTCAAAATAACTGAAGAGGGCATCATCGACAAGTAGTGGTTTTTACTTCTAAACCCGTTAAATTATGTCGTTCTCAGACACAATTACAAAGTCTCCCACTGAATTTATTGCCGAAAACGGAATCAGGTGCCTTCCTTGATTGTCCATTTCTACTTGAAGATCAGAAACATGCGTAGAAGGCTCTGTTAGTACTATATTCATAAGTTCTCCGGAGTCCGTAATAAAAGAAACGTCTCCGACTGTTCCGAATTTTTTTCCAGCTTCTTCAGAAACAACTACCTTTCCCATTAGTTTTTTTCCTCTAATATCTGCCATGCTATCACCATTTAATATTATCTTGTGCCCTATTTAAATTTTATAGAATGACTATAAGAAAACTGATCAATCCACCCGAAAATGTTGCTACAAGATTTACCCCCGACTTCGTTATATATCCTTTTCTTTCCAGCGTAGCACCAAGCAAGGAGTCAATCTGGCACCCAAGAAAACCCCCAAGAAAAGGAGCAAGTGGATTTATACCAAGAAGAAGGTATCCCATGACCGCTATAATACCTGCTCCAACTGCAGATAGAAGGGTTCCCAGAGGTGAAACAGCTCCATTTGTTCCGGGTTCTACCTTCTCCCATGTTGTTATAAGTCTGGTCCTTTTCGACAAAACACCTACTTCAGATGCAAGTGTATCCGCAAGTGCAGTAGAAACAGAACCCAGAAAGCCCACGGGGCTTGAAATAACTGCAAAAAATGCAGGTGATGTTCCATTCCCAAGTATATTTTTAAGTCCTCTTTTACCGTTGTTTTCTTCCTCGCTACCTATCTCTTTCTTTGTATCGAAATCCCATTTTGTTCCGATATAACCAACGACGAGAAATAAAATAAGAACAGATATCCAGTAAAAATCGTTCATGGCCCATATAAGGGATCCAATGATAAATGCCATTATGCTACCAGGTGCAGACAAAACCTCCGTTTTCCATGTAACGAATGCCAATACAAAACATCCTGCAAAAACCTGCAACATCAAATAGTTATGTCAGGTATCCACTAATAAGTTTTTCGTTTTGGTGTCCAAAAAGTAGACATATCCCTTACCACGCTTCTTTCTTGTGATAAGGCCTTCCTTGAGAAGTCTTCTTAATATATTGTTTACAGACCTGACAGCATGCTGTTTTGTCTTGTAGCTATCTGTACCCAGTCTCTCGGCCACGTCCGATGGAAAGAGCTCATCTTCATCTGATAGGATCTTAACGATCTCTCTTTGCTTATAGGGAAGGTCTTTAAGGAAGTCTCTGCCTCTGTCCTTTCTTTTTTCCTCTTCCCTCATATCATCTTCAAAGTTTTTGAGCTTATCTATCTTCTTTTTGTCGTTCTCAAGGGCCCAGTTTATCATTTTATCACATATTTTGAGAATTTCTCTTGGAAAACCTCCTGTTCTTTCATATATTTCCTTCACACAATCGTCCGTGAAGGGTCCGAGGTCCTCTCCGCCTGCGTCTTTTATTCTACTCTTTATGAGGTCCCTTGTTTCTTCCTCGTCCAGGGTCGTTAGATCTATTCTTGTAGTAACCCTGCTCTTCAGGGTTTCAACGTTTTCCCTCAGTTTCTTGTCTATGGTAGGCAGTCCAGCGAATATGAACTGGAGGTTTTCGACCTGATCTGTTATAGTCCTAAGCCACTGGAGTACCTTCACATTTGATTCATGGGCCTCATCGACTAGAAGCAGCATGTTCTTACTTAATCTCCTATCGAGGTAGTCGGAAAGATCATGAATACTCACATTTATTCCAAATATTCTTCTTAGAATCGATGGCTTGACCTTTTCAATAAATGTATCCACCATTTCATCATATTCTGGTGGTTTTGATAAATACAGAATCTTGTATTCGTCGGAAAACTTCTCCTCAATGAGCTTTAGAAGTGTCGTCTTACCGGCTCCTGTCGCACCTGAAACCATAGCAAACTTTCTATCCTCCTTTATGTGGTGTATAAGTGTTCTCAGCTCGCTCTGGTAGCCCACAAACAGCTCGGGATCTATTCTCAAAGTAAATGGATTTCTTTCCATACCCACCTCATCAAACCAGTCAGATACCTCCTCTACGTATTCCTTTAACATAATTTCACACATCATTCACTTAGATTAAACTTTTTTTCACATGAGAAACGTTACCCATGTGAACAGTCTGTGAATACAATATTAACTTAATATTACTGTAATATTTAAACGTTTAATTTTACGTGGGTTTAACGTTATATTCACATAAGTTAACGTATCAAATTCTTCATTCACGTTTAATTCACAAGTTCATGTGAAGTTAACGTTAAGTAATTTAACTAAATATGAAGGATATTACATTCAAATGAAGTAAATATGATCTTCACGTTACCTTAAAATTACATTCACATGGTATTCATAACTATTCACTAGGTATTCACATAGCATTAATCTACCCTTCACGGGCCATATTAAGACGTGAAAATAAGTATATTGTGGGATTTTAACGAACTGAGAAACGAAAAACAGGAATTTTTGTGGGATATCCAAAAGTTAGAGTAAAAATAGAGATATTAAGGGAAATATACTACAAATGTGAGTATTCTACGGTATACCCCCACCCATTTTGGTGCAAAAAACAACAATATGACAGTAGAAGTAGTTCGAAATGTGAGAGTTATAGGGCCGTTAAACCACAGAAAGACGCGAGAAAACAATAAATTGTGAGATTTACCCATCTAAACGGATATATTTACCCATTTGTGAGACTTTATCTAACAAAAAACGTGAGAAAGGATGTAAATGTGAGTTTAAACCTACAGATTTAAACTCTCAATCTTCTGTGAGTATATTTCTAGCTTTGAGTAAATATTCAACTGGTTTTCCCGAATCAAGCTGATTTTTGATCCCATCTTTGAGTTTTATGAGCCTTATTCCAAAATAACGACCGTCTCCATCCTTCGCTCCCTTTGATTCGACAAAAGAATCAATCTTTTCTTCTATATAGTAATGTACAGTTGATACAGGCAAAGAAGACTCTCTAGAAAGTTTTCTTAGCCATATACCATCAGGATACTTCCTCAAAGTATCTATAAGCTTCTCTAACTTATCTAAATTTGGTCCCCTTTGGTTGTTGTTATCTCCCATGGTTCACCATTGAACACCGTTCAAAACGGTATACAGATCCTGTAATTTTTGTATTATTATTACATCTACGAGTTTTATAAATCACACGTGAAAATGTAAAATATGGTAGAATGAGGTGTTTTCTGGGTGTAGAACTGACGGAAGAAGTCAAAGAGAAAATATCTCCTGTCTTGAAGGACATGGAAGGTATAGACGGAGACATAAAGACCGTGGATCAGGAAAATTTACACATAACCGTTAAGTTCCTTGGAGACATAGAAGAATCGGATATACAAAGAATCAACCCAATAGAGAAAATAACCACCGATTTGGATCCATTCGAAGTCAAGATGGGTGGAATGAGAACATTTCCTTCCCAGGACTATATAAAAGTGGTATGGATCGATCTTAAGAAGGGGAATGAAAAATTTGTAGAACTGATAAGCCGTATAGAGAACAAACTACATGAGCATGGTTTCAGCAAAGACAAAAACGAACCAATGCCACATGCCACTGTGGCAAGGGTCAAAAGCGGCAGAAACAAGGAAAAAATCAAGTCGATTATAGAAAAATGGAAAAACAGTACCTTCGGTGACATGGTGGTAGATAAGGTAACATTGTTCCAAAGCGAACTCACACCCGAGGGTCCCGTATACGAAAGAATAAAAAACTACAGACTATGAAAGATGAAAGTCTCTACAAGGTTTCACTTGTAGCATCTATGGTTGGTTTGGTTTTATTGTTTCTATTTTCGTATATTTCAGATCCTGAAACAAAGGAAATATCCGACATGGGAAGAGATGATATAGGCAGCAATGTCGAAGTAAGCGGCACAGTGGTGGATGTAAACAGACACGATGGACATCTTTTTATTGATCTGGAGGACAGGGAGAGCACCATAGACGTGGTTCTTTTCAGAGATAACATACAAAACATGGAACTTGATCCAGAAACAATAGAAAAGGGTGATGATATAACAGTCACGGGAGAAGTTGATATGTACGAGAGGGAACTTCAGGTTGTCCCACACAAATTAAAGGTAAACTAGTCTCTCTTGTTTTCTTTCATGGCTTCCTTGACGCCGCCCTTTCGCTTGTAGAGTATAGACTTACCATCCCTTTTCTCCTCAACGAGTCCCATCTTCTTTAACTCAGAAACCTTTCTGCTTACGTACTCCTGGCGGTAGTTCATTATCTTAGCAAGATTTTTTGTTGTCATCCAACTACCGAGTAGGTTAAGTATTCTTTGGTGTACATCCTTGAGGTCCGACTTCTTTGTATTTTCGGTTATCACCTTGTCAAGTTTGTCTTCGATCCTATTCATCTTCTTATCGAGGCTTCCCAGCTTTGTATGTATCTCTTCTAGCTTATCGGTTTTGAAATCTACAGTCTCGACTATCTTTCTTACAACCCCTGTTTCGAGGTCCTCTGCATCGTTCGTTGTCTGGGACATAGTAGGTAGTATTTGTCTATCTACACTTTTAAGTTTTCAATGGTGTCAACATCTTTATTTATCAGAAAGAAGACTTTAGTCCCATGGAAGATACAAACACCGGTAGATCCCTGATTCTCTACGGAAACACATACGAAAACACAGACCTGTACTATGCAACCGGGTTTCTGACATCTGAAGAAGTTCTTTATGTTGAGACAGGAAACAGGAAAACTCTTTTGACAAGCAGAATGGACAAAGAGAGGGCCATGGAGGAGAGCAGCGTCGATGAAGTACTGACACTAAAGGAGTTACTAGGAAAAACCAAGGCATCCAACAGAAAGGCAGAGGCTGTAAAAAATCTACTGAAGAGGCACGGCTCAGATAAAGTATATGTACCGGATACATTCCCAGTGGGAATATACAGTAAACTTGATGGAATTATAGACGTAAAGATGTGTGAAAGCCCGTACGGAGATAGAAGATCCGTCAAGGCCAGAGAAGAGATAAAAAAAATAAAAGGGTCACAGAGATCCGCAAGGATTGCAGTTGAAAAAACAAGGAAGGTCCTGGAAAGATCGGAGGTCAAAAAAGACGAACTGTTTTACAAGGACAGACCACTTACCCAGGGAAGGGTGAAAAGAATTATACTCCATGAGCTGATCGATATGGACTGTGACTGCAGAGGTCTCATAGTATCCTCGGGTAAGGAGAGCTCCTTCCCACATAAAACAGGTAAGGGAGAAAGGACAATAAGACCGGACACACCTGTGATAGTTGATGTCTTTCCAGTGGACAGGGAAACCAGGTACTGTGGTGACATGACACGTACATTCGTAAAGGGGAAGGCCTCTGAAAAAATGATGAATATGTACAATGCAGTTGTCGAGGCCCAAAGAAAAGCCCTCGACAGTTTAGAACCTGGTTTAAAGACAGGAGAACTGGATAAATCTATACGTAGCTTTCTGGATAAAGAGATACAGGGGACCATCGGAGACAGAAGAATAGAATTCAAACATTCGACTGGACACGGCATTGGTCTAGATGTACACGAAAAACCACACATAGGAAAAGACAGTAACTACAGACTGAAGCCCGGAAACGTAGTTGCAATAGAACCCGGACTTTACGGACCCGAAGGCGGTGTCCGTATAGAGGACATTGCCGTCGTGACAGAAGAAGGTTCTCGTATACTCGAGGAGACGGACAGATCCATTATGGTTTAGGAATATTTTCTATCTGGGAGATTCCTTTCTTTGTAACTATTCTCTTTATATTTCTTCGGATGGAGTTTTTAGGCACTACATCGTATTTATCCAAAAATGTATTCAACTTCTTGGCTATTTTCTCCCCTTCGGAATCAAAGTCCGTGAGAACAACAACACAGTCCGATATCTCGGAAACCTCCCTGGCAACAACATACAGAGGTCTTCCGTTCAGCGGTATCGGATCTTCTACGCCGTACTCACTGAGAACTAAGACGTCCGACCTACCTTCGACTACAACAGGACATGTCACCTTATCCAGAACTTTCTTTAACTTGTATTCGATGCCCATCACCACAAGGAGAGATTTAGCCCACCCATAACATCCTGAAACATATTGTCCTTGCGGAACCTTCGTCAGGACTGATCTAGGTGGGCCTAAAGGTAGTTTAGTATGAAACTATAAAAGTTCACTGGATCGTAGGAAGCATGTTGAAGTAGCTCTTGAGTCCGTCCCTGACCTTCCTCATATACTTGTTACAGTCATCTATGAAAACCTGCTTTATGTCGCCGTATATCATCTTTTCGTAGAAGGTACGGAAGGCGTGCCATAGCATGCTCTCCTGAAGCCATGTCTCCTGGGGATAATGTGTCCTTACCCTTGCAGAACCATTGACTTCTATATCGCCGACGTAGTCGTACTCCTCGTGTTTTGCAGGCCTCATCTCTATGAATATCTTTATCTTGACATAAACGTGGGTGTACTTGTCCTTTGGTTCGTATGCCCGTATTTCAGAAAATATCTTCTCTGTGTCGCCGTGTTTTTCGTGCTGGTAGCGCTTCTCTGTTATATCGTTGCTGCTTATGTTGCACTCATGCTGTAGAATACGCACAACTTCGTTGTAGGCCTCTTGGGGGTCGGGAAGATCCTCTGCGCTGAGATTTACTTTAATGTCACCGAAGTCGTCTATCCTTAAGTATTTGGCCATTGTATCGTTGTTTCTTAATACGCGATTAAACTATAAAAAACTCACCCAACAGTATTCAACGGGATGCATAACTACAAACGGGGCTACAACTTTGAGATAAGGGTAAGAGACAAGTTCAGAGAAAAGGGTTTCGTCGCCGAGAGAAAGGCAGCCTCTGCACCGTATGATCTAATTATAATGAAGGACGGCAGGGTTTCCTTTATAATAGATGCAAAGAAGACAGGGCAGAGGGACAAGGACCATCTCTACGTAAGCAAGGAAGATATAAGGAGCGTCAGGGACGAGGCCGAAAAGATAGGAGCAACTCCCCTCATAGTCTACGGGCTCTACAGAACTCCTATATACGTTGGGCTGGTCGAAGATCTACTTGAAGGAGACGGCAAGAACGTTAGGCTGGAAAAGGGAATAAAGCTCGAGGACTTTCTTGAAAACTACCTGTCCAACTAATCTACTTCCGTTTCTTTGTCTTGGTGGAGAAAGGAAGCTGCCAGCTCATTATACTCTTCGTCTCCCTCTTGTCCTTCATTATTCCGTGTAAGAAGAACAGGACCGAAAACGAGAGACAAACAAACAGAAACAGTGTTCCGAATATATTTGAAGTTACAAAGTAGACATTGAGACCTAGAAGAAGGCTAAGTATAGAAAAAAAGATCATCTTCTCTATCATCACAAACCCTCAGACAAACCTTTCGGTTATCTTTCCTCTCATTTCGTCTATATCAGGCGACTTTGAAATCGCAAGCGGAACCTCCTCTGCCTCTGCAACCCTTTTTGCAAGCCTGTCGGGTTCAACGGAGTTGCCGTGGAGAACCACGAGACCTGGCTTCAGGTTGGTTACCTTTATAGCAACCATTGGACTTCGACCCGTACTCACCTTTGTGAATATAAGGGCCCTCTCTGTTGTAAGTCCGTACAGCCTGACGAGCTCGGAAGGAGAAAGCTCTACAATAGCCTTCAATGAATCGATTATCGAGTAGCCGTATATCTCTTTTTTCTTCATGTCCTTGTTGGCCACGAGTTCAGAGTCACACGCATCTACAAAGTCCTCCATGGCAACACCCTTGGAGAACTCCTGTATATCAAGAATCGCGTCGGATACGACGTCACCCGGCCTGAACTCGGAGAACTTCCTTATGACCTCGGAACCCCTGCTCTCATCGACGTCTACAAGCCCTGTAACTATCTTTTCTATCATCTTTATCCCAGGGCTCTTTCTTCTTCCAAGTTCGTAGTCGGATATAACAGAAGGCATTACATCTATCCTGTCTGCAAGGTCCCTCTGTGATATCTCAAATATGTTTCTCCACTTCTTTATGGTCTTTCCGGGGTCCTCGGAGAGAACTATCTCACCTGATATCTTCTTCTTGAGTCGATCCTTGAGTATGTCTCTACCTGCTTTCTCTGAGAGGTTGTTTTCTACTGATTTCATCTAGCTCACTCTATATTTCAGGAGAAAGATATTTAAAATTTCACCAATCGTCGATGTGCATATATCCTGGGTGTTCTACAGGAGTAAGATTAATATTGTGCAAGTGTAAGTTCTTTTTATGGAAGATCTCATGGTTGTAGGCGCAGGGCCCATCGGATCCCACCTGGCCAAGGAGTTCACAGACCGTGGACACAGTGTTGTTCTCCTGGAGAAGGGCGATGTAGGAAAGCCCCTAAAGGGAACTGGCCACGTCTCTGCAGATATATTCAACCACGTACCGAGGAAGGATAAGTTTGTAGAGAAGGAAATACACGGTGCTGTGGTACACAACCGCTTCGGAAGTTATTCATTTGGCAGAGACCGTCTTACGTCGTATGTTCTGGATAGGGTCAAGTTCGACAGGTATATGGCCGACAGAGCAAGAAGAGCAGGTGCCGACTTCAGAAAAGAAAGGTTCATCGACTTGGAGACTAAAAAAGGGAAGGTGGTTGTAGAGACAGACTCGGGGAAGTACGAGACAAAACTATTGGCAGGATGTGATGGGCCTCTTTCAGATGTAAGGGTTGCAGCAGGTCTGGAGAAACCAGGACTATTTATGCACGGGGTATTTACAAAGCAGATAGAGGTGGGACCGATACAACAAGACTACGTAGAAGTCTTCCTCGATGCCAGTAGGGACTTCTTCGGCTGGAAGGTTCCCGAGGAGGAGCAGTTCGAATACGGACTGGCTGTGGAACTCGGAAACGATTCGAAGAAAGCCCTGGAAAGGTTCGCAAAGAAGAGGGGTTTCCACATAGGACAGATCTACTCCGGACTTATACCTATGCTACCACCAGAAAAAACAGCCGGTGGAAGGGTTTTCCTGTGTGGTGATGCAGCAGGACAGACCAAGCCCCTTTCGGGAGGAGGACTGATATACGGACTAACAGCAGCTGAACTGGCCGCAGAGACAGTGGACCCCGAAAGACCGACAACATTGGAACAGTACGAGAAGAGGTGGAGGAAGGAACTCATGGAAGAGATAAAGGCAGGAAACAGTATAAGAAAGTTCTACGGGCTTCCGTTCTTTCTCAGAGCACCGTTCCTGTGGGCCGGTAAGAGGATGTCGAAAAACGCACATATGGACAGGCCTACATCCCTATTCCACTAGAAAATACAGTCTCTATCCCATGAATCTGTCTCTGTAGATGTATGCAAATATACACACTACTACCAGAACTATCACAAGGGCAAATGGCCAGATTGGTCTCTTCTCTTCGGGAGGCTCTTCGTCGATTGGTTCATCCTCCACATCCTCGTCTTCGTCATCGGGCGTCTCTTCCTCAACCAGTTCTTCACCCGAAACTGCAAAGTACGAGAACCCAGGCGTCCTTGCCTCATAAGTTACCTTATCTTCGACTTCTGAAACCTTACCTGTCTCCAGTCTCTCCCAGCCACCGTTAGTCCATCTGCTAAGGTACACCTTCTCAGGATCTATATTGTTGTTCTCCACCCAGGACCGGTTAACGTCGAACTCTACGGTCGCCTCGTCAACATTATCCTCCCCCAGGTTTTCCACATCTATATTCATATACCTGTAGGCCACGCCGGAAACGTTAACATCAACATCGGCCGGCCTGCTATCCTGCTTCGTCACTGTAATAGTAACATCATTTGCCTCGTTTACCACGGATATACTTATTCTCTTCACGCCAAGTTCCTCCGACTTCTCTATCTCCATACTCTCCACCACACCCGGAGTTATACTGTCCCACGACCTGGCCTCCGAAGGAATCTCCGGCTCCGATGGAGGTAATGTTCCTCCCCCACCACCGGAAGAACCTCTATCTTCCTCACTGAACTCAGCAGCTATACTGTAGTTATCTAAAACCTTAACAGTAGTACTAGACAACCCTGTATCCTCAATCCTCGCTATATCGCCTGTCCATCCTTCAAAGTTGTAACCAGAATTCTGCTCTGCCCTGATATCAACGACGGTTCCGTTTACATACTCAAAGGTTCCTTCGCCAGGCTCGTTTACTGAACCACCAGAAGTTGAAC
>SL_8KL_010_SEDDRAFT_10000790_pt1 | contig 27687 bp, 25 predicted proteins | sample SodLakKL_010_SED_4_FD_11160 | JGI IMG/M metagenome (IMG submission 11160) | reverse complement strand
TGCTGGAGTGATAACCTTTTGGCCTGGCTTCCGGCCAGGACAAAAATGTTTTTCTCTTAATCAATCTCTTAATCCTGTTAATCCTGTCAAAAAAGCTCTTTCCTTTATTGGGTTGCGGGCATGGCCCGCGTTAGTACTTAGCGGGGGACAGTCCCCTGTCACGCCAGAGGCGTGAGTGCCAGTAATCACCACCGAGAACCCATAAAAAAACGCCTGCAAAATTCTTTGCAGGCGTAAAAACCGTCCCGGTTGACTGTTCAGCTTATACCTGGCCCTGGCCACAGGGGCAGGCCATGGTTCTCTGGCCAAGCTCCTGGTCTATTGCGAAAAGACCTCCCGGGGCGTCAGCAGTGAGCTTCAGCTTCTGCAGCACTGCATCGGCACTGGCCTCTTCTTCCACCTGTTCAGTCACAAACCACTGTAAAAAGATGTTGGAGGCATGGTCCTTCTCCTGGATGGCCAGATCCACCAGCTCATTTATCAGGCCGGTGACCTTTTTTTCGTGAGAGAGCACGTTTTCAAAGACAGCCAGGGCTGAATCCCAGTTTCCGGGGGGTTCTTCAATGGCCCTTAGCTGGGCCCGGCCTCCGCGTTCATGTATGAAGTCGTAAATCTTCATGGCGTGCATCAGCTCCTCCTGGGCCTGCATGCGCATCCACCTGGCGCATCCGGCCAGGCTTTTATCCTCGAACCAGCCAGACATGGACAGGTACATATAAGAGGAATACATTTCCGCGTTTACCTGCTGGTTCAGGGCTTCCTGCATTTTCGGGGTCAGCATGGTTTACTCCTTGTGGTTAAGGTTTGGTTGATCTGTTTTCAGGGGACAATGGTCCTGTTTCTTTCATGATTCTGCAAGCTTTTCAGCAGTCTTGGTCTCAATTTTTTTGACCTTTATAAGCACCAGGTTGCCCAGGTAAAAATATTCAGTCCCCACCGTCTGCAGTCCAGGCCAGGACATCAAGAGCCCGTGCAGTCCACCTTTTTTAATGAATTCCTGGTAATACTGGTAATGCTTTTTTCCTGCCAGGCGCTCCGGGATGTGTGCCGGAAGGCTTGTTATTCTGCCGCAAACACCGAGGGGCAGAGCGTGTTCCAGTATGACCACATGTCCTGCAGGCCTGGTTATGCGCAGGGCCTCTGCCATTATCTGCTTCTGCACAGGCCATGGGTTTTCATGCAGGGCCAGGCAGAGAAGGGCGCAATCAAAGCTCCGGCTGGAGAATGGCGTACTAGTCAGGTCCGCCTGAACCACGACGGTACGGGGAGAAAAGCCAGCAGCTTTTTTAAGCATTGCAGCGGAAAAATCAACCCCGCAGGCCTGAAAGCCGTACCTGCTTAAAAGCCGGAGCTGACGGCCGGTGCCGCAGCCCAGGTCCACCACTTTTTCTGCCTGCAGTGTTTTTAGCCTGGTGCATATTGTCTTTCTTATGCGGTGTAGAAAAGGGGTTACCGCCAGGTCGTAAAGAGGGGCTATTGCTGAGTAGGGATCAAGTCTGTTCATGTCTGGTATTGCCTGGCAGAGATGGTGCTGAAGGCTTTTTGCACAACTTCTATCTCCTTGTGGGTCATGTCCGCTCGAAGGCAGATCCTCAGTCTTGCCGAATCTTCCGGGACAGTGGGCGGACGGATGGCCCCTGCATAAATGCCGGCCCTGACCAGATCCTCCCGGGCCTGCAGCACTGCCCTGCTTTTTTTCATTATTACCGGGATAATCTGAGTGGTGCTTTTGCCGGTATCATATCCCAGTCTTTGCAAAAAAGACCTGATTTGTCTGGACAGGTCCAAAAGCTTTTCCCCCTGTTGCGGACTGGCCTGTACCTGGCGCAGGGCCTCCAGGCAGGCACCCACAACAGCAGGGGGCAGGGAGGTGGAGTAGATGAAGCTGCGCGCCCTGTTTACCAGAAGGTCTATTAGTTCTCTGGACCCGGCCACATAGCCGCCGTAGGACCCCAGGGCCTTGCTGAAGGTCCCCATGTGCAGGTCCATTTCCTGCTCAAGATCCAGTTCATGGACCAGACCTCGGCCTCTGCCCAGTATGCCGGTGGCATGGGCCTCGTCTGCAATGGTAAGCACCCTGTACTTTTTGCACAGGTTTAATATTTCCGGTAAAGGGGCTCTGTCTCCGTCCATGCTGAAAACAGTGTCTGTGATGAGGATCTTGGGAGCCTGGACGGGTTTTTGGGCCAGAAGATATTCCAGGTGTTCTGGATCGGCGTGCCTGTAGCGCACGTGAGTCGCCCTGGACAGGGTGATGCCGTCAATTATGCTGGCGTGATTGAGCCTGTCCGAAAAGACCAGGCATTTTCTGTGGGCCAGGGTGCTTAATATCCCCAGGTTGGCAGCGTATCCGGAACCGAATACCAGGGCTGCGTCAGTGCCTTTGAACCGGCAGAGTTCTTCTTCCAGGGCGGTGTAAAGAGAGTAGTTTCCGGAAATAAGCCGGGATGCACCGCTGGACGTGCCGAATTCTTCCACGGCCCGGATGGATGCTTCTTTCATCTCTTTTGAACCGGCCAGTCCCAGGTAGTTGTTGGAAGCCAGGTTTAAAAGCCTTTGTCCCTGAAAATCCAGGTACAGGTCCGGACCGTGATCTACAGCGGGAATGCTTCGTTCGTGGGACTGCGGCATTTTTTTTCCGGGTGGGGGATAGTGTTTTGTGGTCATTTTACTCTGCCTGGCTGCTTAGAGGTTCTGGAAAAAAGGAAGGAAAGGCCCGTGGATTTAAAAAACTGCTCAGCATCATTTAGGAGAAAAGCACCCTCGAAGCAAGGTCCTCTCGGGAGCTGCAATATTTTTGAGTCAGCATTCAGGAGATCTTAAGTGATGGTTCCTGGTCCTCACGCCTTTGGCGACACCTTTCCTGTACAGTTAAAATATGACAAACGCTAAGTTGTGTGAACCTTCAAAGAAGTGCTTAGCGGGGACAGTCCCCAGGCCCTGCGCCAGGAACTACAACTGAGTGCCCCCTGAATGGTTACCGAATGGTTACTTTTTTGGGATGAGCCCTGCAAAACACCTTTTACAGGCGGATGTTTTTCAGTTAAGAACAAAAACGGATGACAGGTTCTTTTGTATCTGCGGGGCATTTTTCTGGAGCAAGAAACTATATCAGGAGTTGATGAATGGATATATGCATAGTGGGTACGGGGTATGTCGGCCTGGTGAGTGCGGCCTGCTTTGCGGAGATGGGCAACAACGTGTATTGCGTGGATGTAAATCCGGATGTGGTTGAGACCCTGAACCAGGGCCGGGTGCATATATTCGAGCCCGGTCTTGAAGAGCTGGTGCGCAGGAACAGGGACCAGGGCCGGCTTCATTTTACCCCGGATATTCGCGAAGGCCTGGATAACAGCCTGTTTGTTTTCATCTGCGTGGGCACTCCCCCCGGGGAAGACGGCCGGGCGGATCTTGGTTTTGTCCGCCAGGTGGCCAGGGATGTGGGACGCAGCATGCAGGAGTATAAAATAGTGGTGGACAAGTCCACGGTGCCTGTGGGTACTGCGGACATGGTGCGTGAACTTATTCAGTCTGAGCTGGACAGCAGGGGGTTGGAACTGGAATTCGACGTGGTTTCCAACCCGGAGTTTCTCAAGGAAGGTGACGCGGTTTCCGATTTCATGAAGCCCGACAGAGTTATCGTGGGTACAGACAATATCCGGACAGCGGAACTCTTAAGAGTGCTTTACTCGCCCTTTGCCCGCAGCCGGGAAAAGATGATGGTCATGGGGGTCCGCAGCGCCGAGATGACCAAGTATGCCGCCAACTGCATGCTGGCCACCAAAATTTCCTTCATCAACGAGATAGCCAACATATGTGAAAAGGTGGGGGCTGACATAGGCGATGTGCGCAGGGGGATAGGCTCAGACCACCGCATAGGGTATCACTTTATTTATCCGGGGGTGGGTTTTGGCGGTTCATGTTTTCCCAAGGATGTCTCGGCCCTTATCAGTACCGCCCATGAACAGGAATACACCCCCAGCCTGCTCAGGGCAGTTGAGGATGTCAACCGTTCTCAGAAGAAGGTGCTGGCCCGCAAGGTGCAGGAATACTTTTCGGAACTGGGAGGAGTACAGGGCAAAACCCTGGCCATGTGGGGGCTGGCCTTCAAGGCCAATACCGACGACGTGCGCGAGGCCCCGGCCCTGGAAATTATAAAGGAACTCACAGCCAGTGGCATGCAGATAAAGGCATATGATCCTCAGGCGGGTGAGAATGCCGCCCGGGTGCTGCAGGACAATCCGGGGGTGGAGGTGGTTAAGGACCAGTACAGTGTGCTCCAGGGGGCTCACGCACTTGCAGTGGTCACGGAATGGAACCAGTTCAGAAACCCGGACCTAAAGCGCATAAAATCCGAACTTGAGATCCCGGTGATATTTGACGGGCGCAACCTTTATCCTCCACGGATGCTGGAGGAGATGGGATTTTCCTATTTCTGCATGGGCAGACAACCGGTTTTAAACAGTCTGGCTGGTAAAGCAGAAGGCCAGTCTTTAATCTCTTGAACACGGATTTTTGACCGCTTATGGATTTTCTGCCTGCAACTGAGTGTTCAGGGGTTATTTGTATTTAAAAATGCCAACACTAACACTGCAGCTGAGCTGAGAACGGATGGGGGATGCGTGGATGGTCGGGATGGCAGGATTCGAACCTGCGGCCTCAGCGTCCCGAACGCTGCGCTCTAGCCAGACTGAGCCACATCCCGACATAAAAAAGTAATATAAAGCAGGCCGGATAAAAAATCAAGACCCTGTACTCTGAAAACCAGGCCCGGGTTTTTCGGTGTCTGTTTTGGTCAATCGCAGCCAGCTTGTTTGAAGTCAGGCAATGAGTTATCAAGGAAGAACTATGCAAAAATATGATCAGGGGAAAAAAGCTACGGTCCTGGTGGTGGACGATGAAGAAAGCCTGCGCGAGATTTGCCAGGATGCCCTGAAGGATGAAGGATACGAGGTATTGCAGGCTGAAGACGGCGTGCAGGCAAAGGAGCAGATTGCCAGGCATCAGGATATTGACCTGATTATTTCCGATCTTCGAATGCCCCGCCTGGGAGGCCTGGAGCTTCTGCAGTATACAGCCGAGCACAATCTGGATATAGATTTTCTGGTTATGACCGGTTTTGCCAGTATTGAAACCGCTGTGGAGTGCATCAAGACCGGGGCAGCGGATTATCTGCCCAAGCCTTTCAATATCAGCCATCTGCTGGTCAAAGTGGACAAGGTCATCAGAAACAGGCAGTCCCGCCAGGAGCGCAACCGCCTGAGCAATATCGTCAGGATGCTAAATGTCAGCAATGCCCTGAACGCCCAGCTGGACCTGAAATCCATCTGCTACGAATTTGTATCCCAGGTCCAGAAGAATTTCCGGCCCGACAGCGTGGTCCTTTTTCTAATCAAGGAGGAAAAGAATTCTCTGGTCAAATATGTGGTCAGGGGCAGAACATTAAGGGAGAATCCGAAACTTTTCTCTGAACTCAAAGGCCTTGGGGAAAAATCTGTCCGGGAGAGCAGGTCCTTCCTTCTGGACAAGGGCAATGCCAGGGAATATCTCAAGGCTGATCCTGGAAAGTTTCAGCATTCCATCTTGATCTCCCCCCTTTATTCCCAGCACAACAGGGTTGGGGCCGTGGTTCTCCTGCGCGAGGAAGACAACCTGTTCACCAATGAAGACCTCCAGCTTCTGGGAGTTTTTGCCGCCCATGCGGCTACAGCCATGCAAAACGCCAGAATGTACGGCAAGATGCGGGATAAAAACCTGGACATCATCAGGTCCTACGCCAAGGCGGTGGAAGCCAAGGATTATTATACAAAGGGGCATTCCGAGCGGGTGGCGGTTTATGCCATGAAGCTCGGAAGCAGGCTCAAGCTTGACTCCAAGGAACTGGAAGACCTGTACACAGCAGGGGTGCTGCACGATATTGGGAAAATAGGAATCCCTGATCATATCCTGAACAAACCATCCCAGCTGACAGATGAAGAGTTCAGGGTCATGCAGAGCCATCCCGGCATTGCCAGGGATATCCTGGCCCAGCTCTGGTCCTTAAACGACATTCTGCCCGTGGTATATCATCATCACGAACGTGTGGATGGCGGAGGTTATCCAGAAAGTTTGAGCAACGGCCAGATTCCCTTTCTGGCCAAACTTATAAGCGTTGTGGATGCCTTTGAAGCCATGACTTCTGACCGGGCCTACCGCGACGCCCTGACCTGGGAGAAGGCCAGAGATATCCTGGAACAGGGAAGCGGAACCCAGTGGGAAGATGAGCTGGTGCAGGAGTGGATCAAGCTGGTCCAGGAGACAGGCCTGGAGAATATCCAGAAGGATATTCAATCAAGTCCCGCAGCCTTCAAGGGGTAAATGCCGGATGACCAGTGCCCGGTGCGGATCTTTTTTCCGGAGCCATGTGGCCCGGACAATCGAGTACAGCGAGAAACCAAGGTGGCAAAAGTGATCAGAGTCGTAGTAGTTGACGATTCGGCCTTCATGCGCAAGGCAATCAGCACCATGCTTCAGAAGGACCCCGAGATCGAAGTGGCGGGGGTGGCCAGAAACGGCCAGGAAGGCTTAGATATGGTGCGCAAGCTGAATCCGGATGTAGTTACTCTGGATATTGAGATGCCGGTCATGGACGGGCTTACCGCCCTGAAACACATCATGATGGAAATGCCCAGGCCGGTGATTATGGTCAGCTCACTGACCACCGAAGGCGGAGAGGCCACCCTGAAGGCCATGGAATACGGGGCGGTGGACTTTATCCCCAAGCAGCTCTCCAAGGTCAGCCTGGACATAGTAAAGATCGAGAAGACCCTGCAGTCCAAGGTCAAGACAGTGGTTCAGAAAAAGGGGAGTCAGGCCGGAGCCGTGGCCAGGAGCAAACCAAGAACAGCTAAGGAGGTTTCCAGAACCATTCAGGACAGGCCCAGGGGAAAAGTGGTCCGGGACATAGTGGTTATAGGGGTTTCCACGGGAGGACCTCCGGCGGTGCAGAAGGTGCTCTGCGAACTCCCCCCGGATTTCCCCGCCGGGATCCTCATCGCCCAGCATATGCCGGGTGCATTCACGGGTCCCTTTGCCAAACGTCTGAACGACGCTTCTTCCCTCTGGGTAAAGGAGGCTGAAGACGGGGATGTCTTGTCCCCGGGGCGGGTCTTTATAGCCCCCGGTGGCAGGCACCTGATTCTAAACCCCAGGGCTTCAAGGATCGAACTGTCCGTAACAGCCAAGCCCGAGGATGTTATATACAAACCCTCGGTCAATGTGCTTTTCAGTTCTGCGGCCAGCGGCCCGGGGCACAGGACGGTTGGGGTTGTCATGACCGGAATGGGCAGCGACGGCCTGCTCGGGGCCAGGGACCTCAAGGCGAAAAAGGGTGTGCTCCTGGCTCAGAGCGAAGAGACCTGTGTGGTATACGGCATGCCCCGGGCGGTCATAGAAGAGGGGCTGGCCGACCAGGTGCTAAGCCTTGACGACATGGCCCAGGCCATTACAAACCACCTGTACGAGACGTGACTTTTTTCCAGCCACAGGGTCGGATGGCGGGAGGCATTGGCTGACTTGCCTTCAGGCAACTGCCGGGCATGTTTTGTATCTGCTTTTATCTTGAAAAACCGTCAAAAGCAGAAGCATGCAGAAGCTGCCTTTTGCAGCAGATAAACAGGAGCAAAAATGCATCAGGACCAACAGGAGATACTAAGGCTCTTGCAGAGCGAAAACCAGGCGGACCAGCGTGAAGGGGCCTTTCTGGCCCGGGATATAAAACTGGCGGCGGCGGTTCCCCACCTGGTGGAACTTTTGCAAAGCCGAAGCATCGGGGTGCAGGAGGCTTCGGACATGGCCCTGCGCAAGATCGGCGGTGCCGGAAGCGTAAACGCTCTCATCCCCCTTCTGTCCAGCGATTCCCCCCCGGTGCGCAATCTGGCCATGGATATCCTGAGGCATATCGGACACCAGGACATGGACGCCCTGCTGGGACTGCTCAAGAACGAAGACCCGGACCTGCGGATTTTTGCCGCGGACATCCTGGGCTCCACCAGATCCTACCTGGCTGTGAGCCCCCTGTGCGAGCTTCTTCTCAAGGACCCGGAGGTCAATGTCCGCTACCAGGCTGCTGTGAGCCTGGGGGATCTGGGCAGATCCGGGGCCACGGAGTGTCTGAACCGGGCCTTCATGGATGAGGAATGGGTGCAGTATGCAGTGGTGGAAGCCCTGTCCAAGCTGCGGGACGAGTCTTCGGTCAAGGTGCTTATTCAGGCCCTGGGCAACAGTTCGGAACTGGTGTGCTCCATGATAGTCGACGCCCTGGGGGAGATGGGCAACATTAAATCCGTGCCCATGCTGCTCAAGCGCATGGAGGATTCTCCGGCGGCCCTGCGCAACAAGATAGTCAAGGCAGTGATCAAGATCCTGGGCGGCAAGGCCCTGACATTCCTGAGCAACAAGGAAAAGGAAAAACTGCATGAATATCTGCTGGCGGCTGTAAACGACGATGAGACTGATATACAGGACGCGGCGATACTGGGGCTTGGCTACGTGGGCCAGGAAAGGGCGACCCGCAAGATTCTGGAGCGCGCGACCCGGATGGATCCGGAGCATGAAGAGGACAGGCTGAACAGAGCCCAGCAGTCCCTGGTATCCATAGGTTGCAATGAGTCCCTGGTGGAGGGCCTTTTCTCGGATGACGAAACCCTGTCCTTACTGGCGGTAAAGGCTCTGGGCAGCATCGGCGGCAATGAGGCGGTGACAAACCTCATGAGCGCTTTTCCCCGGAAACACCGTGATCTGCAAAGGGAGATCGCCTGGGTGCTTCATGACTGTGCCGGCTGGGAGGCCAGGGATTTTTTTGTGCAGATTCTGCGGGAACATCAGGACGGGGATGTGCTCAAGGCGGGACTGGGCTTTATCGGAAACAGACTGCAGGACGAAGACAGTGTTTTTGTTCTCATGGGGTTTCTGGAGCACCCCTGGGACGACGTCAAGGAGACCGCCCTGGAAGCAGTTTTGAGTATCGGCGGGGACAAGGTCCTGGAGCACTTTCAGAATATGCTCACCAGCCGGGAGATCATTCACAGGGTCATGGCGGTTTACGCCATGGGCAAGCTGGGCGCTGCCAGCAGCCTTGAGAGCCTTTCCAGGGCCCTGGGTGACGAGGCTTACGAGGTCAGAAAAATCGCCCTGGAGGCCCTGGGCCATATCTGTCCCGAAGACAGAAATGTTCTGCCCCTGGTGGTCCAGGCCCTTCAGGATGAAAACAGGGAAGTCAGACGGGGGGTTGTGGAGCTTCTGGATGAATGCCCTCACCCGGATACCCATTTTTACCTGCTCAAGGCCCTGGAAGATCCCGATGAATGGGTCAGAGTCAGGGTGATAGAGGCCCTGGGCAGAAACCGGGTCAAGGAGCACATCCCGGAGATGCTGTCCATCTGGGAGAGAAGTTCCCAGCTGGTGAAGATAAAGATCGTGGAGGCCCTGGGCAGTATTGGTGGGCAGACGGCATTCAGGTCTCTTCTGGACATTCTCGACTATGGCGATCCGGAAATCCAGGATGCAGCGGAAAGAGCGCTGGATAAACTTCAGGAACAAGGTACGGAGCAGGGGCAAGAATGAATTCGCCATTTTCCCAAAGCATAACCTTCAAGAAAGAACTGAAGATCGATGACCAGGAATTCAAGCAGCTGCGCGACTTTATATATGAAAAAAGCGGCATCTATATCGGGGACAACAGGAAATACCTTCTGGAAAACAGGCTGGGCAACAGGCTCAAGGCCCACAACCTCAAGAGCTTTAAAGAGTATGCCTATTTTTTGCGCTATGATTCCCAGCGCAATGAGGAGCTGGCCAAGCTTTTCGAGGTGATAACCACCAATGAGACCAGCTTTTTCCGCAATCCGCCCCAGATAAAGATTTTTCAGGACCAGATCCTCAAGGATATTATAAAGGCCAAAAAGGCCAGAGGTGAAAAAAAGCTGACCATTTGGTCCGCCGGATGCTCCACAGGAGAGGAGCCGTATACCCTGTCCATAGTGCTGCATGAGGTCCTGCAGCACGAGCTCGGCTCCTGGAAGCCAAAAATCATCGCCAACGACCTGTCCAATGCGGTTCTCTCGGCGGCCAGGCGGGGCATATACACGCAGTATGCCCTGAGAACCACCCCGCCGGAAATCATCAAAAGGTATTTTGTTGAAGAATCCGAGGGCAAGTTCAGAGTCCAGGACAGGGTCAAGGACCTGGTGCAGTTCGGCCAGATCAACCTGAGCGACCGTTTTCAGCTCAAAAAGGTGGAGCGCTCAGACGTGATTTTCTGCCGCAATGTGATTATATATTTTGACGACGAAATGAAAAAGAACGTCATAAATTCATTTTATGACAACCTGTTGCCGGGGGGATACCTTTTTATCGGCCATTCCGAGTCTTTGCACAACATCAGCCGGGCCTTCAAACCCCTGCATTATCCGGGGTCCATTGTGTACCTCAAGGAAAAATAAACCGAAGTTTGTGATCCGGGAGACTGCTTATGCAGAAGCAAGAAGAGCGCAGGCAGTATGTGCGCATTCCAAAGAACTACAGGGTGGAGCTTCAACCTCTGGAATTTCCCCTGGCCGCCCAGAAAAAGATCAGGGTGGAGTCAGCGGATATAAGTTCCGGGGGACTCAGGCTCAGCTGCGATGAAAAGTTCGGTGAAGGCCAGACAGTCCAGGTCCGGGTATATATTTCCGGGCTGAACAAACATCACCCCGGTTTTTTCAAGGTGTTTGAAAGCGATGCCGGGCAGTATCTTCAGGCGGTGTCAGAGGTGAGCTGGGTCCGGGAGAAGGTTGCTTTTGAGCTCTACGAGATGGGGCTTAAGTTCGTGGATGTCTACGAGGACGACTGGCAGGCCCTGAAGACCATGCTGGACAGGATGCAGTAAAGGCTCAAGCCGGGTTTGCACCCCGGTGCAGGAGGGGTTTCATTGCCTGGAGAGGTGCTTGCAATAGCCAACCAGAAAGGCGGGGTGGGCAAGACGACTACAGCGCTGAATCTGGGTTCGTCTCTGGCCGGGCTCAAGAAAAAGGTCCTGGTCATGGATCTTGATCCCCATGCCTGCGCCTCCATTCACCTGGCCTTTTACCCGGAACAGGTGACTCATTCCGCCCTTGACATTTTTAAGGCATACCCGGATTTTGAAGGCACGTACAATACCTGTGTGTATAAAAACAGGCAGGGCCTTCTTTTCGATTTTGTCCCCAGCAGCATTCAGCTCTCGGAACTGGACGCGGATCTGCGGGACGTTTCCGGAAAAGGGCTGATTCTTAAAAAATGGATTGACGGACTACGAAATGATTATGATGTCATAATCATAGACTGCCCTCCGCAGATGGGCATTATCCTGGTGAATTCACTGGTGGCCGCCGACCTGGTGATTATTCCCACGCAGACCGATTTTCTCGCCCTGCACGGGTTCAAGCTCATTTTCGATACCATGCGGCTGTTAAACAAAGCCCTGAAAAGGCCGATAAAATATAAAGTGCTGGCTACAATGTACGACAGAAGGGCCAGTGCCTGCCGCCGGGTTCTAAATACCCTGCACAGGAAAATGGGGCCGGAAAGACTTTTCGAGACAGTGATAAACACTGATACCAAGTTCAGGGAAGCAAGCGCCAGGGGCAGGGTCATACATGACTATGCCCCGAGGTCCAGGGGCGCTTTGGAGTATTACAAGCTGGCCCGGGAGATACTTAAAAAATGAAAACTCCAGAACAGTACTTTCAGGAGCAGGTGTTTGACTCTGATGCCCTCCTGGATCAAAAAGAGGTTTCGGACCAGGAACAGGCGTTTATCCAGAAATACCTCGGAGAACTCGCCGAAAATCTTCCTGACGTGGGTCCCCAGGCCAGGCAGACTCATGCTTTTCCTCCCCCGGCAAAAGAAGAAAGCGTGGATGCAGGAGATGATGAGCAGACGTTTGAGGGGGGCCGGGAGGAAAAATACGGGGCTGCAGGCCTCTCAGAGGACCTGCGCCGGCGTCAGGAAGTGCAGTTAGTGAGTTTTTTCATGGGGCAACAGGAGTATGCCCTGCCCATAGATGCGGTCCAGGAGGTGATCAAGTATATCCAGCCCTCCAGGCTGCCCACGGCCCCGGCGCATGTGGAAGGAGTGATAAACCTGCGCCGCAAGATCACCCCGGTGGTGGATCTGCCGGGTTTTATGCGTATAAAAAAGTCTGACAGAGATGAACACAGGTTCATGGTGGTCTGCAGGCACTCAGGGTTCCAGGTTGCTCTTTTGGTGGAGCGTATTGCTACTATGTACCGCATATCCGACAGTGATATCGAGTGGAACGTGGACAGTGCCCTGGGTGGCGGTTCAGGTGTGGTGGAGGCTTTGATCAAGAATAGAGAGAGGATTATCTCCGTACTGAGCATTGAAAAGATAGTCCAGCATCTGCTGGGGGACCATAAAGACCTATAAACCATGGAGCAGCACCGAAAATGGCCAAACATATTCTCATGGTGGATGATTCCAAGACAGTGCGAAACCTCATTGCCTTTATCGTCAAGAAGGAGGGGTTTCATGTGACCACTGCCGAAGACGGCCTGGACGCCCTGGAAAAGCTTTATGCCGCCTCAAACGTTGACCTGATAATAACGGACATCAACATGCCCCGCATGGACGGTTTTACCTTCGTGCAGAACCTGAGAGAGCAGGAGGCATTCCGGGATGTGCCCGTAATCATTTTGTCCACGGAAGGGCAGGAAAAGGATAAGGAGCAGGGTCTCAGCCTGGGGGCCAATCTGTACATGGTCAAGCCGGCCCAGCCGGAATGGCTTTTGAAAAATGTAAAGATGCTTCTGGGGTAATTTAAAGGTGTCGTTTTCAAGGCGCAGGCATGTAAGAAACCGGGCGCGGAGTAATATATGAGCCAAGACTTTTTCGACCCGGAAGTGTATTCCGACTTTGTAGTGGAAGCCAGGGAGCACCTGGAGACCATCGAGCCCAAGCTTTTGGAGCTGGAGAATAATCCCGGCAACCTGAGTCTTCTAAACGATATCTTCCGGCCCATGCATTCCCTCAAGGGGGCTTCAGGCTTTTTAGGTCTAAAGGACATGAATGCCCTGGCCCACAAGGGCGAAAATATCCTGGACGAACTGAGGCAGGGCCGCATCCAGGCCAACTCCTCCATTATGGACCTGATCCTGGAAGCCACCGATGCCTTGCGCACCATGGTGGACAACCTGGAAAGCATGGGGCACGAGGGCAGCCTGGAAGTAGGGCACATAATCGAGCACATTGACGAAATTTTAAAAAACAAGGATGAGCAGGCCTCATCAGGTGCTCCGGCTCAAGAAGTTCAAAAGGAAGAGCAGGACTTTTCCCATCCTGCAGCAGAACAGAACTATCTCCTGAACATGGTCAGCCTGGATCATTTGAGCGACTTCATAGAAGAGGCCCAGGAAAACCTGACGGCCATAAACTCCTTGCTCCTGGAAATGGAGAAAGGTGAAGGCAGCAGCCAGGACCGGATAAACGACCTGTTCCGCAATTTTCACAATCTCAAAGGCAACAGCGGCATTATAGGGTATATAGAACTCAATGCACTGGCCCATGAAGTGGAGACATTCTTAAACACCATCCGCTCCGGAGAACAGGTCCTGGACCCGGAGGCTGTGGACGTCCTCCTGGAGACGGTTGATGTCCTGGAATCTCTGCTTGGCAATATCGACAGGGAGACTGGAGAAGTGCAGCCGGAAAGCATATCCGGCATTACCTCGCGCATAAAGGAATTGAAAAAGCGTTTCCAGGTGCACCAGGACGAAGAAGACAAAGCAAAGGACAACGGGGCCCGGGAAGAGGCAGAAAACATTTTTGCTCAAGCCCCGGCGGATAATGAGGTTGCAGGGCAACAACAGGGAGACAATGATCCGGAGGTGGATCCCCAAGACCTGCAGATTTTCAGGCAGACTGTGGACCAGCAGTTTTCCAATATGAAACACGCCCTGGACAAATTAGAAAAGGAGGGCACGGACAAGGAACTGGTTGACGGTCTCTACAGGTCGCTGGTGACGGTGCAGAATTCCACCGGGTACATGGGATTTGAAGAACTCAAGAATTATGCTTCCAATACCGCCAACCTTGTGGACCAGGGCCGGAAGACGGATACAGACTTTTCCCTGATGCACGGTATCCTCAAGCAGGAAGTGGACATACTGGAATCCATGATCAACAGGCATCTCTCAGGGCTGTCTTCAACGGTCCAGGACCTTCCTGCACAGCCCTCCCCGGAGCCTGACAGGGAAACCTCTGCAGAAAAGCCGTCGGAGGCTTCCCGGGTCAGCTCCGATCCACAGGAAGAAGCAGAGCCCTTTGCACCAGCAATGGATATCCCGGAGCAGCAGCAAGCCCAGGCAGCCAGTCAGGCCGGGGAATCTGCAGAGCCATCAGGAGCCGGCAAAAGCGCAGACCAGGGAGCGGGCAGTGAGCCCCAGGCCAAAAGCCAGGGAAGCACTACATCCACCATCAGGGTGGACCACGGCAAGCTGGATGAGCTTATGAACCTCATCGGGGAGCTGATTATAAACCGCAACAGGTTCGCAATGCTCTCCAGGTCCCTGGAAGAGGGGCAGGATGTAATGGAGGTGGCCCAGCAGCTTAATGAGACCACCAACTCCATGGCCCGCATTTCCGACGATCTGCAGGTGACCATAATGAATGTGCGCATGGTGCCCGTACGTTCGGTGTTTACCAAGTTTCCCCGGTTAGTGCGTGATCTGAGCCGCAAGAACAACAAGAACATTCAGCTCATCACTGAAGGTGAGGAAACCGAGCTGGACAAAAGCGTTGTGGAGCTCATAGGCGATCCCCTGGTGCATCTGATCCGCAATGCAGTGGATCATGGCCTGGAACTGCCGCAAGAGCGAAAAGACCGGGGCAAGGAGGAAAAAGGGACAGTATGGCTGCGGGCAGCACATAAAGGCAACTCCGTGGTTATCGAGATAGAGGATGACGGCAAGGGGATAGATCCGGAAAAGATGAAAGCCAAGGCAGTGGAAAAAGGGATCATAGACCGGGAGGAAGCCAGGAACATGGAGGAAGATCAGGCGGTGGATCTTATTTTCGCACCGGGCTTTTCCACGGCCGAGACCATTACTGATGTATCCGGGCGCGGTGTGGGCATGGATGTGGTCAAAAACAATATCAAGAGCCTGAAAGGCAATATATCCGTGACCTCTGCTGTGGGCCAGGGGACCAGGTTCTCCATAGCCCTGCCTCTGACCCTGGCCATAATAGACGCCCTTATGGTCAAGGTGAACGGGCAGGTCTACGCCATTCCCTTAGACGCGGTATCCGAGACCACCAAGATCCAAGCCGGCAGGCTAAATGAGATCAACAACCGCAAGGTAATAACCCTGCGCGGGGAGGTTCTGGGTATTTCCGATCTGGCGGAGCTGCTGGAACTGCCTGTGGACCAGGCAGACAGGGATGAGCTGCCCTTAGTCATAATCAAGGTCGGAGACCGCAGGATGGGCTTCATTGTGGAAGACCTGCTGGAAAGGCAGGAGGTGGTCATCAAGTCCCTGGGAGAATACCTGGGGGACCAGCCAGGAATTTCAGGAGCTACTATCATGGGCGATGGAAGTGTGGTACTCATCCTTGATCCCAACGAAATCTACAGGATCGCCACCAGCAGGAGTTGACCCCATATGAGCGCCGGCAGCAGAAAGGAGTCCGGTTCAGATAAAAACCGCAAAATGTCCCGCAGAGATCTGTTCAAGGGGGTATTCAATAAGGTCCGGGGCAACAAAGCCCCGGAAAGGGAATCAAGCGGGCTGGATCCGGACATGGCTTACGCGGACAGGCTGATCAGGCAGGGAGAGTACGAAAAGGCCGCCCACCTGTACTCCAGAAGGCTCAAGAAAGAACCAAGGCACCTGGAGGCCATGCGCAGCATGGGGTACTGCCATTTCATGCAGGGGGATTATTCCAGGGCCAGAGAGGCCTGGGAAAAGCTTCTGGGATTTCGCCCCAGGGACAACTTCGCCCTTCTCTACACAGGCCTTGCCTGCGCCAGGCAGGGGGACGTCCATGAAGCCCTGGAAAACTGGAAGCTATACTATGATATCCGCAAACCCGCGGTGCAAAGAGCGATAAATCTCTTTCTGGCCAGGCAGGAGAGAGGTGAGGAGCTGGACGCCCGGGAAATGGCGGACTCGGTTCAGGAGGCCCTGGAAAAGCAGAAAGATGTCTGAAATGGGCAGAAGCCAGAAGTCAGAGATCAGAAGTCAGAAGTCAGAAGTCAGAGGTCAGAAGGCAGATGTCAGAAGGCAGAGGTCAGGGGGCAGCCAGCACTCAACTTGAGGCAGTGATTTTGCCCTCCGTAGGCGTAGGCTCCTCTGAGCCGGAGGCCGGGCCCGGCTGGACCGGCAGCTCAAGTTGAGTGCTGGATGGCTGAAAACTCAGTTTGTCTTGTCTGATCCGGGATGATGGTGTTCAGTATCCTGGATATTCAGGGCCAGGTTTACCTTCTGAGCGCTTTCACTGGCCTTCCATTCTTCATAGATCTCAATCCACCTGTCGAAATCCAGGACCTTGCGATCCAGCTGCTCTTCGTGCAGCCCGGCCCAGGTATTGAAGAGCTGGATCTCGCCCTTGAATACAGCATGGTCCATAATCCGGGGGACAAAGCCCACATCGTACTTTATTCCGTCGAACTGGTGCATGATATGCTCCACAATGGCCTGGCGGCACACTTCAGGGGTTATTTCCTTTTCACACAGGGTCCTGGCCAGATCAGCCAGGTGGCCGTATTTTTCCTGCATTTTCTCAAGCAGTTCCTCGTCCAGGTTTATGGAAAGACTGCCTTCATCATCACTGATGAAGTAAAACCTGAGCCATAACTCAAACTGAAATACACGGGTAAGGTCCCTGATGGCCTCTTTGGTTTTCTCTTCACTGGTCTGCATTCAATACTCCGTATACAGCCGGTTCATCTGTTGAAGTTTTTAAACAGCTGCAATTTAAGCTTGATTATTTTATTCGATCACCTTGTAGCCCGCGTCCTCAACCGCCTTTTTCACCGCTGCCATATCAAGGTCCTCTCCGGCATCAATATCTGCATGCCCGCTTTCCAGGCTGACCTGGACACCGGACACACCGGGCATCTTGTTCAGGGCATCGGTTACAGCTTTTACACAATGTCCGCATGACATGCCTTCTATTTTTATTCTGGCCATGGTGACCTCCCTTTGGGTTTAAATTCGGCAGCCGGGCAGAGCTGCAGGGTCAAAAATACCAATCGCCGGAGTGAAAACAGAGTCAAAACAGCAGTATCTGTTTCGGCCCTGTTTGTATCCTGAGTGCCATACATACTGCCTTGATATAAACCCCCGGGTCAAGAGGAAAACGTCACGGGCCAGGGCGTAAAAGCTGTAAGCTGCAGGCTTGACTTTTTTGAATCCTTAAGAGAATATCCTCTATTTACTTTACATGTCTGGTTTGCGCAAGAAAGCCGGGCTTAAGCAGGAGATTTGTATGCCGGTACTGGTAGTTAATGTCGACCACGTTGCCACTTTAAGGCAGGCCCGCATGGGGAGCGAGCCTGAGCCGGTCACAGCGGCCCACCTGGCGGAAATTGGCGGTGCCCGTGGCATCATCGTTCATCTGCGTGAGGATCGCAGGCATATACAGGACCGGGATCTGAGGCTTTTAAAATCCACTCTTACAGCCAATCTGCACCTGGAAATGGCTGCAACAGAAGAGATGCAGGGNATNGCCNTNGATGTGCTGCCGCACATGGTCTGCCTGGTCCCGGAAAAACGCGAGGAGCTCACTACCGAGGGAGGCCTGGAGTGCAGGGGGCGCGAAGGCTTTATCAGGGATTATCTGGAACCGTTCAAAGAAAGAAATATCCATACCAGTCTTTTTATAGATGCAGAGCCGGACCAGATAGAAGCTGCTGCTTCAAGCGGTACCGAATATATCGAGATTCACACAGGCCATTATGCCGATGCCCCGGATTCCCCGTCCAAAAAGACAGAGCTGGATAAAATACTGGCCGGGATCAGATATGCCCACTTGCTGGGCCTCAAGGTCAATCTGGGCCATGGTCTGAACTATCAGAACATTCTGGCTTTTGCTGCAGTGGAAAATATCTGCGAATACTCCATCGGCCACAGTATTATATCCAGGGCGGTGATGGTGGGCATGGTCAGGGCCGTGGAGCAGATGAACGAAATCATCCGCGGCTTTGCCAGATAGGGTAAGCTTCCGGCAGTAAGAGGGTTTCCGGCAAAAGCAGAAGAGCTTTAAACAGTTTCGACTGACAGGCATTTCTGGATAAAATGTTCTAATAACAGCAGGAGAAAGGTAATATGTATCTGCCCTTGCCCACTCCGCAGGAAATGGCTGCCTGGGACAAAAGAAGCATGGACGACTTCGATCTCAGGCCGGAACTGTTAATGGAGAACGCCAGCCGCGAGGCCTTCAGCCAGATCAAGCACAGGTTTGCTGATCTTGCCGGGCGTTCCGCCCTGCTCTTTGCAGGTCCGGGCAATAACGGCGGCGATGCCTTTGCCCTGGCCAGGCACCTGTGGATCAGCGGGGTCAAGGTCATGACCCTGCACTCCAAAAGGCTCAAGGAGTATGACGGTGCTTCGGGTTATCACCTTTCAGTACTGCGCAAGCTGGAAGTGCCCTATGCCCATCTTTCTGAATACAACTTTGATTTTATCAGAGACGTGGACATTATCGTGGATGGGCTCCTGGGCACGGGTTTTACAGGGGAACTGCGCCAGGACTACGTGGACTGGATAAAATCCATCAACAAAATGGGAGAAAAGGCTTACGTCATCTCCCTGGATATTCCTTCAGGCATCGATGGTATAACCGGCGAGCCCAGCCCTGTGGCTGTAAGGGCCGACGATACCGTGGCCTTTGAAGAGGCCAAGCTGGGTCTTATGCAGCCGGAAGCCAGAGAGTACGTGGGTTGCCTGAGCATTAAAAAAATCGGTATTCCTCAGAGCATCAAGCATGACAGCCCCCCGGAACATTATGTCCTGGATGTTGATATACTGGACAGGCTGGTAATCCCCAGACGGACGATGCACAAGGGAGAGGGAGGGCACGTGCTGGTGCTGGGAGGGTCCCAGGCCCTTTCGGGTGCGGCTGTGCTCACCTGCCTGGGTGCCCTGCGCGCGGGTGCCGGCCTGGTGACCCTGGCCTGCCCGGCTGATCTTGCCCGGCAGATAAGATGCGGATGGCCCGAGATCATGACAATCCCTCTGGGTGAAGGATTTGATTGGCGCCGGGAAATGTTCAGCCAGCTAAAGGACGAGCTGCCCCGTTTCGATTCTGTGGTGGTGGGCCCGGGCATGGGCCGTGACGACGATACCAGGGCGTTTTTTTGCGACTACCTGGAGAATGTGCATCAAAGGACACTTTTTGATGCTGATGCCCTTTATTTTCTGGCCGGGGACGATTCCCTCATGCAGCGGATCTCCCGTTCCAGCGAGGTGATCCTTACTCCGCATCCCGGGGAAATGGCCAGATTTTTCCATGTTTCTGCCGCCCAGATCAACCAGGAACGCAGCCGTTTTGTCCGTGAATTCTCAGAAAAATACAACGTCAACCTGGTGCTCAAAGGGGCATCCACGCTTATTTCCGGGGTGGACAGGCATTTCTATATATCGCCTTTTGCTACCTCAAACCTGGCCGTGGGTGGGTCAGGGGATGTCCTGGCCGGTATCATCGGCAGTCTCATGGCCCAGAGCTTAAGCACCCTGGATGCGGCCAGCCTGGGAGTATACTGGCACGGCCTGGCTGGAAAGGATCTTGAAAATACTTATCCCTTCAGGGGTAACCTGGCCAGGGAGATCGCGGACATTCTGCCCGGGGTGCTGGCCAGATACAAGGGCAAGAAGGTCGGGGACAGGGTTTTTTTCTTCTGTTAAAATGACGTGTTAATCAACGGGGTGATAATGACAACTGCTGAAGACTTGATGACCAGTGATCCCATCAGGGTGCATCCGGAAACGGACATATCCGAAGCCATTCACCTTCTTCTGGAGAAAAATATCAACGGTGTCCCGGTGGTGGACCAGGAGGACAACCTGGTGGGAATAATCTGCCAGAGCGACCTGGTGGCCATGCAGAAGAAGATCCCTTTGCCCTCCATGTTCACAGTGCTGGACAGCATCCTCCCCCTTGGCTCAACAGCAAAAATGGACAGGGAAATAAAGAAGATAGCGGCCACCAGGGTTGAAGATGCCATGACCCCGGAGCCTGTGGCGGTAAAAAAAGATACCCCCCTGGAAGAGCTGGCCGAAATAATGGTGGACAAAAAGTACCACACCCTGCCGGTGACGGAAGGGGGCAAGCTTGTGGGTGTAGTGGGCAAATCCGACGTTTTGAAGACCCTGGTGGGTCCCGCAAAATCGAATCAGCCCGGATAGATGGTTGATTTGTCTTTCGTTAAGCCTTTGTTTCTCCCGGACGAGGAGGCTACTCTGGAACTGGGCAGAAAGCTGGGCCTTTTTTTTACCAGCCGGGGTTTTTTCCCGGCGGTCTTTTTTTGCGGGGAGCTGGGAACGGGCAAGACCACCATGATCCGCGGCATTGTTTCCGCCCTGCCCGGGGGCGATGAGGCAGAGGTAAGCAGTCCCAGCTTCAACCTGGCCAATATCTACCCCACCCGCCCCGAGACTTTGCATGTGGATCTATACAGGCTGCAGGGACTGGAGCCCGACCAGGACGTGGAGGAGCTCCTGGCTGGACAGGAGCGGCTTATCCTGTTGGAATGGGGGGATTTTCTGCCTGAGAGCCAAAGACCCCGGGACCGGGTGGATATCTCTTTGAAATTTTGCAACGGTTCAAGAGAGGCTTTGATCACTCTTTCCGGGGAAGGGGAAAAGTTAAGGAGCAGCAGTATATGCGGGTGATAGTACAGAAATACGGCGGCACATCTGTGGCTGATGTGGAGTGTATGCTAAAGGTCAGGGAGCGGGTGCTCAAGGCCCTGGACAAAGGCTACAAGGTGGTGGTGGTTCTTTCGGCCATGTCCGGGGAGACCGATCGGCTACTCAGCCTGGCCAGGACCTGGTCCAAGCGTCCGGATCCTTCGGAGATGGATGTAATTCTTTCCACAGGGGAACAGACCTCGGTGGCTCTTTTTTCCATGCTGCTCAAGGACTGCGGGGTAAAGGCAAGGTCTTTTCTGGGGTTTCAGATCCCCATTCAGACAGACCGCAGTTTCGGCAAGGCCAGGATACTGGATATTGAAAAGGATTATATTTTTGATATCCTCAAGGATTACGATGTGCTGGCGGTAGCAGGCTTTCAGGGCTGCGACTGTGAAAAGCGCATCACTACTCTGGGCCGGGGAGGTTCGGACACTTCGGCTGTGGCCCTGGCCGCTGCCCTGGATGCCGAGGTCTGCGAAATATATACGGACGTGGACGGGGTGTACACTACTGATCCCAATATCTGTTCCCAGGCCAGAAAGCTTAAAAAGATAGCCTATGATGAAATGCTGGAAATGGCCAGTATGGGGGCCAAGGTGCTGCAGATCCGTTCCGTGGAATTTGCCAAGAAATACAACGTCCCGGTGCATGTACGCTCCACGTTCACGCAGAACCCGGGAACTTTAGTCGTACAGGAGGATAAAAGCATGGAAGCTGCAATGGTCTCCGGAGTGGCTTATGACAAGGATCAGGCCAGGATAACCCTGGTGGATGTCGTTGATGCCCCGGGCAGCGCGGCTGCGATTTTTGAGCCCATATCCAGGGCTAATATAGTTGTGGACATGATAGTGCAGAACCCAAGCCGGGAAAGCGGCCGTACGGATATGACCTTTACCGTGCCCAAGGGCAGCAGCGAAGACACTCTGAATATTCTCAAGAAGATCAAGGACAAGATCGGGGCCAGGGAGATACTGCATGATTCTGGGGTGGCCAAGGTTTCCGTCATCGGCGTGGGCATGCGCAACCACTCAGGGGTGGCGGCCATCGCTTTTTCCGCCCTGAAAAGGGAAAATATCAACATCAAGATCATCAGTACCTCCGAGATCAAGATCTCCTGTCTTATCGAGGAAAAGTATACCGAGCTTGCCGTCCGTACCCTGCACGAGGCTTTCGGCCTGGCGGATATGCAGGAGGGCGCGGTAGAGGACAGGGCACAGTGCAAGGTTGAGGACCGGTAGACCAGGCTGGCCACATTAGTAAACGCGGCTTAGAAGCGTGGTCAGGCGAATGCTCAAGAATGGACCGGGGTTTGCCCGGGCTCTTTTTGTATTGCCGGGCATGTAAGTTCAATCACGAACAGGGCCTTTTTAAAACCAGTAGTAGAGTGATTTATGTCAAAGATACAGATATATGACACCACCCTTAGAGACGGCACCCAGGCGGAAGACGTGCATCTTTCAACCGAGGACAAGGTCCGCATCGCACGCAAGCTGGACACCCTGGGCATAGATTATATAGAAGGCGGGTGGCCGGGATCCAATCCCACGGACCAGCGTTTTTTCCAGGAAATCCAGAATTATGCCCTGAATCATTCCCGGGTGGTGTCTTTCGGCAGTACCCATTCCACCAAGAAGACCCCTGAGAATGACCCCAACCTGGATGCCTTGATCAAATCCAGGACCAAAGCCATTACCATATTCGGCAAGACCTGGGATGTGCATGTAAAAGACGCCCTGCGCACCACACAGGAGCGCAACCTGGAGATCATTTACAATTCTGTGGGCTTTCTGCGCCCCAGAGTGGAGGAGCTCTTTTTCGATGCCGAGCATTTCTTTGACGGCTTCAAGGCCAACAAGGAATTCGCCCTGGCCTGCCTGGGCAGGGCCATGGAAGGCGGGGCGGATATCCTGGTGCTTTGTGATACCAACGGAGGCACCACACCCATGGAACTGTGCCGGATCATCCAGGAGGTTCAAGCAAGCCTGCCCGAGGCCAGGCTGGGCATCCATGCCCACAACGATTCCGAGACAGCGGTGGCCAACTCCCTGCTGGCGGTGGATCTGGGGGCTGTTCAGGTGCAGGGGACCATCAACGGGTATGGAGAAAGGTGCGGCAACGCCAATCTGTGCTCCATCATTCCCAGTCTGGAACTGAAAATGGGATACACCTGCCTGCCTGAAAACAACCTAAGCCTCTTGACCTCCACCTCGCACTTCGTGGCCGAGGTAGCCAATATCGGGGCATTTCACCGTCAGCCTTTCGTGGGCAAGTCCGCCTTCGCTCACAAGGGCGGAGTGCATGTAAGCGCAGTGCGCAAGAACCCCCGGACATACGAGCATATTGTCCCGGAGGAGGTGGGCAACAAGCAGCGCATCCTGCTTTCGGATCTGGCCGGGCAGAGCAATATCCTGTTCAAGGCCAGGCAGTACGGTTTTCAGCTGGACAAGGACGATCCCTTTGTGCTGGACCTGTTGTCCAAGCTGAAGGACCTGGAAAGTCAGGGATATGAATATGCAGTGGCCGAGGCCTCTTTCGAGCTGCTTTTAAACCGCACTCTGGGCCGGGCGCGCAAGTATTTCACCCTGGATTCATACCGGGTGCTGGAGAGCAAAAGCGATAAAAAGGACCAGCCTTTTTCCGAAGCCACGGTCATGGTCAGGGTGGGCGGCCTGCAGGAACACACCGCCGCCACGGGCAAGGGTCCGGTGAATGCCCTGGACAGTGCTTTACGCAAGGCTCTGGAGAAATTTTATCCCACGCTTGCAGAGATGCACCTGGTGGATTTCAAGGTCCGTGTCTTTGCCATAAACGATTCCGGGACCTACTCCGGCACAGCCTCCAGGGTCAGGGTGCTTATCGAGTCCGCGGATCACAATGCCCAGTGGGTCACCGTGGGGGTATCCTTCAATATTATCGAGGCCAGCCGTCAGGCCCTGGAGGATTCCCTGAACTACAAGCTGTTCAAGGATGACCAGGCCAAGCTGACCAAGGCCATCAAGGAAGCGGAGCAGGTTTGAGGGTATTTTCAAGCCGGGATCAATGGATTTTTTCAAGGCAAACGGCCCGGGGGCAAAAATCAACTGCCCCGCGGGCATAAGTATTCATGCAAAAACCCCTGGCTGAAAAGATCAGGCCTCAGAGCATCGAGGACTTTGTTGGTCAGAGCCATCTCAGGACCAGGCTCAGGGCCATGGGCCAGAGTCAGAGGCTTCAAAGCACTCTTTTTTTCGGGCCTCCAGGGTGCGGCAAATCCACCCTGGCCCTGATCATTGCCGGAAACCAGGGCAAGTCCCACCTAAGGCTCAGCGCTCCCGAGATCGGGCTGGCCGAGCTTCGCAAAAAGCTCGAGGGCCTGGAGATACTTATCCTGGATGAGCTGCACCGCTTCTCCAAGGCGCAGCAGGACTTCTTTCTGCCCCTGCTTGAAACCGGGGAAATCATCCTTCTGGCTACAACCACGGAAAATCCGTCCTTCAGCGTCACCCGCCAGCTTTTATCCAGAATGAATGTTTTGCGCCTCAGATCTCTTAGTATGCCTGAGCTAAGGCAGATCGGGGAACGCGCAGTCAAAGAGCTGGATGTGAGCATTCCGGAGAAGAGCCTGGATCTGCTGGCCTCCCTTTCTGGAGGAGACGCCCGCACCTTTCTGAATCTCATGGAGTATGTGCGCGAGCTTGACCAGGAGAACCTGGAACCGGACAAGCTCAAGACCGTTCTACCGGAAGCGGTGATAAAGGGCGACCGGGACGGGGACATGCACTATGAACTGGCCTCGGCCATGATCAAGTCCATTCGCGGCAGTGATCCTGATGCAGCCCTGTACTACCTGGCCTGCCTGCTGGAAGCGGGGGAGGACCCCAGGTTTGTCTGCCGCAGGCTGATCCTGTCTGCTTCCGAGGATGTGGGCCTGGCCGATCCCATGGCCCTGCCCCTGGCTGTATCCTGTCAGCATGCCGTGGAATTCGTGGGCATGCCCGAAGGTTTCATCCCCCTGGCCGAAGCTGCGGTCTATCTGGCCCTGGCTCCCAAATCCAATTCCACCTATGCCGCATATCTGTCCGCTCAGAAGGAAATCCGGCACCACGGCCCCAGACCGGTTCCCCTGCACCTGAGAAATGCCTCCACCACCCTGCAGAAGGAATGGGGCTACGGTCAGGGCTACAAGTATCCGCATCTCTATCCGGGAGCATGGATTGAGCAGGAATACCTGCCTTCTGAGCTTGCCGGGCGCAGGTTCTACGAGCCCAAAGACCAGGGCCAGGAGCCAAGGCTTCTGGCCTGGCTAAGAAAGAGAAAAAAGATATAGACATCTTCAGAGTAAGTGTCTTTCCCTGGAAAAGCCTTATTCAACGCAAACCTGGTTGCGGCCCTGATTTTTGGCCTTGTAGAGCATGTCGTCGGCGCAGGTTATCATTTCCTCGAGGCTGCTTTTCAGGGTGGAACATACTCCGATGCTTACAGTGACCCGCATTTCATGCTCCCCGGACCTGATTACCGAGTTTTCAATGTCTGCACGGATTTTCTCGAATACTTCCGTGATGTTTTCAGAGTGCATGTTGACACCCACAACGCAGAATTCTTCACCACCAAACCGGGCCACCAGGTCGGACTGTCTCAGGCTGGACTTGAGCCTGTCTGCTACAAAACAAATGACCTCGTCCCCGGCATCATGGCCGTACTTATCATTGCATTTCTTGAAATGATCGATATCCATCATGGATACAACAAGATTCAGGTTTCCCCGCAGGGCATTGGCAAACAGCTTTTCACCAGAATTGAAAAAAGAACGCCGGTTTAAAAGCCCGGTGAGAAAATCCTTTTCAGCCAACTCCCTTATGGTCAGGATGTACTCGGTGGTTTCCAGGTTGTGCCTTACGCGGCAGTACAATTCTTCAGCCAGGAAAGGCTTGTGCATGTAATCGTTTGCCCCGGCCTTGAGAAAATGAGCCGAGGTGGTTGCGCCCCCTGCACCCGACAGGCCGATTATGGGCAGCCGGGTCTTTGAAAATGTGCGGCGGAGTTCCTTGACCAGTTCCATGCCGTCCATTTCGGGCATGTTGTAATCTGCCAGAACGATTCCTATCCTGTCCTGCCTATTGAGAATGTCCAGTGCTTCCCGGCCGTCTCCGGCCTCCAGGACGGTAAAGTTCCATACCTCCAAAAGATCCCTGATTATCTTTCTGCTGACGGAAGAGTCGTCCGCCACCAGTACTTTTATCCCGGTATTCAGCTGGAGCCGCTTTACAATATCCACCACCTGCTGGACGTTGTGCCTGTTGTCCTTTAATATATAATCCACAATATGCTTGGACCACATTCGATCGCGCAGATCGTCGGATATTTCCCCGGTAAAGACTATGGATGCTATGCCTTTTCCAACCACCAGGTCCACCACTTGGCCATAGGGTGCGTCGGGGAGGTTGAGGTCGAGAAGTGCGGCAAAAAGGTCCTGCGAACCGTGCTCCAGGTAGTCCCGGGCCTCCTGATAGCATGAACAGACCACGGCTTCCAGGCCCAGTTCTTTTTTTACCGCGTTACTCAATACGTGGGAAAATATCTTGCTGTCCTCGACAATGAGGATGGTTTTTTCTTTAGCAGCAGCTGGCGATGAAGAAATGTTGCGCATGAAGGTTTCCTGTGAAGGTGTTTTTTTCCTGCTTTTAAACAATGGAGCCCCGAAAGTCAAAATTTTTGTCACATATCCCCACCTGCACCCTTGTGTGTTTTATTTCCGGGCCGCAGATGAAGCATTGCCCGCCCCGGGTGGCTCCTTTCCCGGCCGGTTTTTTAGCGCGGCGGCGGAACAAAAAAACCGGGCCACAAAAGCGGGAAAGGCGAATTGATAATTTGAACCTGCTGTTTTAGGATCATGTGCAACGCGTCTGCAAAAGCCGGCTTTGTAATGCCGGGAGCGTGAGAGTTTTTTAAATTCAAAAGGCTCCAGGAGGGCTTTAGATGAAAATGCGAACCTGCGTGACCCCGGAAGGGAAGTTTCGCTACGGGGTGCACCACCCCTCTTATCAGGTATGTAATCTCAGGCAGAAGGACCATCACTTCTGCCTGGGCAGGCTGCCGGATGAAACCATGGTCCATAACCAGGACAATTTCCCGGAAGGGGATCTCCAGGTAAACGGGGCTTTTACTGTTTACGAAATACCCAATGCCTTCAGCTTCCGGGGAAGCACATTTATCGATTCCGGCTGGGCTGCCTCCAGGGCCAAAGACCCTTTATCCATCCGCATTTCCCCTCCAGGTGAAGTATCCCTGTTAAAGAGTCTTGACTCCTGGGCAGCTAAGGAAAATATGTCCAGCCAGTCAGTGCAGGGGCTTTTCCAGGAGTTGCCTCATTCTCTGCTTCTGGCCCTGGCCACCACGTCCACTGATCCGCAGGACCTTGTCCGGCTGGCCCATTTGTCGTGTGATTTTATAAAAGACAGCCAAAGGGCGGAACCAGTCGGGCTTGCATACTCCCGCCGGGAAGACGGCTCCCCGTTGCCGGTGATACATGACCGTGATCTGTTCGAGGCTGTGGGTAACAACCCCTTTCTACCGGATATATATAAAGAAATCATGCTGCTTCGTCCCGGGGTACAGGGCAAAAGCGAGATCGTGGGAGATGTCTGTGAAGGGGAGCAGAGCACGCGGGTTTTTGAGTATCTGCGCAGCAACAGTTACATACCCTGGGGGCACTACGCCTCCAACATGAGCCACCAGGAGGTGCGCTACCGGGCCGCAGACCTCTCTTTAAAGGATATGC